>TARA_R100000808_G_scaffold4074_1_pt1 | contig 17950 bp, 17 predicted proteins | sample TARA_R100000808 | Tara Oceans TARA_R100000808 (sample SAMEA2622852) | marine metagenome | biome: marine biome (ENVO:00000447); feature: marine epipelagic mixed layer (ENVO:xxxxxxxxx); material: "saline water (ENVO:00002010), including plankton (ENVO:xxxxxxxx)" | depth 140 m | reverse complement strand
TCTACATCTTGGGAGCTAACCCATGGAACAAGCAAAGTTTGATATCGAAGTTGAGTACAGGATCGATGGCAAAGTTGAAGTAACCAAGATAGAAAACATTGGTTTCGCTGACATTCAAAAGCACATACCTGCTTCTGCTCAAGTGGTAGGAGCAATTGCAAAGAGGGTGGATAGAGATGAGTGAACAACAGAAAGTTAAGTCAGACGGAAGCACTGCTTCGTACTACGAGCTACCTGGGTATGCCAAGGAGTTACAGCATTTGATATCACATAAGGACATGAATGCGCAGATTGGTGAAATATTCAGGGCATGTTATAGATATGGTCAAGCATCTCACAGTGATCAACTGCGTGATGCGAAGAAGATATTGTTTTATGCAATAGCTGAAGTCCAACGACTGGAGAGAAAAGATGGTACAGATTAAGATCAAAAGCGAAGCGCACCTTGAGGCTTTAGATGCTCTCAGGGAGTTGTTTGCAAACGCAATGGATGAAGGCATTGATCCTGATATTTTCATGGAATCTTGCCTGTGCTTTGCGTTGGCTTACCACCTGGAATTTACTGACAGTGATTCGCTGCATCAATTCATTGAGCATGCAAAGACAGAGATGCTTACTCCAGCGACAAACGAGGAGATCATATGTCACTAGAAAGATCATTACATTTACACCGAAGGAAGCGCGCAGTAAACAAGATACTTGGCAAGAACGATCTAAAGGAATGGCCAAGAGAATACTGGAGCAAAACTTCTGAAGGTCTTCACAGGAATTATAGGTTAAATGAAGTTAAGGTATTATCAACAAGAAGCCATTGATGAAACGCTCAAGTGGCTGGACACGCAACAAACTCATCCGTTGATTGTGCTGCCTACTGGCAGCGGTAAGACAGTTGTCTTTACAACAATCATCAAGCAGCTGTTTGATAGAGATCCCGATTGCAGGGTTCTCATCCTGGCCCATCGGCAGGAGCTAGTCAGCCAGGCGAAGGATAAGTTGTTGTCTGTCTGGCCATGCGCGCCATACGGCATACTCGCTGCTGGCCTGAAAGAGTTTGACGCTTCTTCTCCCGTAGTGATTGCAAGCAGAGACACGCTGGCAACACCCAAGAGACTGGAAGATGCAGGAGAGTTCGACTACATCATTGTGGATGAAGCTCACCATGTTGGACTTGAGAAGGCCAGCCGCTATCAAAAGATATTCAACAACTTCAATACCACTCAGCACTATGCGCCCAAGATATTTGGCGTGACTGCAACCCCATACCGTATGGGCCAGGGGTTTATATACGGTCTTGGAGATGAGTTCTTTGGTGGCGTGTCTTATCAGATAGGCATACCTCAGTTGATCAAAGACGGTTATCTCTGTCGCTTGTCTGCATTCAAGGTGGATGACAAGGCAGTGATCGATGCGTCAACTGCGAGGGTAAAGTTCAAAGGCGGTGACTACCGTGAGTCAGACCTTGAGAAGCTGGCCATGGAAGACCAGACCATGTTGGCGATCATTGCTGACTGGATCGATAAAGCGTACAGCAAAGGTCGATTAAGCACTGTGTTCTTCTGTGTCACTGTCGCTCATGCCAACAAGATGTGCATGTTGTTACAGAACGCTGGCATCGAGGCGGCTGTTGTTACAGCGAACACGCCTGGTGATGAACGCGCAGAGATTCTGGAGAAGTTTGAGAACGGTGTGATCAATGCGTTGTGTAACGTAGCCGTGCTGACTGAAGGCTGGGATGCGCCCAGGACTGATTGCATTGCGCTACTCAGGCCAACCAAGTCGCTCGGTCTGTATGTGCAGATCTGTGGCAGGGGCATGCGTACATGGGGTGACAAAAAGGACTGCTTGCTCCTTGATTACGGCGAGAACATGAACAGGCACGGCTGTATCGATAGAGCTAGACCAGAGACCAAAGCAGATGATGAAGAACATAAGATATGGATATGTGATGCAGTCACATCGGCAGGGCATCCTTGTCTAGCTGTTAATGACTGGATTGATAAGAAGTGCATTGAGTGTGGGGCAGACAAGCCTAAGATGGGTATTGCTCCTCCAAGAAAGGAACCAGAGATAGCCAAGGATCGTGTTGCTGCCGAGGGCAATGTGCTATCTGATGAAGCTGGCTTGAACATCAAAGATGTTGAGAAGGTAAAAGAAGTTCAGTTTGCACGGGCTGAAAAGAAGAAGTCCAAGAATGGTAATGAGTATCTCAATGTTGAGTTTAAACTGGTCGATGAGTTCTGGCCTCAGTCAATGCCATTCATGATAGGCATGAACGGCCCAGCTGGAATCCTGGCTAAAAAGAAATGGAAAGCATGCGCAGTAAATGGCACTCAGGTTCCATACACAATTGATCAAGGGGTAGAGCTCATCAATGATGAGGGATGCTTCAATCACATAAAAAGAATCACAGTAAGAAAAGAAGGAAGGTATTGGAATGTTGTCAGCGTCTATTATTGAAAAAGTTGATGAGTGGATTGCCTCTAACAACGAAGGTAATCGAGGCCATCTTGGCTTCAGTGTTATCGGTGACGATGATGAACATAAGCAGTGGATGAACTTTCATTGGTGCTTACCTAATGACTTTGATGGTCGGATGCTTAGATTGTTTGATCTGGGCAACCGCATCGAGGACCAGGTAGTTGAGAACATAAGAGACAGCAAGGAAGCGACTGGTGTTTCAATCGCATCTCACGGTAAGGATGGCAACCAGATCAGGGCATCTACCCTGGGAGGACACTTCGCAGGATCATGTGACGGATGGCTGCGTGGCGTACTGCCTGAACCAGACCAGGATGAAGTCATTCTTCTTGAGGTCAAGAGCGCAAACGACAAACGCTGGAAAGAGCTGGAGAAACTAGGTGACTACGAGCTCTGGAGCGAGACATACCGCTGGCAGATCCATGGGTACATGGGCGTATTTGGTCTGACCAAATGCATGGTGATTGTGGTCAACAAGAACAACAGTCAGATCTACTCGCAAATCATAGACTATAACCCAGAAATCTGGCAGAAGGCTCTAGAACGCGCTGAGAGGATCATTACTAGTGAAGAGCCTCCCTACCAAGGGAGAATGTCAGAGAAGGACTGGCGGCTTAAGGGGCAGTCTCAGGCGTATATAGACATATATCAGCGAAAAAGGTTCCCTCAGTCTGTTAATTGCAGGAACTGTGCGTTCTCAAAGCCACTGACCACCAGCAATGGGGCTACATGGATATGCAAGCGTACCAATAAAGCCATAGATCTGGAGACTCAAAGGGCTAGTTGCGAGAACCATTTGTGGAATCCCAAGCTAATCATCACTGCCACTCACCTACCTGAAGAGAGTGACGATACCAAGATAGCGTATGAAGCAGGGTTCACTAAGTTCTATAACGCCATACCCTCTGCCAGAGAGCCTGGTCATTACTACAGTAGCGCAGAGCTCAGAGAGTTATCGAAGTGTCAGTTCGATCTGAAGATGATGGAGATGGCAGGAGATGTGAAGTCAGAGTTCCCTGGAAGCACGGTGGAACATCTTGATGAAACGAAAGATCCTTTCTAAACCCTTGGGTCTTTGACGATATTGATTTTTACACCAGGATATAACGCCTCAACGAGCTTCTTCTTGAGGCTGAACACCTGAGTGATCACCCCCTTGGTGTCCTCGATGACCCAGTCACCATGGTAATCCTTGTACTTGAAGTCAGCCACATACTTGCAGATGTGTTTCTCCTTACCCTCTACTGTGATTGCGCAAGGGAAGTCTATCTGCACCTCAAGATCTGATATCTCGTTTTTATCCTGGCGTTCTTTCAGTATCTTGTATCGAGCGGCCTCAAGCTTGGAATCAAAAGTGATCCCATCGTATTCAGTCTTGACCGCAAAGTATTTGCTTTTCTTTTTCTTGGCTCGTTTCGGAATCAATTACTGTACGCCTAAGAGTTTTCTTAATTCTAAGTCTCTTAGTGCTTGTGTACCAGTTCCCAATAAAGATTGAGGTTGTTGCTGAGTTGGCTCTGGAGGAGTGATATCAACTGGAGCCTGAACTGGCTGAGGAGGTGGAGCAGGTTGAGCTTCTTGCTCTACCGCTGCTTCAGGTCTAAATCTCCTGCCCTGAAAATCTGCGTAAGCGGAACCTATGTCACCCATGTTGAACGGATTCGCAAGCTTGTCCTCATCACTTCGTATCGCAAACGCTATTGTTTCTGAACTTGGGAAGAATGCGTTGAACCGACCTGCAAGTAAGTAATTCAGGTTTGGAGTCTTCGCTTCTTTCAATGGTTTAAATATTTCAGCTGTTGTTAAGCCAAGAGTTTTAGCATCTTCAACTGCCATGTTTAAATCACGAAGCGCCTTAAATCGTTGTTCGTTTGCAGTGATATATGCTTTGGTAATATCCTCTGCACTTTTGCTTCCCCTGGTCTTGGCTACTTGGTTAAATATTCTTGCGGCATCTCGTACTTCTCTTGCCGCTTCAAGCCCTCGATAATACAAAACCCTATCCAGCCTTGGTTTAAGACTCTTCACTCCAGTCAATGCTTCGGCAAACTCTTGTGCTGGATCAATTTGATATCCTTGTCTACCAACTGTTTGTGTTGGATCAACCCCCAGCACAGAGCCAATTGCTTTCGGAAATCCTCTAGCAGTTAAATCCAGGTAAGTTGGTGAAGCAACATCAGCTTTTATGTCAACAGGGCTTATGCCAGGCATTATGCCGTCTGAAAGATGCGCGAATGACTTAGCCATCTTCAATCCTAAAGGATCTGTTTCAAGCCATATGTCAGCGCCAAAACTTGTTTTGTTTCTTGCAATATCAAACATCTTTTCTGTGATGATTGATTCATCCATGAAGGGTGCGAAGTATTCATAAAACGCTCCGCTCTCTCCAAAGCTTGCGTCAAAAGCAATCTCGCTTAAATCTTTTTCACTGGTAATACCATTTTGCACAGCGTTATACACAGCCTTGAATGGTCTTGCTAGATAGTCATATGGATTGGTGTAAGAAAAATTATACAAGTCTGTAATCTTTCCATCTTTGTCAGTGGCTATTGGTATTAGCGTAGAGTTTCTGTCCCACTCATAGGCAGCGGATCTCTTATAGGCTTGCACTTGATCATCAGTAGCGCCTGACAATAACAAACCCCCTGTGTAAAGAGTCGCTGGTATTGCAGCGTTAACTGAAATAGAACCGACCAATCTCTTCATTCCTATTGATCGTATCTCAGGAGATTCACTAGCCAATTCTTTGGCTGCTCGATTTAGTATGTTGCCACTGGTTCTTATTATTTCTGCGGGGAAAGCAACGAAGTTACCAAAAGGCAACTGTCTTAATCTTTTAATCGCTTCTGGAACCCTTGCATAGTTTGGTACAGTGTCTTTTACAATCTCAGCGGCTTCTCTTTTCAATGCGGTTTCAAGAACATCGTCTGGAATTAAATTTCCTTGCGAGTCTGTTCTTTTAATAACTGGGCCAAACTCATTAAAGTTTCTGGGATCAGACACAGCGATTGATGCATTTGGATTAGCATCAAATGCATTTTTTAATTTACCAAGCTCCATTTCATAACTGTATGTTTTCCAGACATCATCAGAGCCTTGATATAACTTACCCGCCAATGTGTTTTGCACATTCCTGGCGTAGTTAAATCCTTTTCTAGCAACTTGCGGCATGTATTGAGTAGCGCCAACAGCATCATTAAGCAATGATTCAAACTCACCAATCTTTGAGTTTGTGTTTATAACTCCTAGATCAATCAACTCATTGTAGTATTTATCAAGATCATCTTTAGTTGCTTTGCCTTTACCAAAACCTACACGCTTATTCCCTATGTTGGTAAATATAGTGGCAACTGAATCAACTAGAGAGTCTACGTTGCCCACATTGCCATTAGCTAATGCAAAGAACCCAGCTGTTGTTCCGTTTCTTATTTGTGTGACTGGGCTAAAAACTGTTTTAGCTATCTGAGACATACCTTTGACACCGAGGAAAGTAGCATACAAAGGAAACGTGTCAGCCAGATTGAAGTACTTTGGAATATCTTCAAACGCTGCTTTGTGTTCGTTCTTTACATACTTGCCAGCTAATGGTCCAAATTTTTCTTTTGCTTGGACGCTCACCTCATCTAGTGGACTAAGTCCATCTGCGCCAATCCTTGAGTATTGACCCATCTCTGCGCCTTCAGGTAGCTCATCAAATAAAAATCTATTCTTTCCTTGTTGAGCAAGCGCATTGTTGTAATCAACCAAGTTCTTAAAGTAACTGCTCTTTGCTATTTGTTTAGAAAGAACATCAACTGTTTCAACCATCCTGGTTCTAAGACCAAGCTCCTGTTCTGCTAAGTCTCTGGTTCTTATTATTTCAGGTCTGACTCTACCAATAACATCTTTTGCGCCAGTGTACTCGCCAAGAAAGTCTCTGATAGCAGGAAGGTCATCAAGCCTTCTTCCTTTGAGTGGTCCTTGCGCGATACCAGTTAGGGTGTCTTTATCAACCACCCCATTTGGGGTCATGTTTGCATTAGTGAATCTGCCCTGAAGCATGTCATTTAAAATAGCTTTCGCTTTAGTTGCATCCAATACTTTTTCTGGAGGCAACCCTTGAGTAGAACGAACTAACTCTTCAACGGCTTTGTCTGTTTGAGCGGCAGTGGGCTGATAGTTTGTATCCTTAAACGCTCGATACAATCTAATCCCATAATAGGTTTTGTTGTCTCCGATAGTTGTACTAAGAGTGTTTTTAATTTCATTAGAAATTAAAGGATCATCAATCATTTCTTTAACTGATGAACTTAATCCATCGATTTCATTTCTAATCTTTGTTGCAGAGTTAAATAAACTTAAATCTCTTTTACCAAATAAACTTTTTGGCATGTTCTTGCCAATGATGTCATCAATTTCTTTTAATTCATTAGCAGCTCTTGTTTTAATTGTTTCTCTACTAACTGCCTTTGGCCCCCTAGTAATGTCTTCTGCAAATAGATAATCATTTACTGTGTTTAATATTCTGCTTTGATCTTGACTGTTAAAAAGCCCACCATTCTTATTAACAAATGACATTGCTTCATCAAGTTCAGCCACAGCCTGCCTTACTTTGTTGTTGTGAGCAGAAACTTCAGCAACTTTTAATTGATTTAACTGTGCTGAAAAACGATCTGGCATTTCACCCTGAACAGTTAAGTATTTTCTAGCTTGCTTTTTAAGCCTTTCAAAGTTTCTAGCAAAGAAAGCAGGGTTTTCTAGGTCTGGTTTAACGCCCACATTATAGAACGGGGTGTCTGGATCTTTGATTGCTTGAGCAGCAGCCTTAGTCATGTCGGTTTTTCCAAGGGCATCAACGCCCTTAGCAAAGCCAGTGGCTCCTAGTCTTGCGATAGCAGGCACGCCAAGAATAATTGAAGCCCCCTCTGCCGCGACTTTAAGTCTGTTTGCAAGAGTAGCTGCTGCGAGCTCTGCGCCTGCAAGATCTTCTGTTTCAATTCTTTGTGTTGGCCCAATCTCAAAGAAGTCGCCAAGGGTTTCTACATCTGGGGTAGTCGCAGCAACATCAGCCGCAGCAAATGAAGTTACATCAGTTGCGTCAAGACCTTTTGATTCAATGGCTTTTTTTGCTTTAATTGCTTTACTTGCCTTCAAGGCAATACCACCAGGCACAGCAAACTGGGTAATAAACTTAGCGGCCTCTCCCAAACCCGTTGAGGTTTCAGGTTTGTACTTGGCAAAAAACTTTCTTAACTCTTCTGAACTTCCCTCTTCAGAACCAGATATGGCTTCATACGCTTCAACAGGTAAGGTGGATATGCCTTCAACAGTACCAACTAATCCAGCACCGATTCCTCTAACAATATCTCCTACCGCAGAGACATCTTCTTCGCCTAGTTCTGCGCCTCTTGGTATAAGCGGATTGTCTTTGAGAAACTTTTGAGCAGCTGATATGGCAACATCTTCATCGTCTGTATCTATTTGAACAGATCTTCCATCAGATAAATTGACAGTGATCATGTTTCAATTTCTTCGCCAGTTTGAGAATCAATTCTTTCTCCAGAAGCATCAAGTGTTATTGGAGATTTACCTGTAGTTCCTCCCATTAAGTTTCTAACTATCTCCAAAGTTCCTTGAGGACCAGCTTCCATCCCTTGAGGAGTTTTAGAAACGGTGTCAAACAAAGATAGTAAAGTTGAAACCATTAGCTTTTCTTCATCAGACCCTTGGTCTAACAATATTTTCAATAATTCATCAGTAGACTTTTCTGGCATTAATTCTTTTAGAGTTACTAGATTTTTTTCTAAAGCTGTTTCTTTGTCTGATTGAGCTTGAAGTTGATCATATTCTTGAGCTCCTATGATCATATCGCTTAACGCATTTCTAGGAGTGAATCCTTCAGACGGTTGATTAGCCTTGGCTATAGCATATCTGGTTCGTGGATCAGTCAATGTGTCCTGAAGGTTTCCTAAAAACTTTCTAAACTTTCCAGGCTCTTCATCACTTGTTGAGGCAACGTCTATGTTATCCATAGCTTCTTCATCTACAGCAGAATCAGGGGCAGTTGGAGGTTCTGGCTTTTCTTTCAAAGCTGAAATGATGTCTGACTCTGTTACAGGCATGTTTTCTTCTATGCCTTCCAAAGCAGATCCAGCTAAAGGAAACACATCAAACTCTTCTACTTCTTCACCTGGCTCTGAAAGACCTAACACCCTACCAACTCTACTGCCAGCAAATTCGTCTGCAAGCTGACCAATCCCTCTAGGAATAGCGGTGGCAATATCAACTGCCCCTCCTGGTAAAACCCCAAGGTTGTATGCAACTTGAGCTGCCAATCTCCTGTCATTAATTAAATCAAGATATTGTTCTCTAACAGGCTTATCTAAAGCTTCAAACTCTTCTGCGGTAAGACCAATATCATCCAATTCTTCGGCTGTAAGAGCAGAAACCATGTCTCCTTCAGCCATTTCCTTAATAGAAGTTGGCCGCTTACCTGTTTTATTCCACTCATTCATGTACTGAGTTAGTGAACCGCCATACGCATCCAGCTGCTCTCTACTGACATTAGCCAAATTGTTTCTTGTCTTTTGTTCGCCTTCACCAAAACGTCCTGATTTCTGTGGCAATGAAGCAATCCCTTCTTTAGGAGATTCTTTGGCCTCTTGAACTTGAGGGAGAGAAGCGATTCCCTCTTCTGAAACTTCTTCTTCTGCAACTGCATCTTCAGGCAAAAGAATTCTAGCCATCTGACCCCTGCCAAATGTTTTGCCTTTAGTATCTCCAACACCAAGTCGGATTGCTTTTTCAACAGCATTTGCAACTTTCTTTCCTTTGAACCCCATGCGGCCAAGTTTTGCTGCTATTGCACCAGGAGCGCCTACACCTGTAGCCATGAGTCCTGCTGTCGCGGTGGCTATTGCTACATCTTCAGGATCATCCGGGTCAACAATAAAAAAATCAGTTATATCTCTAAGATTTAAACCAGAACCTTCCTCTGTTTTTTCTAAAGAAAAGAAGTCATCCATGGTGTCATCTTCGCCAACAATCATTTCTCCTAATATTTCAGGAGCAACTCTTGCATAGTCCATGAATGTTAATTCATCTTCTACTTCACCACCCTCTTCGTATCCTCGAACAGGAGCAACACCAGCCATGATTCCAAGCCCTTGTCTTTGCATAGGGGTTTGGAACATTGGTCTCTGCATAACTGGATTCTGCATCATGCCTCCTTGGTTCATCGCGTTAGCTTCTGATAGAGCTATGGCTATGGCTTGTTTAGGATTGGTTACTTTCTTTCCAGAGCCACCAGATTTAAGAGTTCCACTTTTGAACTCTCTCATTACCTTTCCTACTTTCTTTTCTTTTTTAGACTGCTTCACGCTTGTAATAAATCTTAGAGTAATTTACTCGATAGTATCCATCTTCATCCAGCATGACGGCGCTTGGATCAACTTCTTTAACTTCCTGCGCAATTACACCCTCAGTCGGTAGATTGGTTACGCCAATCTCTTCAGCCTTGTCATTCCAATCCCATGTATACCAACCGATACCAGGTTCTACATCATCAATCTTCCTGATGTTCTTTTTAAGTCTGGCATCAGAGAGAGCGAACAAACTCGCTGCGGTGCTGGCTACCTGACTTGCTTTTGCAAAATCACTTGGAGTTTGATTTGCTCCAATTGCCTGTTGGCCAATACCAAAACCACTTGTGTATTGAGGCATGAATGGAGCAGCCCCGCCAAGAAGTTGTTGTCCTCTTTGCAATCTCATGAACGGCTCATCAGCCATTTGGGTAGCAGCCCTGTATTGAGCATCAAGTCCTGCTTGCTGTATGCCTCTTCCGGTCTGGCCCAATCCTGCTAACGTGCCTATCTGGCCTGTCAGCATGTTGTATCCCTGTTGGCCAAGTCCAGCTATACCTGCCGCGCCTGCTCTAGCAGCGGAGCCACTTTGACCAAACGCATCAAGAGCTTGACCAAACTGCTGTCCAGTAAGCGCGCCCATGCCTTGTGCTGCGCTTTGCATACGACCCATTCGATCACCGAATACATTGGCCCCAAGTTGTTGCGCTTGCATGAACTGATTAGCCATGTTCTGGCCTATGCCTGCTCTTTGCCCAGCTAAAGCGCCAATACCTTGTTGGGCTTGCATTCCCATAGCGCCTCGCTGTTGAGCAAGTTGGGCTTGTAATTCTTGAGCAGACATTCCCATTTGTGCTGCTCGTTGGGCAAGATCACCCATAGCTTGTTGTCCAGATAGACCAAGCTGTCCTCCCTCGAGCGCGCCTCGTTGAGCTAATTGCTCTGCGCTCAGTCCTAACTGTCCAGCTTGACCCGCAGCAGATATACCAGTCTGCGCGCCAGCCTGTCCTAGTGATCCAGTTAATTGAGCAGCTTGTTGTCTTCTTGCTTGCGCCTGCTCAAATGCTTGTTGTGCTTGCTGTTGTGCTTGCTGAAATCCTTGCGATCTTAATTCAGCACCAGTTTTGGCTTGTTGCTGTAATACGTTTCTACCTATCTCAGCTTCCTGAATAGCGCCTCTTGAACCACCAAATGCACCAGCTGCAACCTGTTGAGATCGAGCATCACGTTTTTGTTGCTCTCCTAGCCTCGCAATCTCAGCTTGTTGCGCCTCGATAACATCTCGGTTGAAGGGGTCCATATATCTGCTTGCAGCAGATGGGTCGTATTCTCTTCCCGTCCCTGCTAGCTGCGCAATGCCTTGAAGAGCAGTGCCTCTTCCCATCTGTCCCGCGCTTCTTAAATCTCTTCCTGCCGCAGCAGTTTGCGCTCGCGCTCTTTGAGTCGCTTCTCCAGCACCAGCCTGCGCACCACCAACTTGACCTGATATTCCTCTAGCTGCGCCAAGAATTCCTCTTTGACCCATTCTAGCTTCTCTTCCTGCGCGAGAACCAAATCTTTGCATGTCACGTTGAGCGCCAGCGACTTCTCTACCAATGCCAGCTTGTGCGCCTTGTATATCACGAGCTGCGCCACGCATCATTTGCCTGCCTTCTTGATCCATGAACTGTTGGCCAGTTCTTGGGTCATAAGCACCTAAACTCTGTTCATACAACGCTCTTGCTCTTGGATCGCCAAACAGCCCTGCTGTCGATGGATCAAAAGCTTTTGCTCCCTGACGATAAAAGTCTTGAGCTTCTGCTAGTTGTTGCCCAAACCCACCTAATCCTTGCGCTAAGTTTCTTGCTTGAATCTCTTGAGGAGAAAGACCTGCGACTTGCTGTAAAGGAACGGGTATTGGCCTGCCAATGAGGCCGGGATCATCTGGTCCTGTTCCAAAATAGCTTGCAAGAATGTTGCGTGTAGCCATTTCCATAGCTGGGTCAGAATAAGTTGACCCAAACTGAGGGGAAACTGACGGCATACTAGCGTCATAATATTCAGTTCCACTATCAAAAATACCCATTACGCTCTCCTAATTGCCTGTTCACCAGCACGTTGCAATGCGTACATCATTCTTGCGCCTTCCCGCCTTTGGTCAGCTTTGCTTTTATTAGCGCCTTTTAATTTACCAATACCTCTAACTGCTTTTGCGTTAACGACAAACTCACCATCACTTAGCATGGCTGGTATATCATCAGATGTTTCTGTTCCTGGCCCAGAGATAGGCCCGTTTACTCTAGGAAAATCTTCAACCATATCTCCTTGAGCAAGGTACATCAGTCCACCGTCAGCTGCGGCAGTTGGCGCTCCAGCGCCCCCTGCAAAAATATCTTTTATACCAGAGCCAATGGTTCTTAAATCAGCCCCAAGACCGCTTCCTTTTTTCTTTGCTTTACCGGACTTTATGTATTCAATCAGTTCTTCTCTTGTCATGTTTTCAATGTCTTCTTCATTAACATCATCAAAACCAGAAGAACTTCCTGAATTCATGCCTTCTGAAAGAGCGCCAAGACCTTTACCTATGCCTTGCATTACGCCACCGAAACTCATTTCTACAGGTAACTGCGCAATCCCGCCATCAGCATAACGACCAAAATCTATGGTCGGACCTGCACTTTTTATTGTTCCTGGTTGTCCACTTGGTCCAGCTCCAAATCTTTGTCTTCTAATGAGGGATCTTATATCTCTAACCGCAGATTGATATGGAGCTCCAATATATGGCGCGTATCTTTTAGCCTGCCTAATTAATTCGCTGTTAGATTCGTTTGGAATTATTTGATCAAGGATTTCCTGCTTTGCATCAGGAAAAACATTAAATATATTTTTAATTTTTTGTCTTCGATTAGCCCTGCGCTGCTTTCTTCCAATTGGCTCTTGTTGTGCAGGGGCAGAACTTGGCGGTTGAGGTTGGCCAGAGGAAGGCATAACCATAGGTTGATTAGATCGCATCGCTCTTCTATCAGCCCTGCGCTGTTGTCGCATCGCTCTTCTATCAGCTCTGCGCTGCATTCTTCCTGCTCTGCCTATACCAATATTTCTAAATAAATTTCCTATGCCTCCAAAAAGATTTCTGCCAATTTGTTCTTCAACTTCCTCCTGTTGTCTTTTTTCTTCTGATTTGCCTACACCTCCAGCGCCTCCTCCACCAGCAAATCCTTGAGGCAATGACATAACGCCACCTTCACTCATAAAAGGCAAATTTCCAGCAGGACCACCTTCGTTTATGTCTGCAATGTAATCATAAAAATCATCCATTGTTTTAAATGGAGGAAGCCCTTGTTCTTTTCTTGATGCGTTAATTATTTCTAGTTCATCAAAATCTGGGTCCATCCCGCCAACATCATCAGGAGGTATAGTTTCTCCTGGGTCATCTGGTGGAGGTGTAACAACTACTGGAGGTTGATAAGGAGGTGGGGGTGGATATAAATCAGTTCCGAATTTTGTACCAGGCGCTACATCAGGAGCATTTGCATACATTTGCCCAGGCATCCCTTGGTAATTCATCATCTGAATGCTTGATCTTTGCCCTTGAGGAAGAAAGCCTGTTGGGTTTTCTTTAATACCTGGGAGAACATCTCGTAATGCGGGAGGTCGAGTAAAGCCACCAGTTCGCTCAAACTCTTCTAAAGCTCTTCTGGTTACATCTCTTTGCGCTTTTTGACTTTCCTGTATGTCAAGTCTCAATTCGTCTTGGTACTTACCCATTACAAATATTCCACCCTATAAATTAGGAAAAATAACTTTTAGTATATTGAAATAACCTAACACTTCCAACGTCTTCTAGCCTGTCGTAACCTAGAATTAGGATCTTTAGCAGCTTTAGGAAACTTCTTCATCTGGCCTGCTGATCTTGCGCAAAAAGATTTTCTTCTCTTAGCATCTTTACTGCCTTTCTTAACTTTACCAGTCACAGCTGTCTGTAGCTTGCTACCAGGGTTTTTTCTTCGGTATGCTGCGACTCCAGCTTCTGTCATGCCAGCGCCTTGCTCGGTAGGTCGAAAGTTCTTTTTATTGCGCTTTGGCATCTTATCGCGCTTACGAACTGCTCCACCGCCATTAAATTCTTGTGCATAACGTCTAAACATCAGCTATACCTTGTCTTTTTTCTCCGATCTGGCATTACAGCGCCACACCCTCGATGATTTCTTTTACTAATTAAGCCGCCATTTTTGGCAAAAGTCTTTACATTAGTAGGCTTGCCACCTACTCCTTGAGCTTTTGACCTTTTTCTTTTTACTGCACTTGTGCGTTCAGATGCTGTCATGGATTTAGCTTTTGATCGAGGCACACACTTAGGGTATTTCCTTTTAGAACCTTTGGTTGAAGATCTGCCACACGCTTGAAACTTGCCATCTTTCTTAGGCGCTCCTATATCAACCCAATCGCCTTTTGATCCTTTACCAAACCATTCTTTTAGGCTCATGTCAGACCTATAATCCTGGCCCGTTTAGCAACAAAACCACCGCCCTTGAGGGATTTTGGTTTTGGCCCTTTAAAGTCTTTACGCTTTACGCCAGAAGGATCTTTGATCTTTCCTGCACAAATCTTACTTGCGTAAGCATTTGCATAAGCACTTGGGTATACATCAAATTTACGTTTAGCTGCTGCTTTACCTCTTGCACATAACTTCGTCATAAACTCACCACTATTGAACCATTTGTAATTACCTGAACCGTGCCTACCTGCCCAGTCCCACTTAACCCAGATGTCTCTGGGTCAGTAATATAAATCCATGCAGTCCCACTCCAAACCTGTAGGTTGCCAATTGAACTATTCCATATGATATCACCAGCTTGGAATTTAAGTTCATCTAATTCTGATGCAGTAAACTGAGGCGTTTTGTCTGGATCAAACGCATCAAGGCTTAATTCAAGAAGCCTTACTGTCTTATTGTATGTGCCAGCAGCAACAACCTGATCTGTTTCAAATGGTAATCTGCCCTGTAAAAGCTTGCTCATCTTCTACCATTCGGCCTGATATCAAGTCGAGTGCCACCAACTCTAAATCCAACTCCTTGTCTTACACCAACGGTAGCATCATCATCTGATTCAAATCTAACCACAGCTTGTCGAGCTCTAGCTCTCATGTCTATTTTGGTAGTAGATGCAGTAAAGCTTGTGGTTTGATCTGTTGATAAAGAATCACCAGGATAGTTTCGTTCTTTTAAAACAACATTGATCTGTTGCCCAGTGCCTCCGCTACCTGTGAATTTAACATCAGGAATCATGCGCTTAATAAACTGAAACTCTTCTCCATCACCTATATCGAAGTCAGCAGACTCGATGAACACGTTGTCCATTGGAGATCCATCATCATCATTACCTGTCTCATGCTGATAAAGATAAGGAGTAGAGTTTGATTTGCCAGCGGCTCTTGGGAAGGCAACAATACCTTCATCTAACCAGGCTGTTCTTTCTAGTTGTCCAATGGCCCATGATTGTTCAACGTAGTTATAAGTGACATATCGATCAATTGAGGTTGTTCCAGAAGAACAATAAAACCAACCGACTTCATTAAACTGTTTGTTTAAGAAAGCAAAGAACTGATATGCCTGACCCTCTTCCAAGTCATCAAACACATACGAATGAACACTACATGGGACCGGAGATACGGCTCCTGTATAGTTATAGAATCCTTTCTTATCCATCCAGAACACCCCAGATGGCGTGTTGATTGCGGCATTAGGACCAATCAAACTAACGCCTTCGTTAATTAAATTTAATCCAAAAGTCAACGGCGTTCCAACAAACTGCAAACTATAAAGAGCAACATCAGTCCAAACCAATGTTTCTTGTCTGGCTCTAAGTCCTCCAATGATTTCTGATCCTGCGGAACAACGCAAAGAACCAGCTGTGTTGTCTGATCTAGGCTCCCACTCTGCGGCATTTTCTTGATCAGAAAAAGCGATTAACAATGGATCAATTGAACCAGATCGAGAACCACCACTGATTGGGTCAGCGCCCAAGACAATAACGTGTCGATCTACATCAGACACCAGCACTTGCAATCCTTTTGTTGGGGTAAGGTTAGCACCTGTCAATGCACTCAATGCAACGGCTCTGTCTGTACCAAGAGTTTTTGCGCTAGTGTCCCAGTAATAAACACCACCCGCACGGACGTTGGCAATCAAGTCTTCCCCAAAGCTATCCATAGACCAAAGCCTTAACTGATTTAGGTTACTAAGCGAGCTGGTAGAACCCCAAGTTCCACCACCCCAAGTTCCAGTGCCCCAACCTGTGCCATCAACAAATACATCAAGACCAACACTGATCTGATAAGCGCCAACAGTAGACCCTCCACCATTGCCGCTATCACTAGCATTTGCAGTTACTGTTGCGCCACTCGTATCTTTTGCGGTAATGGTGTAAGTGCTGGTAGAAGGTACAGTTGCTATCTCGTACTCTTGGTTTATAACCGCTGCTACGACATTACCTCCCAGTGATGCTGCCCCGCTGAAAGTAACGAAATCTCCTTGTGCAGCACCATGAGCAGTATCAGTGACAGTTAATGTGCTTGATCCATTAGTCGCTGCAAATGTTACATCTCCCGCACTAGTGGTACTGCGAATCGGTGTAATGTCATTGAAGTTTGTGCCTTCCTGTATATAAAGCTTGGTTCGCGTGCCAAGACCAAGAAGCTTTGTACCAGCCAGATCAACCCAGCCTAATAGCTTTCTGCCTGTGCCGTTGTAAGAAGTCTGAATGACCTTTGTCCAACCGCCTATTTTTTCAGCAAAGCCTTTGCGAAACCTGACTAGGTTACCGTCAAACCAACCACCCTCTGCGGTGTAATCGGTTCCTTCTTTATTTATGCCAGGATTAAACAAAAACTTTTGAAGAGCCATTACTGATATTCTCCTGTTCTTATCATTTCAGTAACTTCAGGCGCTCGACTTTTTACTTGTTCTGCCCACCTACTGTCCATGAACTCATCAGCTGCACGCTCATAATCTTCGGTAGCCATAGCGTCTAAAGCTTTCTTGAATCCTCGCAACCTGGTCTGACCAAGATTAAACGACATGTCTATCATGGCGTGCTGTCTTGCCTCATTAAGCCCACCAAACCAATAGTATTCATCAGAGAGTTCTTCTTTGACACGCTTGATATCGTTATCTAGCAGGTAATCAACCTCATCATCAGAAAGGCCCAAACCAGAATCTGCGATATTGCGGCCTACGCCTATCGTTTCGTATCCCTCACTGCATAGATACACAAAGTTTTTAACACCCTCATGCCTTCTAAGCATTTCTTTTAATTTGTCACTCATTAGTCTCAGTCTCCTGGTCATCTAATTCGCGGTAATATTTTAAAATACTCAACACTTGACGCAAATACCTTTTTACTTCAGCCATATTGGTAGAAAGGTTTTCGTATCCCTTTGTTGTCAACGCATACCACGCATTGGTTGGCGCGTTTCCTTCGTTTAGGTCATCAAGATATTCTTGCATAAGTTCTGGGTTTAACACGGTCCACTCTACTGGAACAGGATCTATTTGATTAGGCAATGGGGGATGATAGGTAGGCGCTTTCTTTACTACCGTTACCACTTCTACAGGATTTACTTCAGGAATGTCCCGACTTGAACCTAGTATAGAGCAGCCGCTAACTAGAAGTAGAGTTAGAAATAATAATATCTTCATCGAACTGCGCTTCATCGGTAATAACTTTAAGATCATTGAGTACTGACTTCGTACCACGATTGATAATATTCTCTATCAACTTTGGCTTCCTGATGGACAACACATCCATGGAATGCCGTGAGAACTTTTTTCTGATATCTGTGACCTCGTTTTGAGCCATCATGTTTTCTTTTTGAAGTCTTTCTACTTGGGAAAGCAAAAGGTCATGGTTTTGAATAGTTTCTTTTAGGTTATCGTTTTGTTGCTCAATGGTTCCTTCAAGCATCTTTTGGTTTTGAATCGACCGTTCAAGTTGCAAATGAAATGATTCTATTTCAGCTTGAGTTTTATCGTAATACATCTTGAATGAACCTGCTAAAAGCAGTAAAGCTAGTCCTAATCCTGCACTTAGTTTAAAGCCCATCACTACACCAAGAAGTTAATGTTGTTTGACGCTCTAGTGCGTTGCATC
>TARA_R100000808_G_scaffold21917_1_pt1 | contig 18080 bp, 12 predicted proteins | sample TARA_R100000808 | Tara Oceans TARA_R100000808 (sample SAMEA2622852) | marine metagenome | biome: marine biome (ENVO:00000447); feature: marine epipelagic mixed layer (ENVO:xxxxxxxxx); material: "saline water (ENVO:00002010), including plankton (ENVO:xxxxxxxx)" | depth 140 m | reverse complement strand
TGACAGTGCTCATGCCTGAAATAATGCCTTTTATCATTTTTAAGGTTGATTCGTCCGTGTCTATTATCTCTCCCGTACTTTTCACTTTACCCCCAAATAGGTCACTTATAGCTTTTACGTCAAGCTTCTTCTCGTCCTTTAGTTGACGAATAGCTCTTTCAAGAACGTTTCTCTCTCCTTCTATGATGCGTTTTTTTCTATCCTCGGGACTTAACTTAGAAATATATTGATTCTCCGCCATAGATAAAAATCGCCTGATCATTATTTCTAGATTAGCCTCGAATCCAGCCTCCCCTTCCCTCTCTCTCTTTATCATTCCTGACTTAAGGAACACGCTTCTAATCTCCTCATAATTCGTCCTGCCTGAAAGCGGGTTCCGATGTCTTAGGTGTTCATCAATGCTTATGCCAGCTGGCGGCACGGCCTTCCCTTCCTTCAGAGCGTCAAATACCAGACCCCAGCCCATGCCTCCCTTGCTCGTAGGACCCAGAAGTTCATTTTGGGCGTACACTCTTGCAGCTCCGCCCCCAAACAGCTCAGTAGGATCTATTTGCGCCTTTCTGTCATGCCTTTCATTAGCCGCGGCGGTCCACATATCCATCTCTTTTCCAAAATTAATTACATTAAACAAATCTTGAAATTGCCCACCCTTTTCCAGCGACTCTCGGAAGTAGGGGCTAATTAGATTTTGGGTCTCTACCCCCAGCTTTTCCTTAATGGTTTTGTCTGCCTTCTGGAGACGCGTAAAAAATTCAGCTTCGCTCTCGGGCCCAATTTTGGTGCCACTTGGCGTTTGCTCCTTAAATAAGTTTCTTATAACTGAGGTAATTTCTTCAACAGTGAAAGGCTGTCTTGCTGACGCGAATCTCTGTACTTCCTCACTCTTCTTTTGACTTAAGTTTTGAGCCCTTAACTCTATTAGCGACAATTGAGTGTTTAGATTTATTTTTTGTAGCTCAAATAAAGTGTCTTTTTCTGCATCTGTCTGATCTTCTAGCGTGGTACTCATTTGCTTGAGTTGCTCATCGCTGCGTACTAGGATTGCCTTAATCGCTTCTCCATGAAAACCCATTGGGTTTTCCGTCATTGCCGCAATTACACTATCATATCGCTCCCTCACATTGGAGCCCGCATTCATTTCCCTCGTTTCTACAAGTAGATCTCGTAAAACTTTTTCCGTATCCAACTGGCTCTGCTTATTGATTAATTGCTCTTGAAACCTCATCAATGAATCAGTGGCCTCGTTTTTCGTCATGCTCCCCTGAACTCTAGCGCTCCCCAGGCTAGCCTTCCGCATAGTTGTTAAGGTTTTACCCATTCTTTTGAAAGACTCCTGAACTAGTCCCATGTTTTTATTCATGGAATTTGCAGCACGCTCCAGTTCTCCCGCCAGATTCTGAACCACCGTAGTAATTCCTGAAATGGCCAGATTCATTTTGGCAGTACTTTGTAGTATACTACCTTCTGTGTTGAGAGCTGTTTTGACTACGGTCCTAAGTTCGTTGAAGTCCAAAGCTTCCGTTAGCCTTGAAACATCTTTAGAGGTAAGTTTAAATGTATTAAGCAGTACCTTGCGTACGTCGCTCATGGTTCCCCCTGCTAGTTGAGAATACGCCGCTCTTATTTGGTCCCTAGTGAGCTCTACCGACCTACTTAGTTCATTCCCCATGCCTTGTAGATCCTCTGAGCCAATGCGGTCTCCCCATCCATCACCTCTCCCACCCATCCAGTTCTCATTTTCTTCATCTAGAGTAGCGGCAGTCTTTATTACGTGAGAAATAGCCTCTCGCTTTTCCGCGGTTTTACCCATATTGGCAACTACCTTGCCCAATGCCTCCATGTCTCCTGCGGCACCTACTATTTGAGCGCGGACATCGGGATCTATAATATTATTGAAACTTTCGGCCAGTTCTTGTTGTAATTTCAGTTGATTTTTTAAATCTCCAGTTCTAAAGGCATCGTTTAATTTGGCCTGAGTTTGCACATAGGCGTCGGTGGAATTTATCAGTTGGCGCCGCTTATTGTTTTCATCGTCTAAATCTTTCGTAATCCCTTCCACTGACTCTTTAGCTCCCTCCAGTGCGCCTTTCCAGGCCATTACTCCAGTTACCACGGCGGCAATTCCTATGGTTACAGGGTTAAGTCCCAGCATCATGGGAGCCAATGCTCCCATCCCTAATCCTTGCAGACCTCCTTTGACTGCCCCCGTTTCTTGATTGGAAACCTCAATTTGCTCCGCAATCATGGGGGCAAGAAAGCTGACTGCCATACCCCCCATTTGAGCACGAGCCGCCCGCTGTTCCTTCTTCATCTCTTTTCGTTGCTCTCTCGCGTCTCTTTCCATAGCTCGCGGATCACCCGCGCCTACTGTTTCAGGTGCTGCTCCAGGCGTTGCAGACGGAACGGTTACGCTCGGAGTTGGCTGAGGTGTTGAACCACCCCTCCTACTCGGCTTCCTTTTCCTTTCTATAAGCTTCCTCATGTCCTTCTTCCCTGCGGCCAATTGTTTTTCCCAATGCGTCCTCCCTCCCTCAGAAAGGTCGGTCCTCTTCAACTGTGCGTTTGCTTCATTGATCCTATTTTGAATTTTCCGTTCCTGCTTCGACATAGCAAAATTAGGAATCATTCCTGAGGCGCTTAATCCCATGGTAGCGAACCCGCTCGTCATAGCCTCTTGGCTTAAGGCGCTATTGCTAATTGCCTCCCGCAGGCTTTCACCACCCCCCAAATGTTGGTTAATTGCATTAGAGAGGGTCCCCTGTTTCGCAGGATCATAAACCCCAAACCCATAAGATCCCGTGGCCTTGAGGCGCTCATCAAATCCTACTGCAGCCGCTCCCGATAAAGCCCTTTCGGTATCTATGGCCGTTTCTATTTCATCATATATGTTAGTGCTAAAATTGGGAACAAAACCTCCCCCGAAAAATGGCATAACAATGTCGTCAATTTTATTTAAGTCTATTTTTTGTAAAGCTGGGTATTTTTGTAAAAGCTTCACAAGCTCTAACCCCGACAAATCCTTTAGGTTCTTTAATTTTTCTAGGACATTTTTAGGCAATTTCTTTAATGTATCCTTCCAGCCAGGCTTTGAGAAAGAGAATCCAGGGGGAAGCCTAAAAGGAGTCCCTCCTCCTGCCGCCGAAAAAGGATTAGGCGCCGCGATGGATGCGGCAAAATTAGGAATAAGCCCCTCGTTTAGTTTTCTTATTTTTACTCCATATTGTTTTCTCAATTTAGAAAGGAAAGCGAATTGATTAAGGGGTGCTCTTTTTACCCCCGCTAGCTGCTTGGTTGATCTCGGATCAAGACTGTGCGCTCCTCCCGACAGACGCATATTTCTGTTGGCTAATAGTTGCATGTTGGACTTGTATAAGTATTCTCTCGTTCCTCCCGTTCGCATAGAGGCCTCTAAAAGTTTTTTTGACATAGGCGACAAGCCCCCCGCCTTCGTCTCTCCCATGGCACTAAGGGCCATAATTCTATCGCCCGAACCCGCCTTTAGTGCCTGCATTAGATCGGCGTCGCTTTTAATGAAACGATCCATTCCAAATTTATTGGCACCCCAATAGGTTTTTCCCGCACCCGATGGACCTATGGCTACGTCAATAGGCTTGCCGCTTTCAAGTAGTTTGTTTAAGGCGTTAGGGTAGGGTTTCTTTCCGCTACCGCTAAAAACATCACTATCCCAAACCCATGTCGCAAAATTAGGAACAAACCCATCTGCAAGAGTGAAAGGTCTTCCAGCTCCGAAACGACCTCCTTTGCCTTTGGAGGGAATAGTAGGCATTTTTTTACCAGTCGTTACAAATTTACCCCCCTTACCCTTCTTGAAATAACCTCCGCCCACAACAATAGAATTAAAAATCTTTTTAAACATATGAGGTTTGTCCGTGGGATTAATTGACGCATCTATCCAGTCCCCCGTAAGGCCTGGGAAAAGCCCCCCTTTTTTAAGGTGCGACACTTGCCCAGTCCCCCTGGCATAATCAAAGCTTCCAGTTTCCTTTTTAAAAGCAGGAAGCCTTAGGGCCATTTGAACAGCCGTTTCAAAAATAGACCCCACTGCCCCCGATATGCCACCTTCGCTGGCGAACTTTTGAAAAAGATGCTTTCCAGGGGTCATAAGATTAGAGAGGGCCGTGGCTTTATTTTTTGACCAATTCCTTACTGAGCTTTCTATATTCCCCATTTGCTGGGCGGCGGGACCACTCTTGTCATAACCGAACATGCGGTATCCCATTTTTATCTTTCCAAAGCCAGGAACGTCGTGTTCTCCTTGTTGTATACCCCTTAAGCCAGGTGTTGGAGCAATAACGCTTGCGGTTTGAGGGGAGGTGAGTCCAAAAATAATTCGCTGGGCCTCAAGCCTTTTTGTATTCTTGGCGGAGGCTATAGACCCCGCTATTTTCTCCGCCTTCTTTTGCCCAACAAGCTTCCGAGCGTAAGCAAAATCCGAAGAGGAGGGATTAAAACCTGCTGGCGACTGACTTAGCTTACCTCCCATATTACTTAATTGTCTAGCACTCAGCTCTTCAATTTGCGCATTCGTCATACGACGAGGGGTTAATATAGGTGGGGCCGCAAAGTTTGGAATAAAGCCCGTGGCCCGACGCTTACTAACAGTATGTCCCTCGTGGTTCCTAATCTTGGCAGCAATCATATTTTTCATATAAGGGCGAGTAGTTAGGGCCTTCTGAAACATGGTGCTAACAGTTTTATTCCCCTTGCTTTCCATGATGTTGTACTTTACGTCCACATCTTTTGTTTTTGCTGGAAGCCCTAATGTGTATTTTCCTTTTGCCGCTCGCCAATTAGGAATATCCCACGTCCCTTCTTCGGGTAAATCTGACATTCTTAATCCTTGCAGTATAGCCGCTTCAAAGATTCGGCCTAGGCCCTGATTTCTCCCCACTTTATCCATGGCGCTTTCGAGATTGGTATGAACCATTTTAGGTTTATTACCAGCCCCAAACCCCAGAGATGCAACGAACTCTTCAAATTGAAAATGCTTTTTTAGTTGGGCACGAAAGTCGGCTTGCCTCAATCCTCCAACAGGAAAAGAAAAGTCGGCGTAGTAATTACCTTTGTAATCTCCAATTCCTAGTAGGCTTTTTGTAACCTTGTTAGTGAGTCCCACTCTCCCCTTGGCGGTAAAGGCGTGTCCCATACCTTTTGGAGCCTGAGAAACTACCGCTCCCACATTAGGGGCAAAGGATCCGACCCTCTGCGCTCCTTTTTGTTTGCCCGAAACGATGCCCTTACCCTTAGTGAAAGTCATTTCCCGCGGAGGGGCCTTGCGGAAATTGGGGATAAAGCCGCTGGCGCTCATAAATATCTCTTCGGCGACTGCAGAGGACATCCCCAGTTTGCCCCCTAGTTTTTTTAAGTTTTCCTGTTTAGCCGCCCCATAAGTAGGAAGTATCATATCTCTCCCTTTAGAGTTTAAGCCCATATGGGCGAGATCTTTGGCGCTATGCTTTACTTCTCCCGTGTTGTAAACATAGCGGCCGCCCGCATCTCTTCCATCCTTAGCTTGTATCCCTTTGGGCGCCCCTAAGGTTACTCCTTGGAGCACCTCCATACTCTTGGCTAGTTTGGAAAAGTTGGGAACATGTCCGTCTGCTCTAGGTTTTAGAGCACTAGCGGCCCTTTTAGTCTTCCCAACAACATGACCCTCCTTACTTACCGCGACTCCCTTTAGGCCAGGAAGCCCTGACAGACTGGCTAAAAAACTTGCCTGCCTCTGTCTTTCTGCGGTTTGTTGCCTAAGGAGGTCTAGGACTATTTTTTCCTTTTGAGCTTGAGTAACCCCAGCGGCCTGGAGTTTGTTCATGGCATTTTCTTCTTTTATTAAAAGTTGAAGAATCGCTTCCTCTAAAGCCCGCCTGCGTTGAGTTTCAGTATTGACCGCAAAAATAGACTTTACCGCATCGGCCCCCAATTTACCCATAATGGTAAAGAGCTTTAAAAATGCCCCACCTATAAGAATTAACCCTGGCCCCGCAATATATGCTCCAATACCCTTCATGAAACCCTGTGCTAATTTATTGCCTTCTTGGGGGTCTAGAACTTTATTAAAGAAATCGGCAATACTTTGAATCATTCCTAAAATTCTTTCCACTCCTGGGCCCGCAGTCAACTCTCCTATGGCTGCACTCATTTCCTTTACGCTCATGGCGGTCTGATGGGCCATGGCCGCAATTGTTTTATTGTATTCTTCATTTCTTCGAGTGGCTTGGTCTGTAGTGTTGTTGGCCGTTGATAATGCCCTGTTGTAAATTCCGTACTGTCCCGCCATATCCGTCACCAAGGCTTTTAAGTTATTTACCTGCCTTACCCCTGCAACCTGTTCTGCGGTATAGGCCCTCTGTTGGTCCGTAAGCGATTGATACGCTTTGGCATAATCCCTAAGAATTGCCGTAGCCGACCTCAAGCTTCCATTTGCATTTTCTGTGGCGACCCCAATGTCCTCTAGTGCACTTCTGACGCTGGAACGCTGGAGCCTGGTAAAGATGGTTTTAAAAGCATTGCCAATAACCGCCCCACCTCGTGCTGTTTGCTGCTGTACTGAAGTTACAATAGCCAGCAGCTCATTAAATTCAACCTTCGCGGCTTGAGCTGATGCCCCTGATCGACTAATAGCATCCGCAAGATCTCGTGAGCTCACCGCAAAAGCCGCGTCCACGTTAGCGAGGCGGTTTACAATGTCCGTACTCCCCAGGGCTTCTTTATTAAAACCATTAATTGCGGCAGTCAAATACTTAACCGAATCCGTGGCTGCCAATCCTGATAGACGAGTTAAAACCATGGCGTCATTTAAGCGCTTTAAGGTCTCGGCTGCCGTTAAGCCCTGTCGAGAGAATTCAGTAGCCGCATCACTAACTTCACTAAATGCTTGCCCTGTATTCCTAGCAACATCAAAAAGATCGCTCCCAAACTTTTGTAGATTACTACTCGTTAATTTAAAAATACTATTTAATTCAGTCAGGTTTTTGTTTAGTTCTATACTATCTTTTACTAAAGCCTTAAATGCATTACCTACTGAATTGATTACTCCCACTGCAGCGCCAAACGCAAAAACACGAGCGGCAGATGCATCTAGGGATTTCTGGAACTCACTCATCTGACCCGTGATGCGTCCCAGAGGCATGGCAAAACCCTTGGGGTCGAGGGTTAGTTTCATAGGACGACGCGACAAAGTACGCTGGGCCGCATTCGCATCATTAATAATGCTCTGCGACAGCCCAACCTGCCTTACCCGCATTGTTATATCATCACGTGCCATAATCCAATCCTTAGTTTTATATACACCTAAGAGCGGGGTTTTACCCCAAATCCTTCATAGATAAATTACCACCCTTTTCTTTTGCTAGGTCAAATATACTTCGAGTGGTTCCATCCTTGATTCCCATACTCTTGAGATCTTCCTCATTTGCGCCCACCATACTATAGCCGTCTGCCTCCTGAGCCTTCTGCCTACTATCCTGAGTTTTCTTTTGACTCTCTGCGAAATCTAACAGCTTATCGGGGTCATCCGCTACATGATCAGGAATATCAGCAACGTTTTCAAAGATAGACTTAAACACCTTTCCGTAGTTCAGTAAGTTAACCTGATAATACGTGAGTTCTGAGATTGGATTTTTAAAAAAATGCGCAGGGTTGTCTCCAGCGAGATTATAGTAATTCACGAAAAAAGGAGCAATGGCTATTTTCTTAATATTCTCGGTGTCCAGCGGCCCCATGGCTTGGTTGTATATTCCCACTAGTTCATAAAGCTCCGATTTATCTAGTTCTTCAAACTCTTGTCGAGTAAAGAGGGGCTCGAGGCGCTCAGTGGAACAAAAGGCTAAAAATATACTATAATCATTAGAACGACCATCCGCAAATTTTTCACACGTATTTGTGAGCAAACTCTCCCTGATCTTTATCTTTTCCGCCAACTCTTCCCGTGCCTCGTCAAGCTGTTTTGACAACTGTTCAACTTGACTGGGGATTATTAGATGCTTGCGGCTTTGCCTGAGTCCATCTACATACTGCTTCTGCTTCTCAATATCTTTTTCTTCTTTATCGGACCACGCCCCCTCTTCTATTAAGGTTTGTAAGGCTTCCTCTTCGCTTGGCAGTCCTTGCTTGGATGCCCGAGCGTAGATTTCGTCATATTTGTCCTGAATCTCAAACTGTTCTTCAATCCCAAAATGCTTTATATATATTTTGGTTTTTCCCCACTTGGCTATACTATAGCCTTTTACTATTTGCGCGTAGAGCTTATTTAATTGGCGCGCACTCTTTTCTTCAGCCGACATCTTCGGCCGCCATCTCTTGATCCACTTCCTCTAAAAGGGAATCAAAATCTTCTTGAGTTTGCACGCCACTCATATACCAAATAGTTACCAACGAACTTAGCTTGTCAATTGAGGCCCAATAAATTTCATCTTCGGCCTCCTCTAGTTCCTTGTATGATTCATATTTTTCCTCAAAGTTGTCCCCGCGAAATAAAGGCACCATATCAGCGTCCTCAGCTTCCCCCTTGCGGAAATGGGCAAGATGCATTAAATACCATGTAATAGTCTTGTTTCGGGCTTTAATGTCGGCAGTATGTTCGAACATGCTTGCCTGTACTGTTTCAAAGTCTGTAAGCTCTTTCCTGATTAACCCCAAATCTGCGACCGCTTGCTGCAACCTCTCCTTGTCTCCTTGGGTCATTTCTTCTTGAGTTTTTAGTCCATAGCGCTGGACCGATTGCTGTTTTTCATAAAGCTTTACATAGAGCTGTGCGTACCTTTCCTTTTCCTCTACATCTAGGGTTCCCCCTACGTCCACATGCTGCTTAGCCAGCATAGCTCTCGTAAGGAGTCCCATTTTGATAAACTTATTAAGCCAAATACTATAGAACATATCCCCATCTTCAAGCTGTGTGCGACTAGGTCTTTTGAGCACAATACGCACAGGAGTTTCTTCCTTACTGTCCCTCTGCTCGATAACTATCTTTTTTTCCTTAACGGTCTGCATTTCCTTAACGGCCACCTTTTCCATTTTGCCCGTTTCCTTATTCTTCCTGCGGCGTTCGACTTCTACTTCTTTTTCCACTTCCACTTCTTTTTCCACTTCCACTTCTTTGGTGGTAGTCTCTTCGATAGAGATATTAAACGCGTATAGTTCCCTGTTCTTTTTTGCCATAGTAATTACCTTCCCTATAATACAATTATAAATTTAAATTTATACTATAATTTTCCATATCCCCCAGAGTCTGTCGCACGCAATCATTTCCTGCATCCAGTATCTTTTTTCGGAGATACTCCATTTTGGCATCATCAAGACAATTAGCCTGATCAACTACCTCTCCCTCGTCGGGAAATACCCTTTTGAGTTTAGCGAAAGAAGTTTGGTTCTCGTAGTATAAATCTTCAGTAACCACTAAGAAAGCCTTATATAGGTTTACTATATTCCGATTGACCTGAAATTCCAGCAGATCCCTTGCGTCATCTATTCCGTGAGCCATATACCGTGTCCTACTTATAGTAAGGACTGTTTTAAAAAAATTCCATTAAGTCGCAATAGTTCTAGCGCTATACCAGTCAACCAAGGTAATATTGCCCCTCAATACATCCCCCTCGCTAACCTCGACATTGCGGTCTTGCACAAAGCCGTCGCAGGTTAACGCTTCATTTTCGAATTCTCCGCACAAGCCCCCTACGTTAAAGGTGAGATCAGCCTGCTTTGGGCAGATGCTTGTATAGTCTACATCTACGCCATCACAGGCGCTGGAGATGCATGACTGTAGGTTGTTCCCTTGAGCTGTAGCAGTCACTGTTTCATCCGAAAAATCAAGATGAATAGGAAAGGCACTATTGAGTTTGTAAATGCTAATAAGTGATCTACTCGCCTCCCAATTAAAATTAAAATATTCACTACTGAGTCCTGCGGCAGAAGAGACTGCTGTTTTAGAGCCGTGACCAAGCTCCTTGTAGTTGTCGGGGGTTAAGGGGCCTTTTTCGGCTGCAGCCGCAATCCCATCGTTAGGACCTAAACAGCTATAAAAATTTCCGCCCGCACTACACTGCACAATTGAATTTGCTTCAGCACTAAAGTTTAGGGTGGTCATTACCGCCTTCGTATAGGAGTTTCCTCCAAATACTATTGTAATTTTACTGTCCCAATTTTTTCTAAAAGTATTCAGAAGGAGATTCATACCCTGGGTATAAGTAAAGTCTACGTTCCACGTCCCCTCTATCGGCCCATTGGCGGCAACCGCTATCGCTCCATTATAGCCTAAGGAATTTACCCTTTGAAGAGGAATGGATTCCGACATGGTTGCGCTTGTTGCAAATATCTCCGTATCATCAATATCAATCGGAAGCTTCGTAAACCTTATAAAATCTGCCATAATAATCTCCTTATCAATATATACACAAGTTTAATATAAAATTCGTCAGTTAATTAAATCTTTTATTCCCGTTACGCTTGTTGCGTATGCTCGATATTCAATGGTGGCTGTGAGGGCTTGGTCAATACTCCCCACCTGATTATAGGAAATTAATCTAGCTTGGGGAGCCTTAAAGGTTCTTATACCACTCCCTAAGCCACAGGTGTTATTACAGTCATTTAATTTAATCTCTAGATCCTGCCTCTGAGGTTGACAAATAAATTCCAAAAACTTTTTCCCCTTGTAATCATCTACCTCTAGATCAAACGTTATATCAATAGGAATAGGATAATTAACAATGAAGTCCTGGGGACTCCACTCGTCTCCCATTTTATGCAAAGGAGTGCGCTCAATAATAATACTATAGCTATAAGCTTGCACTCTATTACTTTCGTAACCGCTTACGTTAAGCGAAATATCGCCAGGCCGAGCAACGTAAACAGGATTGTCTTTGGCGACAGACCTTCCCGTGGGAACTCCTGCGGCCCCAATGTTTCCACCAAAAACGGTCATGCCGAAATCTAAAGTGGGCACTTGATTAATTGAACAAGCGGAGCTATAGCTATCGATAAAACCCCTATCAAAAGCAAAAGCTTTATTTTCATCATATATCAAATGACCACTCAGCCCAATTTTATCTTCCTTGAAAAAGCCCGTCAGGGGATCCTCGTTTGTCACAACAATTCGATCCACATTAAAATTTGCCTCAAGGGTTCTCACCCCAGGATCTTCGTTTATTATGGCGCCCCCCTGCCCCAGAGCCCTCACGGGCTCTATTGGTAAATTATATGTACCTTCAGCGGACTGAACGCCCGCAAGCTCCATGCCAGAAATAAATACCCTTTGATCTGCGTAAATATTTCGGCCGTATTTACAATACCTTTCCATACCTATTATATTATATAATACACTTTACACAACAAAAAACCCGCGACAAGCGCGGGTTTCTTGAAAGAAGCTTTAAGCTGCTCTTAGCACTGTTCTCCGTCCTGTTGCCAGGTTGGTACGACATCCGAAGATCCGCAAGGAGTATTACAGCTCCCGTCACCAGTTCCGCATAAAGCGACACCTGGATGGGCTCGACTGATTCCTACAGAAACCAAATCGGTAGGAGCACCATAAGTAACGGTTTGAGTACCCTTTACGGCAGTTGTGCCGTTAATGAATACTCCGTTAGTGGTATCTTGAGGGCCTCCGACTTGACCAACAAAGGTTAAGTCTACGGTCTTGTTTGCACCAATGCTAGAAGTAAAGTTCTGTGACTCTAATTCTGCATTCTTAAGAACAAACTGAAGATTATGATTACCTTCGGTGCAGGAGTCTCCTACTGCACAGGTTTTCATGTTAATAGTAATGTCGCGTTTATTATTGCCGCAAATTAGATCCGTGAGGTTTCCTTCCTCAATGTCGGTCAGTTGGGCCGAAACGCTCATCGTGGCATTCACGGGAAAATCAATTTCTCGTGCGAATGCATAACTGTCTCCCAAACGTTGGATCGGAGTCCGACCAATGGGCATGTCGAGAGTAAAGTTCTGGACATTCATAGCGGAACGAGCGTCTGTATCTGAAGGGGTGCCAGGTAAAACGGCGCCGCCCATTTGAAGATCAGTACTACCAAAGTCCATGTGAACGTCTCCAGGGCGTAGGGCTGCAACGTCCATTTCGCCAGTAGTACTCTTAGGAACAACAACTGTTCCGCCTGCCTTACAACCGCTAGAATTTACTGCGGGATTCGCAAAGCCGCTAGAGCCTATATTAAAGGAAATGTTATTCGCGTCAACTGTGACGCTGGCACTAGGAATATCTCCCACTGCCGCTGTAACACTATAAGCACTAATAAAGCCATTGCCAATGCCAATAACTCCATTACAGCCTTTTTGGGAAGTACTATAGGGATCGCTTTGGGTTGCATCCGCCCCTTCTGCTACGGTAAGAACGTAGTAGTTCTGTTCGTCGCGCCTGTTTGCCATGATGCCAGATACCGTATTAACGGTGCCATCTACAATAAAGCCGAGGGTGCGTTCGTTTTTACCATCAGCTAGTAAGTATGTAAAGTCTAAGCTAACAGTGGGGGAATCGATAATTTCCCTTTCAAGTGCAGCAAGTCTGCCAAATTCATTAATATCCGTGCGGGCGATGTCAATGCTATGGGAAACGTCCTGAACCCTATACAGTTGTTGAGGAGTAAGGCCCGAAATCGTTTCTGCGTTCCACGACTTTGGCCCACCTACTTTACAACCCGTTTTAATGGGCCCAACGTATAAAGCTTCCGATTGATAAATTACTCTATTTCTTGCCATAATTAAATAAGTGTTTAGTGCCTGTATTGATAATTACATCTTTTTGCCGTAAATGAGAAGTTTTTTTATGGAATATAGGACCCTGAAATAATTAAGCCCTTGTCGGTCTGCGTTTGAGCCCCTAGCTGTGTGGTAAATCTTAAGTCTATCATTGCCTCCTCATCCAAGGTAGAGACTATGGATTGCCCCTCGAATACGGCCCCTTTGATTATAAATTTCATGGAAGGATCATTGGTATTTGCGCCCGAACATCCCAAGCAGGGAGGCTTAAGGTTAATAGTGATATCTCTAGGCGTAGGGCTACAAACTTCATTAATAAGGTTTCCCGAATGAACATCGGTAAGAAGGGCGCGACAATTAAACTGAATGTCTACGGGAACTTCAAATTCTTTTTTGGGTCCCCCTCCGAGGGACTCTTCCTCCTCAAGGTCGAGGCTAGCATTTATATTAAATTCACTAATATAAACCTCCTGGAGAGATGGGGCGGTATTACCAGGAAGAACAGGGCCTCCTTCAGCTAGCAAGCTGGGACCAAAATCCAGCGTAATATCCTCAGGTCTTAATACGGGAGTATTTGCGGTGCCCGTGCTTGCGGCAGGAATGGTAACAACGCCCGACCTTAAACACATGGTGCTAGTATTTACGGCAGGATTAGGAATCCCTGAAGATCCCGTAACAAATAGAATATTAGCCCCCTCATAATCCAAAGTCGTAGAGGGAATCGCCCCTACCTCAGCCTCTACCTGATAATTAGTAAGCATTCCATTGCCCAATGCCACCACCGAATGTTTTTCTCTTTCGGCCTCGGTATAGTTGGCTGCCTGAACGGCATCTTTTTTTTCGCTTACAGTTAATAGGTAAAAGTTTTTCTTTATACCAGAGATGTTCAAAAAATTCTTGGTTCCATCCACACTAAATCCCAGCGCATGCTCGTTTTCACCCTTCCCCAAGAAATATCTGGTCCTCAAAAGCCCTATGGGTGAGTGGGGAGAGGTGTACCCTAACGCAGCAAGTCTACCAAATTCGTTTACAGGTTCACGATTAACATCCGAATCGATGTTTACCAGTTGAGTTTTTTGTATTTCTGTGGGAACTAAATCTGCATCACCATTGGCCCCACTTTGGCCCGACCCTACATAAAGAGCTTGGGACTGAAACGTTATTCTGCTTCTAGCCATTATGGCCTCGGATATCTAAAGTTGGAAAGGTCAAAATCAAGAAAGCCAATACGTACCCCGAGAGGGATGGATTTATTGGTTCTATCAAAAAGCTTTGAAGCTGTTACGCTCTCTATATATAGCTGGGGACTGGATTCGTTGGCGTTGACAATACCTGTATATGTATAAGGCGGCTCTTTTATGTGAAAAAATTCCCCATAAGGGAAATCGGAATAGCTAATAATGGGAAAGGTCTCTCTCGCTGCATCTCTAAACATAGAAACCATTCCATCTAGCGTATAATTATCCTCTACTATAGCCACCACCCTCACAAAAGCCTTGGTGTCCTCTAAACCCCCCAATGCCCTCGGATCATTTTGGGATCCGTTGTAGCTAATAAATGCCGCAGGCAATGTATATTTTCTTCCGTTTAAGTTATTTTTATCCTGAAGGTAAGTATTGCCGTAGTCGTCTACATAAAAATCATTGTTCATTATCAAATCTTCTTCAGAATCATTAGTTATATAAACATTAACCTCTTTAGTATTAAATGCGCCAGTTATAGGAGTACCCGACGCAACCGAAGCTCCGCTTTCTATTAAGACTCGGGCTTCATTTACATCTATGAGCAGGCCGCTGGTTCCTTGATTAATCTCTACACCATCTATATAAACCCCCGAAGGAACTCCTGTTCCCTCTCCCACTAATTGCCTAAACGGGGCATAGAAAGCATCGAGGTTAGGTGGAATATCATCGGCATCTTCTGCGGTCCCCGCCACCTTTTGAACAAAACTTATTCCCGTGGCTTGCGTAATGTAAGACTCATTGCGGCGAACAAGCACATCATCAAACCATAGATAAAAGCTGGACAAAAGTTCGTGATCAAATTGGCTTTTCATAATTAAAGGGCTCCCATAACGTCATTAACGAAGTCGGTTAATATTTTACTTAAATATTTTACACTCCTAAATGACCCTGAGTTTACCTCCACTTTCGCTTGAATACCTCCGCCTGATCGCCCCTTAGGCGCGCTCCCTACTAGATATTGGCCTAGTCCAGGAATACCTCGTTCGATTCCCTCGGCCCAACTCAAGCCAGGCGCCCACGGCATAGGGCTTATTTCGTAGAGTTTATCTAAACTGGGTATCTTTACCTCGAAGTCTATAATAACATCTTTATTACTCTTCCGAACTTGCCTTATCTCTAATTGTTGGGCCAGATATATGCGTATCGCCTGTGTAGGACTTTCCGTGCGATCAAAGCCTATGAACCCAAAAAGGTTTGCCTTGTTGTTTGCGCCCACTAGAGTATTGCTTAAATTTCTGGCAGTGGGCCCTCCTTCTATCTCCCTTGTGACGGGATGGGCCGAGAAGTTGGCCAGCATTATTTTTTGCGCCTCTTTTACTATTTCTCTAATTTTATTCTCAAACTGCCGCGACAGCTTAGGGCTGGCCTGTCTGGCTAGAGTTCTCGAGAGTTGGGCTCTGTTGATTATCATGACAATTATTGGTCATTGCGCTGTAAATACAATACATAAAACAATACCCCAAAGGGCCCCGCTTTAGCAGGGTCACTAACTATCTTAAAGAGCTCTCCATCTATCTCTATGCGGGGAGCGGTTTTTATAAGATCGTATCCCGTTTGATCCAGCTTGAGCCTGACGGTTCCTTCAGGAAATCTAACGTTTACCTGGGCGCCGAAGTCATTGACCAACTCTTCAGGCTGGGTCCCGACATATTTAATGCGAGCGGTGGTGCTGTATTTTTCGACTTCCTTGATTTCTCTGCTGGAATTTTTGAGCCTGCTATACAGGGCATTGTAAGCGCTGTTTGTGGCCACAAATACCCCCTGCTTGGTCTTATATATATAGATATCCCGAGCAAAGGTTTTATGCATGTTTTTGAAAACGTCCTGATAGGCCGTTTTTTCAGCATCCGTTAGATAGCTAGTTGCCATTAAGCTGGCTCTCCATCATTACCCGCCACTTGACGAGGTACCGCTTGGTACATGTTATAGTTATGAATTAATCGCTTAAGTTCGTCGGTTGCATCCTGTGCAAAACCTCTTACAATCCTAGATGCCTCATTCTTTTGACTGGCAGAGAGAATGATGGCCTGTCTCTGAATTTGAGTATCTCCTTCCCGCAAAGAGGTCCATTCCGTCAGGGTATAGTCGCTGCTAGTTGTTCCCGAGGTTTGAGTAGTACTAACGGTGTTCCGAAGTATTTTTCTCGCTTCTTTATTATAATACTCTTGAAGAAAAACTTGCTTATATATGGCCTCTTCCTCAGGTTGCCATATCCACCCTGATGCCTTTGCCCCAGTCTCGGGCAGTGCGCATATATTGCCGCTATTGAAGCTGGTATTAATTAAAACATTGAGCATTCCTACGTTCGCGCCCAACCAGCCTGATGTAGAACTAAGTAAGGAGGCCTTCTCCGTACCCGTAATATAATCAAACTCGGTTTCGACGACAGAGGTAGCAAGTTGCCCAATGGGGTTCATTAATTAGAGGCCTTTTTTTGTGAGATCCAAAACTTTTTCAAGCTTGTCCTTGGAAAGATGGCTTCCCACCGATTTAGCGCCAGGTAGAACCACGTGACGCCCTTTTCCTTGGTTATAGGCTTGAAATTCTTTTGCCATTTTTGTTTTAAGCGCCGTACGAGTACCACTGGGGAAAACTCCAACTTTTACCGCAAATTCCTGAAGCTCCCACATATTCATTTCCGACATGCGAGCCTCAAGCACCTCAAGGCTAGTAGTGCCATAAGGGTTGGTTTCTTTTATTCCTACGAGTTGTTCCAGGTCTTTAATTTGCTCCACCGTATGCTTTCCGTCAATGTAATTGAGAGATTCTAGCTTGCGGGGAGAAGCACCTTGAGAAGGGCTTTTCGATTCCTTTTTCCCTTTTGGGGTAGCAGCCTTAGAGGCGCGTTTTTTGGTAGATTTTCTGTTTTCTTTAGACATAATAATACCTTTCCTTATCCTAAAAGGGATTACACAAAAGTCCACTCCACGTGAACAACAAAAAGCCCGCCACTAGGGCGGGCTTCTTGAGCTAAATACGCCTTTTTCTGGAATTAAACTTCCACGCCGAGGATAGCACGGTTATCAAGAACCATGCGGCCTTCCTCGAGCGAACCGTAGTAACCGATCTTCTTTTGGCGAACGCTATATTGGTCGTCAGCCAAGAGATTGAACTCGGAACCGCTTTCGCTGCTAACGCTAACTGCGCGATAGAGAGAAGAACGATTAAGGTTCAGTGCGAGAACTAGGTCGTCCCTGGCGTTGCCTGCGAGGTTATCATAAATTGCCTCAAATTGCTCTCCAGGTCCGAGTTGGTAAACCTCCATAATGTTGACTCCGAAGAAGTTAGCCATTTCACCCGAATCATTGAAGAGTCCAGCCCTGATAGAATCAGGAGCTGCAACACCCCAGCCAGTTTGGTTTGTGCTTACGCCACTGCTGGCACCATAGGTATTGATTGGGTTATAGGCCATTCCGCGAATGTCCTCGATTACTTCGGGACTAACCAGAAGGTCAGTAATTCCCTTGCGGTCTACATCAGGAGTGCCACCACTCCACGATTCGTTAATGCGCTTAGAGCGAGTCATAAGAGCATTAAGGTCAGCCAAAAGGAAGCGGCCAGGTTGCTTGGAGACCAAGACGTGGGAGGTTCCTTGACTTTCGGTATCAGCCAACGTGCCCAAAATGAGATTGGCGCTGGTCTTCTCTTGCTTAAGAAGAATTTCCTGCGCTACTCGGGTAAACGTCTTACCAACAACATCGAGGCGGCTCTTGGCAGCATACCGACGATCAAAGCTTACGGCACTATCAAGATTGTAGGTCGTGAACTTAAGTTCGGTAGCGGTAGGAGCCACTTGGTTGGTAGGAAGCCCACCAGGCATAGATTGGCTATAAACCGTAATGTAGTCATCATCCGTGATGTCGTAATAGAGATCAAGGGGGATACTGGGGTTATCATCCTCATTAAAAGTGAGGGTTTCAAATAAATTACTTAACACGGGGGCATTATTAATAACCTCCGCAAGTACGGGTCCGATAAATTCGGCCAGTGCAGCTTGAGCTTCGTAGGCTGTGTCGCGATTGTTCGACGCCATAGCCTTAATCAACTCGAGTTGTTCATCAGTTCTTTTTAGAGTAATCTTCATGTTATTTTTTTCTCTCTTGTTGAAGGGTT
>TARA_R100000808_G_C2155315_1_pt1 | contig 18141 bp, 8 predicted proteins | sample TARA_R100000808 | Tara Oceans TARA_R100000808 (sample SAMEA2622852) | marine metagenome | biome: marine biome (ENVO:00000447); feature: marine epipelagic mixed layer (ENVO:xxxxxxxxx); material: "saline water (ENVO:00002010), including plankton (ENVO:xxxxxxxx)" | depth 140 m | reverse complement strand
TTCTCAGTCAAGTAATACCCCTTGGATAGGTTTCTTTGTGTCCTTATTATAGGTAGCCTTGTAATAATCATTAAGCCTATACCTGACATAACTATCTCTACCTCTACCACCTATGCCAACTGCCTCTGATAAATCTCTCCTAGTATAAAGAAGGTCACCAATAAGTGGTATATATCTAGTCCCTTTATTTGGTTTAGCATCTTCCTCTTTATATACTTCTTTCATCAAGGCATCTAAAACCTCTGCAAGTACTGTTGGTGCTGTAAGTTGGAGGAAGTTTTTCTGAAAATTTTCTATAAAAGAAGTTATAACACCTTTATAAACTGCCTCTCTTCTTGTTTTATCTGCAAAGTATTTATTCACAAGTATTATCTTAAGTAAATTATCTTCTATCTTTTCTGAGAATCTAGATTTTTTACCCTTCATCCATTCCTTTAACTCATCGCCACCTGCACCTGCCAATACAATCAAAGTCCCTAGGTACATTAAGTTTGCTGTTGCCTTTATTTTATTGCCCTTTTGTTTTCCACTTATAATGTCCCAGCCCTCATCTCTAAGTACATTCAACTGCTTTATACCAAAAGTTTTAAGCATATAAAACATTCTTCCAATAGCACCTGACTCTAGATAGGCCAAGGGAACCTCAGTTCTACCAATAGGCTGATAATGCGCAAGTCTTGCATAGGCCAAAAACAACTCTAGCATTGTAGGTGAATCACCTGCTAGTTTTAAATCTTCAATTAATTGATCGTATTCCTCCCCAACTAAGTTCTTTAAATAGTCCTTATCCTTTTTTGATAATCTATTCTTTTTAGCTTTTGCCCTATATCTTTGAATTGCACTATTAATAATATTTGATTTACCCATTCCATCCATAGCCGTAAAGCCACTGAATGTAAACACCAAATTAATACCACCATTTATTAATTTTGTTAACCTGCCCTGCCACCCCTTGCCTTCTAGGCTAAAGTCTAGCTCCTGAGCAATTTTTTCAACACCTATATCAGTTCTCTTTATTCTTTTCATTCTGAATAAATATCTTAAAATATTTTTTATGGTTCTCACCTGATTCCAGCCATTTTCATATACACTATATACTTGGTCCTGAACCTGAGTTACTGCATTTGTGAACCTTGATAGTAAAATTCCATAGGCTAAAGTTTTTATATTTCCAATCATACCACCAATAGGCTGATGGTTAAAATATGCTGATAGCACTCTAAATATTCTATGCTCTTCTGCATCAGATATTTCCATACCTGAATCTCTTAAGCGCTGAATATATGCACCTATAGACTCTTCACTTGCATCAGAATGCCCTAAGAACTTTTTATTTTCTATTCTTTCTATTGATATATCAATGTGTCTACCAAGCTGTGCAATAGGGTCTTCATAAAACTCCATTTGGTCAGCAGTTATTTGCTCAAGTTTTCTACCCTTAAGGAATGATGGCTTACTTTTAATGTATGAGTAGCCTCTTATTAGCTTATTGATAAGGTCAATCTCTTCCTCTGATGTTAATCTGCGATCTAAATCCTGTTCTCTTTGTTCAATCTGTGAGTCAATAAATGTTTTAGTAGGCGCATCTTGATTAAGACTCTGCCTTAGCCCCTGAAGATTTAGAATCTTTCTTGGAAAATAATTCTCTATATACCCAACATCCTCACCAACACTAATCAGACCATTTCTAATTTCCTCTAATACCAATCTAGCCTCTGCAAACTCAGTATGCATTTCATATTTGTTTACAAGTGGTATCATCGTATCATAGTCACTATTAAGCATTGCCAACTTGAAGATAGCTTGGTCCTTTTTACTCATCTTATTAACTTTTTTTCTAAAGTCATTAATTCTATCTCTGGCATTATTTTGCTTGACACCAACATTAAACTGGAGCCTTAAAAGTTTACTATGTATTACTGGGCTAATTCTTTCTAGTATTGTGGATACAGGAATTACTTTATGCTCACGTTGATTGAAATCCTTATCACCTTCACTTGCTGTTTTTATATTCTTAGGGTTTATGTCTTTGTACACATCAAGTGGCTTAGATTTAGGTGACAACTGAAAACTAGGAAGACCCTCATTTATAACCTTGCTCTTAAGCTCTTTAGGTAAGGGTATAGACTCTCTATCAATTCTAGCATCTACTTCCTCACCAATAAGGCTTTTTACCATATGTTTCCAGCTTACATTAGAAGATATGAGGTCAACTTGTTCTATATCTTCCTCAATCCTCCAAACACTAAATTTGCCAGTTTCCTTATTTTCTGCCACAACATAAACTAAATGGTCAAATCCTAAATCAACTTCTCTAAACCTATGGAACCCTTTAATTTCATCTTTATCCAACTTTAAGTCATTAACTTCTTTTTTAGACATCCAACGAGAATCCAAAGTGGGGTCTATATAGTCAGCATCATCAGGCATCCTATCACCAAGCTCACCACTTATCTCTAGAGTTGTGGTCTCAACACCAACACCTAAGCCCTTGCCAATCTTTTTAAAGCCATTAGGAAGAAACCTTTCATATAGGTTCATATGAAACACTGGAGATGAGTCTAGGTTACCATCTTCTAATCTTGTCCATCCACCTTCAGAAGAATCTATAACATCCAATAGCCCTTCTTTATCCATCTTTTCCAAGTCTGGTAGCTCAACTTTTTTCCCCTCTCCCTTAATTATTCTATCAATTATACTTGAATTAAAATATGAATCCATCTTATCTAGCGTCATTATATTTGGTAAATTTTGATGGTCTATAATTCTATTGCCATTTAAGTCATAAACTTTAATTTCATATTGATTGGTTCCTTTAATACGCTTGTACTCTATACTTGATGCCCCTCTTGCTATATTATTTATTTTATTCTGGAATGCACCATCTGACCAAGCAATTCTATCAAATCCATTTTCTACACCATACATAATCATTCTTTTGATTGCTAAATTTACCCAAGGCTTACCCTTTTTAGTTTCTTTGTAGGGGTTATCTGGCTTTGCATTTGAATCATATAATGCACTAACTCTATTAGATTCTTCTCTTATCTTCCTTTCATTTACAACCTCCCCTATAATAAACCTTAAAACATCCCCCATTGTAGCATCCTCTAGGTTATTTAAAAGATACTCTACCATATCTACTGGCATAGGTACCTTACCTTCTTTAAGTAATTTATATTTTTCAGTAGTATTAAATGGGATGCTCAAAAAAGAATCAACTATTTTCTCTGCTTCTGCTGATTCTATTGGTAATAAAGAAGATGTTTGAATGCCTATAATAGAATCTACAATCCTAGACCTAAAGACCCTGTATTGAACCTCATAGTCTTGCTCATTCTCAAAAATCATTTTCTCTTTCCAAACACTAATACCAGAAAGGGGAAAATATAGTGCTGGACCTACAGCTTTCTTTATCTCTGGGGATAGACCCTCAAGGATTTTATTATTTTCAAGGCCTTCTAGTGTAAATATATTTTCCACTAATTGTGAAATTGTACTATTGTGAAAAACAAATTTACGTTTGAGTTCACTTTTTGCTTTATCTATTGCCCTTGGTAAATATCCATAGTCATCAGGAACCTTTTTACTAACAATCTTTTTAACCTCTGCCCAATTTTCCATAGTAAAGGGCTTATTGGTTTCAGGGTTAATTGTTTTATTTTCTATAAGTTCGATCGCAAGTTCCCTGACTCTGCTTTCTCTAATTTTAAATGCTGTTGAGTTCCAGTCTGATTGGACTTCTTCTATATAAAGAACCTTTTCACCCTGTGTGTTGTATCTTGTTGTTACCCTAAAATGAGCTACAGGGTTTTTGACATTACCAAAATGAGCTTCTGATGTATATGGGGTTCCCTCTTTCTTTGGGAGGGTTATTACAACCTCTCTGTAGTCAGAATCCTCACCACCTACTATTGTTATATGTGAAAATTTTTGTCTAGGGTTATCTATAATAAATTCTTCACCCTGAACAATAACCAGACCCTCATCTAATGCCCCAGCCTTAAATACTACCTTGTGCTGTCTAATATATTCCTTTAATTTTTCTGTGGGGACCTTTTCATTTGGCTTAAATGTCTCACTTAACCAATCACCTATTAACAACCAATCTATTTCATCCTGCTTTACACCATTTTTTCTAAGATAAGGTATGATGCTCTGAGCCTTCATACTCTTGGCTTCAATTTTGTCTGCAACTGTCTCTGCTGTAGAGAACATCTTAGGCTTAGGTGCTAATTGAAAACTTTTCTTTGGGTCTTCTTTTGGGTTAACATTATAGACAGATTTTACTTGCTCTGGTTTGAAGACAAAGTATGTATCTACATATTCTAATTCAGTATCTCTAATATTAGGGTCAGAAAGATATGCTTCTTTTACTTTTATACCATCATAACCTAAACTCTTAATCCATTTTTCACCCTCGCCCATAGTAAGAATATCAGTCATTTCATAAGCATAAACCTTACCAGAAATATCACCTGATTCCCCAGTATCTCTAAATAAATCTATTATATTCTCTGGTATTTGCTTATCAACAATCGCCCCAAGTTCATCTATATATGTACTATAATCAATTAATTGTTCATTGCTTTCTAAAAAATTTAATTCAAGAGGTTTTTTAATATTTATATATGAAGGTATTGTTCTTGCGTGTGTTGGGAATGTAAGCCCTGTATATGCTACATTTTCACCTGATGCTATAACCTGAGCATATGCACTTGCATAAGAGGGGTTAGATGTAAACCATCCACCAAATGCAAAAGAATCAAAAGGCTTTGTACTAGACCCATGGTATACACGCAATGGCTCACCATTTTTATCTACTGCTTTAGTGTCTTTAAAAAATTCTTTTTGTGCTGGGGTAAGTTGGTAGCTTACTTGAGGAGCTTTTTCTTTAGCCCTTTTTCTAATTTTTGAAGGTGCTTTTTTAAGACTGGCAATATCTTTTCTTTTTGTAACACTCCTGCGTCTCTTAATCCCTCTAACTGCTTTATCACCTCTGGGTGTGGTTGCATAACCTTTCTCCTTTGCTCTTATTTTTGCTGAACCTAAATAGTCCTCACCTTCTGGAACAGATGCACCATGCTTAATATACAAATCCTTTTCATAATACCAAAGAACTGCCTGTACTGCTGGTGGTGTCCAATTATATCCTGTTGCCTCTGTTAATTCTTTTGCAATCTCAGCGATCGCCTCATTCATTAAATCTTCTTCAGGTAATCCAGTAGGTGTGCCCTTTACTTTTTCTTCACCTTTTTCTATCTTTGTTGGGGTTCCCATCCATCTGTTCCATGTCCTTACCCACCACCTATCATATGTTGCTATGTCACTTACTCCATTTAAATTCATTGTAAATGCACCAATCTTAGGTCCAAATACTCTGGCACCATAATACTCATCGCCAACTCTAACATTTGGCTTAGGCATCCCCAGCTCTTTCATTAAATCTAAAAGCTCTCTACCTGTGTGCTTGGTAATGATAAACTCCATAGCCTTTTCTAGTCCAAACTTTTCTATTAATGCTTCTAATTTCTTATGATTTTTATATACAGCACCACTTTCCAGACCACCAACCATTACATCTTTATCTTTTATGTTAGTACTCCACAAAACTTCTTTGCCTGTGGTTGTGCTTGGATTGTAATTAAATGTACCATTATCTTTATAATAACCATAGGAACCTATTGTCGTATTGTATTGTATTTCTGGTTTAGCACCCTGACTTTGTAGGGCTAAAATAGTTCTAAATAATAATGCATCTGTAGGGCTTTCTATTGGCACCTCATTCATTGCAATATCCTGTGCCTTGTCCATAGAATCAAAGTACCACTCTAGTGTTGCATGTAAATCAATATTCTCATCTTCTAAAGATTTAACAACATCTCTTATACCCTTCACTACAGCAACACTAACCTTATCTTCATTTTTTGGTTCTGTTTTCCCTGCACCTAATTCTTTTGCTACATCTAATACACTTTTCTTAGGAGTAAGCTGAAAACTAGGTTTACCCTTAGGGGTAAGTTTTCTTATTTTTTTTCTTTTTGACTTAATTTCATTCCATTCTTCTTTTGCCCAGTCTGGAATCTTAGAAGTAGATGTTATATTTTTATTTAATGCACCTTCATCTATTAATACAAAATCACCATTTTTTCTTTGTCCCCAATTTCTAAAGGCTTTAAAATCATTCCATAGCACCTCATAATTCATAAAATCTTCTAATCCTAATTCCAATAAAACATCTTGTAAATCTGCTGTCTTATTATCAAAATCTGTTTGATTAAACTTTTGTAGAGGCTTGAGGAATTTTCTTGTTTCTTTGTCTTTTCTAGGGACATTCTCTGTAACTATATAGTCTAAACCTATTTCATATATATTAGGGACAGAACTACCTAGTATATCTAAGTCTCCATACTTTAAAGAACTGTTTTGTTCTAACCCCCTTGGGTTTTTAGCAATCTTTAAAACTTTGCCATTTATATTATAAACATTTCTTGTGGTTCCACCTGGTAGCCTAGTATCTGTAATGCGTGATAATTCTACTTTATCTTCTGCTAATTTCCCAGTGTTATCAGTTTGGTCTTCTGTAAATAAATCTGCTATTTTCTTAGGGGCTAGTTGGAAACTAGGTTTATCTTTATCTACTTCTGTTGATTTTTTAAGTTTTTCTTCATATTCTTTTTGAAGTTTCTTATCTCCCTCTACTTCTATGACATTTACAGGGTCAATACCTGCCTCTTTTTCATATATCTCTTTAGGTGTAAATAAGTTATCTAAAGTTAATGTTTGCTTATAAGGATTTCTTCTCTTGCCAGACATTACAGTTATTCCATCTTCTTCTACCTTTACCACCCTATGTGCTACATTAAAAGATTCTCCAATAAAAACAGCATCACCTTCTTTAATTGTATATTCTTCTGCTACTGTTCTTATTAACTTTCCATCTCTTATATCTGGTTTAACACCTGTAACAGTAACTTCTTTTTTATCTTCTTCTTCTTTGGGTATATAGCTTTGGGTTTCTTCATCCCATACCATATCTTGTTCACCAACTGTAATAGGTTCTCTTTTGGGCTTATCTTCTTCTACCTTAGGAATATAACTTCTTGACTCCTCATCCCAAACTAATTCCTGACCACCAAGTGTAATCCATTTATCAATTTCTTCGAGAGGGGTTCCCTCTTCTACCACAGGTATCTCTTCTACCTCTTTAGCCTCAATATCCTTAGTCTCAACTATCTTTTCACCTACACCTACATCTCTATATATTTTCTCTACACTCTTGTCAACAGTTCCAATAGTAAATAAACGATCAAACATATCCTTAAGTTTTCTATATATCTTGCCTACATATGAGTTTTCATATAATACACCACCCTCAAAGAAATGTGCCTTACCATCTTTTTCAAATAGCTCCTGTGGTTTTAATACAGAGTTCTTATTGAAATGCTCTCCTTCAACCTTAGATATCCTTTCATTAACCTCAGCCCTGAAGGATGAATCAGTTATATATTTCTCATAGTACTGCTGAAAATTGTTTTTTTCTTCTTCAGATAAAGACTTATAGTTTGCACCATACCACTCCTCAACAGTTGTATCTGCACCTGCACCTTGGTATAAACTAATTAATACCTTAGCATTCTTTTCAAAGGTTTTATACTCTGTTGAACCCAATATTCTAGCAACAGGAGTATCAGCATCTAAGCCCTCACCCTCCATAGACAGACCCATTTCCTCTAGCTGTTCTTTTGTTATTTCATTAAGTTGGGGTATAATATCAACTATAAAATGCTTGTCATACATCTCTGGATTTCTTTTTGCAAAAAACTCAAGCATAAATAAAGCCTGTTCGTGCCTTGCTCTTATTTTCTCTTTATCTTCCTCTGATTTACCCTCTAGCTCCTCTTCAGGTACACCAATCTCTCTGGCCTCTGCAATCTTCTTGCCTATTGTAGAATTTTTCCATCTTTGCTCTGATGAGAAGTTTAATAAATATTGACCACTCTTGATAGCCCCAGTAGGAGCACTAAACGCTGTAAGCTCTACTAATAATTGCTCTATAGTAAGATTCCACTCATAGTTGGGGTTATCAAAGTCATCAGATACAATGCCTAGGTCTGATGCTGTTAATGCTATTTGCTGACTTATATCAACAACCCTTTCCTCCATCATTTCCTCTAGGATTCCATGGTACCCCAATCTCTCAGCTATCTTTTTAAGGTCTGGTACACTTGCATTTGGGTTTGCTTTTCTAAGGGTATTTATTAAGGCATTATTAGTTAGAGTTCTTTTAATTGCATCTCCACCTGGTAATTTCCCTATTTGATTGAATAATTTTGATATTGGTTTACCCAACCCTCTTCCTGCCCATTTAAATGCTGGACCTGTCTGCTCAGAGAAAAACTCTAAATAGGTCTCAAATTTAGCCTGTGCCTCTGCCTTGTCTTTGTCCATACCAGGACCTGTAATTGTGAGAAGGTTTGCATTGCCCAAGGTAGCAGTCTCTAATCCTGGTATAATTTTCTTTATTACTGTATTGTCAACCCTACCAGCAAAACCAATAGAGCCATCTGCTTTTGGGCTTATAGCAATATTTGAACCTGCGATCGTTACCAGTGCAACCTCTGCTGTCTTTTTAACACCCCTTACAATAAGCCTATCTTTAATCTGTTTTTCAAGCCCTTCTTTTAAGCCCTTTGTTATTATTTTCTTTGTAACCCACTTACCAGCAGTCAGAGCACCACCTGTAACAAGTATCTCACCCCAAAATGAAGGCATATTAACAAGCACCTCTGCTACCTTACCCCCAAAGTCCCTTTCAGTCTCATTGTCAAGTACAAAGTCATATAACAGCTCTATCTCATTATCTGAAAGAGCTTTCATATCCCCATTGGCATTCTCTAGTTTTTTAGCCGCTGTAAATATTTTCCATAACTCTTCACCTTCATAATAAGAACCTGTAATAGGTGCATATTTTGCAGGGTCCTCCCACGCATCACGCATTACATCCATAAAGCCTTTTTTATCAGCACTTACTGCTCCATGCTGTATATCCTCTAAGTCACTAAGTGTAGGCTCAATCTGTTGGGTGTCAAGGTTAAGTATTCTATATCCCTCTTCCTCTAGTTCCCTTCTTTTATCTGAGTACTTTATTTTTGACCTAGCATCACCAATAACTGGAACATAGTTTAAGTGGTCTATCCCTGGTGTGTGGGAAGGTTCAAATACACTGCCATCAGGTCTTACCTTAACAATAGCAACATTCTTATCACCTACAACAAGAGGCTTTATAGTATCCTCTTTTGCTAACAGCACCTTATTATCTAGGGCATTACTTACAAGTGAGCCCCCATAGAGACCTGAGCCTAATAATGCCATCTCATCAGCATCTTTTCCCTGATTTAGTTGATCGTAGTATTTTTGGTACAAATCATCCCAATAATTTTGCAATCCCATATCTGTTTCTTTTTTATACCATTTCTTACTTCTTGATTGGTCTAATTTTATTTGGTTTATCAAGGCCTCTACACCATCCTGTGGAGATTCAAATATAGCAAATCCCTGATTGTCTTTACCAATAGCTAAAGGCTGACCTGCAAATTCTAAGTTACCAGGGTTATTATTCCTTGTTGCAGGGACATTTGGTCTACCATAGCCCTCTTGCTTTGCTATTAATGGGACTAAATCCTCAGGCTTTATTCTGTGGAATGGTGTGTCTGGTGTTATACCAAGCTGAGATGATATAGAATCTATATATGCCTTTGTGGGGTTCTCAGTCTCTGGTGCATAGTGATGTATAAAAGAGCCTAAATCACTTACATTTTCTCTGCTGTCAAAAAATCCCTCTGGGTAATCAGCTCTTGCCCTATATTCTTTTACTGGCTTTACCTTATCTTCAGGTTTTATTTCTTCTTGGCTAATAATTTTAGGTTTAATTTCTTTTTTCTTAATAATTTCAGGCTTAGTATCTTCCCTTACAACTGAGTCCTGTATTGTAGGTTCTATTTGAGGTGTTTTAAATGTATCCCTTACTGAGGGTAGTGGTTTAAACCCTGTAGTATCTCCAATTAAGCTATATGCTTCTTTAATAGCATTGCCCTGCTCCTCATCAAAAGCAGAGGGGTCAAGCCTATATATACTGTACAACTCATTTATTGCATCAATTTTTTCTTGGTTAATTTCAGACATTATTTTCCTATAATTTTAAGAAGTTCGTCAATTCTTTTTTCTTTTTTTGATGGAGGTTTGGTAGATGTACTATCCTGTGCCTGAAAACTACCATCTTCTGAAGGAACAACTGATTTTTTATTTAAGTGCTTTTTAAATTTTTTCATTTTAGTTGGCCACTCTTCATCTTCAAGTGAATTATAAATTGACTCTATTGCATTTTTATAATTTTCATCTGTGTTTTGAAGTGAATCTAATACCTGAGAATAATCAAGTAAATTTTTATAAGCATTATTTAAAACATTCTGCTTCCTTCTTTTTACAACATCACTATCAGCAGTATTAATATCATCCATAGTCTCATTGATTTTATTATAGTGCTTTTCTTGATTATCTAGCATTTTTGCAATTATCTGGTCATTGCTCATGCCTGTGATGTCAAATCCATGCCTTTTTTTATTAGCTATTTTCTGTGCCTTGTCAGATTCTTTTTTCTTTTTTTCAGTGGCTTCTTTTTCTGCTTTTTTTCTATTATTTAAAATAGTAGCTAAAGATGTCCCTTTTGGATATAATCTTCCCATTTAAAACTCCTTATGCATTAGGGTCATAGTATGACCCATCTGGTAGTGTTATTAAATCGTGTGCTATTCCCATATAAGATGCCGTTGCAAAACCAGTTGCCGCGTTGAAACCAGCAGACGCTTTTGCCGCCTCAGCTTGTATATCAGATATTGTAGCTTGATGCAGGGCTTGGTCACGTGCTATTTGTGCCTGTCCTAAGCCTGTTTGATAGTCCATTGCAATTTGTTTCAATCTCTCTGCTCTAGAAAGTTGAGCTGTTGTAAGTGCTTGACTTGCCTGTGCTTTTGTTGCCTCATTTGCAAGTGCTATCTGGCGTGCCTGTTGGGCTATATTTTGCATAGTTTGAGTATCAATTTTTCTTGCTACTTCCTGTGCTATAATTGACCCCTCTAGACCCTGTGTTATAACCTTCCCCTGCGCCTGTTGCCTTGACTCTGCACCAGCCTGGTACACTGGTGCTGTTGCCTGTTGGGTTAGAAAATCTACATCCATTGTCCCTTCTCTTGCACCCTTTTCCATTCTCTGTAATGCTATAGCCTCACCAGCCCCCATTCTAGTACCCTCAGCCCTAGCCTTTTTTAGTGCTTCAACTTGGGTTTCATAATTTTTTTGTGCTAGTTCCCTTTGTGCTGTTGCTGAGGCTCTATATGCACGTCTCTCTGCATCTGATTGAAAAACATCAACTGCCGCCCCAACTAATGCTGGGACTAACCATTCTATGAAATTTTTGTCATTACCCATAGGTCCATTTTGAACCCACCCATCAATCTTTTCTAAAATATGTTGCATTACAGAACCTCCCTAACTGAATGTATCAAATCTCTGTCCTGCCCCTCATTTATATGCCTCTCTAATTGCCCTAGCCATTTATTCCAATGAGTATCATATAAAACAGGGTTTGACTTGACACTTGCGATCGCTATAGCATAATCACATAATGATGTGTGAAATCTTTTTGGTATAAGTGGGGCAATACTCCTATAGTTAACAACCATAGCCAATGAACCCTCTATAAAATTAGTTGCACTAGAAAGTGTGTATCTAGCTATTTTATTTGGTGTATTTGATATAACAGATATTACATTGCTATGTGTCCTGTCTATACTACCTAAATATGTACCCACAGTAGACATAGCACCACTTGCAAGGGTTTGGCTTGTAACACCACATATTACAGTTAACCCATTTAACTCAGTGGCTATATCAGTGTTTAAATATATATAGTTGTTCCCTGAGTCAACCTCTAGTATGGTAAAAATTTTATTATTTGTATACTTATCTAAAGTTGACTTGTAGCTTAAAACAATATTATCACCTGTGTCTGGTATCTTATCAAATATAATAAAGTCACCTGAGATTGTATATCCAGTAGGTTCTCCTGGTGACACTTGATTAGAGTTGTCTCTATATATATCAGCCTCAGTAATCTTTTTTAGATACTTTCCATTACATAGAACATAATTGTCCTTTATATACTCATCTGGCAATGCCATATAGTTATGGTCAGCATTTGCCTCAGTGAGTGTGTGCTCAACACCCATACCAGATGTAGTAGCTGGTACAGTTATCTCATACAACGAGTCGTATATCTCAAGCCTAGTACAGAGCTCTTCCTCTGCCTCTTTCATTAGCTCTCTCAACATATCTCTTGATGATGAGGTGTAAAGTAAACATCTATCTATTAATTCATTCCAAGTCATTTTAGGTTCCTACCTTTTCCTCTAGGGCTTTTATTCTTACCTCTAGGTCCTGTAAAATATCCTCAAGCCTAGATATTAATTTGTCTATATCTTTATTATCTGTCTTATATCCTATCATACATCATAGTCCACATCAACTACATTTATTTCTTGGTTCTCATCTGCATCAGATGCAGAGACTATACTCACTTTAACATATTTTCCTCTGTGGCCAACTCTTCTTGACTCTGTAACCTCTGCTGTATCACTTAAAACCATATTTTCCAAGGTCTTTATTAAAGATGTCGTACCACTATCTGTCTTTGATGTAACTGTAATATCTAACCCATCACCACTCCCATCACTAATTTTTGTTCCTGTAGCCATTATTTTCCTTATGATACCTTGCCTATCTAAGTCTGTTAATTGCTGGTACCCAGTGGTAATGGTCATTGCTAATGACTCTGATGAACTTGCATCTTCAGTAGCCCAAACATCGCCATGCGCACCTCTTTTTCCAATATAATAGTTGTTACCTTTATTATCTGCTGACATATTTTCAAAGTAAGTTGCTAAGTTTGCCTGTGTGTCTAGGACATGCTCGTGCCATATCTGTTTTTTCATTTCATATATAAATAATGAGGTGCTTGTACCATTTGGGAAGTATGGCATTCTCATGAATATTCTTTGATTTTGTGCATCATAAAATAATCTTGACTTGCCCTTGTCAGCTATATCTGTTACATAGGATTTATATGTATTAAGAATTTGCTCACCTTTTGGTATTAAGTTAAGTGAGTTATCTAGTAAATACACATTATCTCTTCCCATATACCACACACCATCTGTTGTTTTTACTATTGCCTTATTATCAAGTGGTGTAGCGTTTGGGTGAGACTCAGATAAACTCCAAGTACCTGGTGAGGCTGATGGGACATTTAATATAAAAATTCCCCTTTCCATAAATGCAACTAAATTACTCATTATCGATCGCAATCCAATAAGCTGACCACCTTGCAAATCTGATAGCTGTATGTAGTTGCTAATAGGTAAAACACTGTACTTAGCTAATTCAGAGAATATTATAAAGTTATCTCTGTACTCTGACTCACCTTCATCACTGGTAATCTTAACATTACCTGTAAAAAGCCTTCCATTTAATTCTTCACTATATTTATAGTTAGTTTGAAGTGATGTTATACCACCTAAATAATGAGTAGCCCCAAGTGTTAGCCCCTTATCTACAAAGCGCAACCTTATCTCATCATATTGAGATGCTTCAGTTGATGTACCTGTTACAGTTTCACAACCACTTTGAGCAGGGTCAAGCTCATCATTGTTGTGAAGTAAATAATTTGATAAACCTGTCATCCTCCAAGAATATGTTTTATTTAAATACAAGGTTTGACTAGATGCCTCTGCTGTAATATTAGCTCCACTTGTAAGCCCAATTAAATCTAGATTATTATCTTTTATTAATCCACTATGACTCGTTAAACTTGAGCTCCAAATACCACCCCTAAACTCACTATCACCAAAATTTTCATTATTAAACAATGTTGACTGATAAATAGAGGTTCCTAATGTAACCTTTCTACTACCATCTAGATGATATACTGTATGCTCTCCCAATGTAGGGTTCTGTAGCTGACCACAGAATACTTTGTCTAATAATATTTCACCTTTTTTTCCAGATTGAACGTGCACCATTAGCCTATTACCTGTTGCATGTGTTGGTGTAAACTCCCTTTGAACATATCTCCATTTATTTAGATTACCCACACCAGATACTAATTGTACCAGTGTTGTACCACCTCCAGCCACGTGAGAATCAGCAGAGTCTACCCATATCTCCCAAGTTGTATCAGCATCAAAGTTCTTTGCCTTAACCCAAAAACCTATTACAGCAGGAATACCCTCTTGCCCACTATAACTAGAAGCCTGGTCAGTGTCCCAATTTTGAGATAAATCTCCAACTGTTTGATCGTACATAACATCTGACCCTGTAGTCCCAGTACCAATACCACATTTAAATGTCAATTCAGCACCATCACCAACAAATTTTAGATGTTGAGATGGGTTTATAGTTTCATTGTATGAGCCATCATATATACCAGCCTCACCATAAACACTCCAATCTGTAACATTTGTTTCTGCATCAGAGCCACCTAAACCACCATATTTTGCAAAATCTAAATTACCAACTTCAGAGCAATCCATTTTATTTAAAGTTTCCTTTGAGCCAAGGTCTCCATCTGCACAGGTGTGATATGTTGTAAGTATACAAACACCACCTGTAAGAGAGCCACCACTTCCATCATCATTTAAGCAGGTAACCATACCTGTGTCTTGAATAGGCTCATTAAATTTATACATTTTACTGTGACCATATTGGTCTACCCAATCACTACCAACAGATAAGTTTGTTGAATCTTGCATAGCACTATGTACTCCACCAGATGCACCATCATCATTATCTAGTGTACAGACATCCCAAGCATCTGTATTAGAAACAGCAGTATTATCTTCACAGCCAAGTGTAATGCCATCAACTATAATCCTTTGGCCTGATAAGAAATCAACATGAGCGTATAGTGTGTCTCGTGCAATCCCTTCTGCTGTATAATATTCAGTAGCAGGGTTATCAGAAATTGTTACCCCAAAACCACTAAAATATACCTTTCCATTTGTAACATATCCATCTGTTAACTTAAATGCATTAGAATCCTCACCACCTGCATTAATAGTGGCAATCTTATTCCATGTTGTTGTATCTGTTGACCTATAAACATTAAAGGAGCTTATCCTAGGGTTTAATGTGTTTAAAGTAAAATCTGCTGTAAACATAGCGATATTTTTATTAGGATTATTTGGGTTAGGGGGAACCTCTGAAGATGTAAAGTCATAGTTGCCACCTGTGATATTGTCCTCTAGTGTTGCCTCTTCATTTCCATCATAAACTGGTATGATTTTATAGTAGTATATATTATCTAAAAAATTAAGAGAGCCTATTGACCTGGAATCCCTAAGGGTTGAGTCATCTAAGGGGCTTATAACTGAAGTTGATGCCACAGTAACTGGTGATTTTCCTGCCCTTGAATCATCAAATTTCCACCCTGCTGATGCACCAAAATAATATCCATTAGGGTGTGTTTCAAATATATTATTAAAATGAGCCCTGTTTACATAAGTAAAAATTGATGGCTCTGCTTCATGCCCACCAGAAAATCTCACAGCTTTATTGTGGACACTAGCATCAACTGGATAATCACTGGAGTTATCCCCATAATCCTTTATAACAACTTGGTCTCCAAATGTAGCCTCATCAGTGTCTATAGAGCCTGTGGCCAAGGACACAAGTTTATTATCTGAAACCTCATATACACCAACCCAAGCCTCACCTTCATATTTTTGAGTTGCAGAGGTGTAGGGGAATAGCATAGGGGCTTTTATTCTTTTAACACTAAAATTATCATATATTGTATCAAAGGCAGATGTACCCTTAACATATACTGTTAAGCCACTTGTATCATCAAGGGCAGGACAAAAAACTTTATAGGTACTTCCAACATCTGTATACTCAGTATACCCATTACTTCCAAAATCTTCACTACGAACTCTCCCAAGGTTAAATGTATGCCCATAAAAGCTAATAAATTTCTGATGGTCATTTCCTGAAGTACCATCAGAGGATACATCAAACTCAATAGCATACCATCCACCTTTAACTACTGGATATGCACCACCAGCACCATCTATAAATTCATCTGCTAGTGTTGCACCATATCTATAACCAGCATTACCACTTACTATTTCAACCTTTAGAGCCTCAATACCCCCTGCGCTATATTTAGACAATGTTACATGGTCCCCATCAGGCCTGTACTCAGCCCAGTTGCCTGTCCCTGATAGACCAAATGTTTTGTCTTGGTCAGAAGTAATAAGCTCTGTGTCATAGGTTGCTGTGCCATCCATATATCCATAGCCTATAGTTAGATGGTCTCCACTCTGTGTACCACCAACTATAACCACATATGATTCTTCAAATTCTATTGTCCAACCTGGTGAGCCACTTGTATTTGATATTGATTTGATCGTCCCTGGTCTGTAATTATTTTTCAAAAATGTAGAGTTTGTACTCTCCATCAAAATAACATCACCAACCTTAAAATGAGCATATAAACCAGGGTCTGAGTCAAAAGCAATAGTATTAGATGTATCACTAAATGTTATATTATTACTTGATGCAGTTATTTTTGTTGAATAAAGTTTTTCGTGTACAAAATATTGTAGCTGAGTTAATGATTTTGAGTCATAATTAGAACCTGAAACCTTAGTGGTTCCAAACCTCTTTTTTATGCTCCCCATACCCTCGTGCCTTGTGTTTTTTAGGACTGTAAAGCCATCAAATCCAACAGCATTCTCATCATCTCTAGTATTGAGTCCTCCAGATAAATTTAGTCTTTTCTGGGGCATTTAATAACCTTGGTTAATTTGGTTTATTTTTGATATTGCATTTTGGTATGGAGCATTTGCTCTCTCATTTCTGTTGTCTGCTCTCCAAAGCTCAGACTCTGCTAAGTCTACTATTATGTCCTGTAAAATTGGGTCAAACTCTGTTATCTCATCTCCACTAGCGGCTATATCTGCTGGTTCTTTTAGGTGCCATATATCAACATTAGTACACGATGAAGGCACTATATATAATTTATTGTCCATAACTGTGGCCATTGTCCCATATTTAGATGATGCTGAATCAAACTGAAAATTTAAAGGTGAAACTATTGTTGCCCATACATCATTTGTATCATCATAGACCTTTAAAATTCCATCTATACCTCTTGTTAATGAAACTGATGATAGGTCTTTATATTTGTACCCTGTAACACTCTCTGTTGATAGGGTGCCTGAATCAGTCTTTGTAACCAAATCTGGCAACATACCAATACTTACCATTGCTACGATCGCTTTAGTAGCTGAGTTTATTGCACCCAACTTCTGTTCTGATGAAAAATTATTATTACTTGTATCATCTTCTAACCTAAACTGCAATGCAGTTAGCATTTCATTTCCTGTCATTTATTTTCTCCAATATGGGGCTCAGTTGCCCAAGCCCCAATTTGTTATTTATATAATAATGCCCTATAAAATATGCAATATTACATAAGTTGAGTTAGCAGTTGCTGTCCCTGTATGAGTTACAGCGTGAGCAAATACCAACTCTTCGCCACCATCTGCAAAGTGGTCAACAACTCCATCACCTGACCATATAAGAGGTTGTCCACCTGTTATATCTGCATTAGTCGCTGTTGTAGTTGCTAAACCACTTACCTGAATCCATACCCATATTGGTGATGAGTATTCTGAAACATCTATCACATCAAGTGCAATGCCACAAGGTACTAAAGAATCTGACTGGTCTGCTGTTACAGTAAAATCAGTCGCATCTTGCATACACCCTACTGGATGACCAACAGCCCAATCAACAGCATCAGTTACATCAACTTCTACATATCTATATCCTTTACCATCGCTTGTAAATCCTAATTGACCATTATTGTACACCTGAGTAGTATCTATACCACTAGGAGCAGATGTTAAACTAACGTGTGTTGGAAAACTATATAATCCCATTATTCATCCCTCCTAATATGAGCTAGGACCACCAACGATCATTCCCTGCATTCTTGGGTTAGTACATACTAACTGACCCATC
>TARA_R100000808_G_C2155317_1_pt1 | contig 18305 bp, 6 predicted proteins | sample TARA_R100000808 | Tara Oceans TARA_R100000808 (sample SAMEA2622852) | marine metagenome | biome: marine biome (ENVO:00000447); feature: marine epipelagic mixed layer (ENVO:xxxxxxxxx); material: "saline water (ENVO:00002010), including plankton (ENVO:xxxxxxxx)" | depth 140 m | reverse complement strand
ACTGGAGCATTACCACCATATACTGATGTGGTAGTTGTTGCTCCTTGAGCAAGTGTTGCATCATAGTGGTTATTGTTATGACTTGGAGTAATACCACCACCACCCGCATTATTAGTTACTTTTTTAAGAGATATAGTTTTAAAATGAAGTTCTATACTTGAAGACGGACACCTAATCCATAATTCATTTTTGCCAGATTCGTGAAAAAAGTAGCCTGTAATTGTTTTTTCAGCGGCATCATCATCATCTGTATTCCAATATCCCTCTTTCCACTTTACATCAGAACCAGAACCACCATAGCTATTATTTAAGCCAATATAAACTGCTTGAGCGTGTTGCCCCTCTACTCGTGTATAAGTTATTTCGAGTTTATATAATTGACCTACTATAAGTGCTTCTAATACAGAGGCATTTGTACTGTTAACTGCTACTCTTGCTATTACAACATTTTTAATTTTTAAAGCACCTTCTGAATAAACTCCTGTATCTGCAAAGGCTGAATCAGTACCTCCACTTTGAAAATTCCAAGCTCCTTGAGTTGTAAGGTTTCCATTATTAGCCATTACTTCTGTGTATTCTGTAGTGCCATGACTATTTAAATAAATGTTAGTTGGAAATGAAGTTAATATTGTTGTGCTTGTTCCTGGCGTATCCATATGACCAGTAGCATCTACACTATCAAGAGACTGCCACATAACTAAACTTGTTTTTTCTACAGAGCCTAACTGACTGTAGTTCTTTCTCATTACAGAGTTGATTTCTTCTATGGATAAGACTCTATTCCAGATAGCAACATTAGCCATTTTACCAGTACTAAATTGAGAATTTGGAATATCTTTACCTATTAGCAAAGGCGCTGATGAAGATGGAGTAGTTGCTGGTATTGTTCCAGAGAATGCTAATGTTTGTAAAACCCCATTAACATAGATTTTTAATCTACTTGCATTATCTGCTAAACTACCATCAAAAACGCCTACTACATAATTCCAGTCTGTTCCCGCTAAAGCTACGCTTCCATGAGTTATACCACTACCTGTAGACATAATATAATAAATTTTACCATCGCTCCCTAAATGCAACCCCACTCTATCATTATTATCTGTTGATTTTTCCACTACAACAATATCATCAGAGGCAAACCTTTTCATCCAAGCTGACATTGTTAATTGACTTGCACCATCCATTGCGTTAATGTCACCACAATCTATATAATCATCTACACCATCAAATGATGTTGAACCTTCACAAGGAAACTTGAGAGTGTCTGACTTATTTGATTTGAAGTCTAAATAAAGTTTTAGATTATTTTTTATGTAAGGTAGTGAAGTCTTTCTAAACTTTGAAAGTGCATTAGCGATCCCAATAAACATATTGAAACCTTAATATAAAAAAACTATATCACCAGACGAGGGTGCAGCCGATCCAGATGTTTTCCTTGCACCGACCACTCTAAATGGTAAAACTGCTCCTTCTGGACAATTTTGAATAGCTACCCAGGTACTTCCATCAAAACTAAAATCATAATTATCACCAGTTCCAATGTAAACACCTTTAGTTGCAGAATGAGTTGCGTTGGCATCTGTTATACTAACGGCTTTTGCAGCCGATCCTAAACCTTTGACGATAGGTATTGCAGACATAATTACTCCTATATGTTATATAATCATACAAGAATTTTTTATGCTTTATATAATTAACGAATAAGGAATGTGAAATATTTACATTTTATTTTTAATAAAAAAAAGAGCGATGTATTTAATTAATTAAAATTTATTTCAGCTGAAAACTTTAAAATTTTAATTATAGACTGCTTGTCTACCTTTGCTCCTCTTTGTAGGTGCTTTTTTTGTTTTCAACTTTTTCTTTTTGCGACCAAAATTTTCATCATAAATCTTTTGTCCAACAAATGGTATTCTTTTAATCGTCATTCTTGCTGCTTGTCTTTTAATTGGTCTTAATGGATTTTCTTTATCGTTTATTGCTCTGTTTACTGTTTGACCAAAGTTCATAAGTGTCTCAAACATTAAAGAATATTTAGGGCCAAATAGAATACTGATAAATGGATTTGCCCAACCAGAGTGTTGTACTGCAAATAACAGATCACCAATGATACCGATCTCCCCAGTCTCCAACATAATACCCCAAGCTTTTTTCATTTTAGTTTCTTCTTCTTCTGGTTCTTTATTCCATAGCCAATCACTTGCTTCTTTGTATCCATACCCTAAAGCAAGTCTCCATAAAATGAGATTGACCATTGGAAACATATTTCCTCTTTTTGTTTCCTCTAAAATAAAATCTTTTAACCATCTTATACTTCTATGAGAAAAACTTTGAAAGATTGACTTTCTTGTCCAAAACCCTTTTGATGCCCAGTTATATGGTTTATCAATTGTAGAAGTAGGTTGAGTTTGACCAATAGCATTATTACCAATTCTTAATTTTTCATCTCTGGTAAAATAACCTCTTCTTTTTATTTTATCTATATCTAATCCGTCTGTAACTACATTAAATAATCTTTTTATGTGGTCTTGCATCATACCAGTTGCTGATGGATCATAGTTCTTTAATAATTGCTCTGCTTGTAATACCCTTGAAAATCCAATCGTTTCTCTTACTGATCTTTCAGACCTTGTAAATAAAATAACATTATCAGCATAGAAAGATGCCATTTTTGCACCTATCCCTGTTTTTTCTAATGATTGAGCAAAAACATATTTAGAACCAATTAAATCGTGTGCTAATTGTCTGTCTTTTTTATTTCTGGCGATATACAATCTTGCAATACTATATAATGTATTTAATGTGCCACTTTGTGAAAATGCCTTCCCTAAATCAGTAAGGTTTTTTAAAGTTGTTCTTGGTGTTAATAAAAATGTAGTAGTTGATCTGGCAACCCTATTAAAAGTTTCATCATATATATCTTGTCTTTTTAATCCCATTGACCATCCCATAATGTTCGCAGCTAACTTGTGGTCATACCCATCAGCACTGATCACCTCTAATTCTTTATCAATGTTTTCGTATTTATACTCCTCATCCATCTTACCAAATTCTTTCGCATACCCAATTGCTTCGTATGATTTATCAATATAAGCGTGAGCAATATCCATCACATCATTAACATATGCCCACTCTGGGAATATACGATCACGATGCAACTCCAATGGGTAGCTATGCTTAAACTTTCCAGTTGGTTCAAATACTTGCTGAATGAAATGTTGTCTTAAGCCTTGTTTTCTGTAGTTATCAAGAAAATCAATAATATATTTTTCTGTCTCTTCTTTACTAACGGAATAACCAGAAAACACATCCCCCTGGCTAACTCTTCCACTTATTACTCTTTGGACATGATCAACAATTTCATCCCATCTTGGATGTTGTGGAGACATATCATTATATATCTCTGGCTTTAACGATAATGGGAAATAGTTTTCAAGAAAGTTTAGTTCTTCATTAATATATTTTTTACCCTCTGCATATATATCATTTGTAGTATCCTTCCAAAATCTTAAAAAGGCTTGACCGCCCTCCGACAGATCGGATGCACCATTTGACTCAATAATCTTCTTCATTATTTCTTTTTCATCAGAAGGTACTTTTTTCCAAAGTTTTTCCATTTGCACTTCTGAAGGTTTCACTTTAGAAGAATGATAATAATCAGCTTCTTTAAACATTTTCAATAAAGCATTACCACCATCACCCATTTTTTCTAATGTCCGTTGCATACTTTGTCTGTTGTATACCCAATACAAACCTAATCCATCTATCGGCTTTTTTAATACTTTAGATGCTCGTTGCATTATTGTTTCTCTATCTTCATCAATCTCTTGTTTTCTTTCGGCAGCTAATTCTTTTAAAGTTTTTTTCTTTGGTGCTGATATTTGTCTTATTGGCTTTGAACCATATTTACGCTTTAATAACCAATCTATATAACTGGCTATCTCTGTATCAGATGCTTCTCCCAGTGAATCATATCCAGTAATAACCTTTTTATATGTCCTTCTTTCATCATCTGTTAATCCAATTTCATTTTCAAGTATGTGCGCCCTTGCAAGTGCTTTCCTTCTTGGATTATCTATCTTTTTCTTTTCAGCTACTAATGTAGATCCTTTTTCTCCAAAGGTTAATGCTCTTGGCGAATGATCTGCGTAACTATTTAATTTTCCATTTTGTTTAACAATTATGTCAGTCAAACTATCTGATACATTTAATTTATTTAAAGTTGTTAAATGCCAGGGACTAATACCACTATCAGCATCTACGATAGAAATCATTTTCATTGAACCAATATTGGCTGATATTTCTTTTAAGGTCTTTTGCATTTTATGTACTTTATCATTAAAAAACTCATAAGGCACATCCACCACCCCTCTGATCCTATTATGTCCATCTAACCCTATTAGTGTGAAAAATCCATTTTGTTCTAAACCTCTTGCAACTGGAGCCAGATCGGCAGTGTTATATATTTCCTTACCTAACCACTTATGCTCAATAGAAGGTTTTAAAAGCTTATCATCTGGATACGCATCAAATTCAATCTGCTTAACACGCAATCCTTTCGCTTCTGGACTTTTTGTTATAGTTGCATAACTACCACTATCTATAATAATGTGACCAAGAAATCCCTTTACCTCTTTATCTTGTATTGAGGTATACTTTAGATCAGCCTTGCTTGGCTCTGGTGAACCAGTTGGATGATTGTGCATCATATAATAACCATCCGCTTTTGTATTTGACATACCTTCCCTTATTACGGCAGATAAATCTTTACCACTAACATCATCTAATCCCATTACCGCTCCAGGTAATCTATTGGTCACGGCATTTTGAAATACAACTTTGTTATCTTTAATGTAAAATATTCTTAATGTTTCGTATCGGGGATCACGGAGGACTTGGGCAGCCATAGCCAAGTCGTGAGATGTTTTTACTTTTGTTCCAACGAGGTCAATAAAGCCTTTTTCTCGGAGGGGTTTAGTGATAGCGTTACCTCGTATGGTATACCCAGATCCCAATCCAGACCACGCTCCACTATCTTCTGTTCCTCTGGGGTTCGGTTCAGATAATTCTTTTCGGAGTTGGATTGTAAGGTCTTTTTGTTCTGGTGTCGCATTTTCTCTAAACGGCTTTTTTATGTCCGTGAAGTTAGGAAATCTTTCTGATGGTTCAAACATACTATGATCTTTTATTGATATTGCTTTATCATCAAACACAACATAATTATATATATCACCAGTATCGCCACCAGTTTTATTCATAGCTTTATATCTATTACCATCTAATTTTAAATAATCACGCAAAAACATTGATGTTGCTTTTTCTTTTGAAGGCATTGAGGCATCTAAAAAAGCATTTCCATCTTTATTAATACCACTATTTGGTTTCATATCTGCTTTTAAAAATTCATATATTTGCCTTCCTGTAACAATGTCATCAAAATAGTCTGGAGAAATACCGAGAATATCTTCAACCATTTCCATATAAACTGGACTTTTTAATTTTTGTTTATCAAAATATCTTGGTGTTTCTATTTTACCACTTTTTATATCTTTTAATACTTTATATAAATCATCACGCAATTGCTCATCTAATGGAGCATCCCAATCCATCCATTTAAACTCATCTGGACTTTTACTTGCTATTTCTACTTCGTAAACATTTTTATCTTTAAAAATCTCAAATTCAAAATCATCTTTTTCAATTAATTTTAAAAGTTCATTATAAATTCTAATTTTATTTTCATAACCGTCTTTGTATTCTGGTTCATCTACAATATATCGTTCATTATGAGTTATACTTTCTTTTATAAAAATTTTAACAACATCCTTTGGTGTGCGAGTTTTATCTGGCTCTGTTTGTAATTTGCCTTTCTCTGGAAGTGCTGCGTTTTTTAAACTAATTTCTTTTATCAAGAAATCTTCAATTATTTCTGCATATATTAATGAATCTTTGTATTTATTATGATGTCTAATCATTGGACTATGCTTATACCATTCTTTTTCCATTAAGTATGGATCATAATTAAATACACTACCCACACCATCTTGCCCTATTAATGTAAGATTCCCCATTCTCCATTTTTTTGTAGTAGTATCACCTAATCTTATAGCATACCATTGTGCAATTTCTTTCTTATCAGTAAAATATAATCCCCATCCCTCATTTTGTGTGCCTTCACCAGAATCTATTTCTTTTGTACTAAAACTTTTAAAATTATGTGGTGATCCGTGATACTTTGTAATTGAATCAAATAAATTATATTGCTCAATCTTATCCTGTGGAGTGTCTTTTATTATTACATCTTTTTGCTTTTCTGCCTGTACTTTTCTTTGTTGTAACTCTTTATACTGCTTATTATATGATAATGTATTTATCTTCTTATTTTTTTGCTGATTACTTAACTGCTCAAGTTCTTTATTAATCTGGATCAGTTCATCATAGATAGACTCCAGTTCAGCCTTCTGTCTGGTATCTAATGTTTTAACTCTATCAACACCACCAAAGATGTTGTATTGCTTCATTGATTCAAAAATACTGGTCTGGTTTTCATCATCTTTATTTGATGATTCAATTATAATTTTAAGTTCTTGCCTTGCTTGTTTGATCTGCTCTTTTACAATAGCAACAGTTTCTTGGTAGTATTCAATATATGGTCTTTCTTCAAAAGCTTCTGACTTAACTAATTCAAAAGGTATTTCTGCTTTTTGCTGAAATTCATTATGGACATCGGAACGAAAGTTTTTACCATCTTTAACGGCTTGTTTAATTGACTCTAAATGTTTTTGATCCATATCAGATAAACTGATTGCCCCTGGTTGGCTTGTCATTGAAGCTTCACCTCTTTGTGTGTAATACAATTCTTTGGAGGTAAGCCTATATAGATTTTTAAACCAATTGCTTTCTTTTTGCCATTTTTTATCATATTCCCTTGCAGTCTTTTCTTCATTGGCATATTTCTTTTTATCTATTGCAACAATTCTATCTGTTGTTAGATCATCCATTATTCTACGATCATCTAACTGCCTTTTAAGGTTATCAATGTGCTTTTCTAATTCTTTTGCTTTATCCTTTATTTCTGTTGCAGCATCTTCATTAACCTTTTGTGGTTCTTTTCGTAATTCTTTTAAAATAGATGCGGGTTTGTCATCTAAAGATTCCATTCTTTCAATAATATTGTCTATCTTGCGATAGAAGTCATCTACATCGCCTTTTATAGCGTTTTCTGTATAAAGATGAGTAAATATATCATCTTCATGTCTATCGGTCAGAAAATCGTGTTTTTTCCTTAACCCACCAACAAACTTGCTAATGCTGACAATACGAGGAAATTCATTTGTAGATTCGTAATTCTGTTTCAGCTTACCATTGCTATCCAGATAAGAAAGATTTGCTAAATTGCTTATTGCACTTTTTTTAGAGGCATCTGTCTTTGCCTTTGGGAACATTCCTGGCATTATGTTCGCAATGTCTAATGCCTTATCTCCCCGATCAAGCCTTCTGCGTACTTCGGCAGCATTTTCAAAATCACTCTGTTGTGTACGAGTAACATTCGATTCACCCGCATAATCTCTTGCCTGTTCCAATGTTGTGCCTTCTGGCAATACCTTCACTGGAACTTCTGATATACCACCTTCTACCGCACCTTTTATTCGATGATGCCCAGATACTACATACATATCCCCAGTATCATCTTTCCATAATACTGGTTCCTCCCACTTTGCGGGATCATAATTCTTTGCAATATCATCTATAATGCTTTGATTGTATTGTTCTCTTGGCTGAAACTTGCTTTCATCCATTTTAATATCTTTTGGATTAATATCAACGACATCTAATTTTTTAGGAGCATCTACAAATTCCTGTTTTGGGATAGTACCCACTATGACATTACTGATAATGTCTTTTTTCCCTCCTGGCTCTATTACATTCCCAGATTTATCAATTAACTCCCCAGTGGGCATAATATTATTATCAACGACTTCATCAGTTTCTATCCAAACTGGTTTCCCATTACGAATCTCAATATCGTTATTTGCAATGCCTTCTTGTATGTTTTGATTCCATTCCTTACTGGTAACATCTTTTGGAGAAACTTTTTTCTTTGTTTCTAACTTTGGCTTTTCTTTTGTCTTTAGCTTTTTATCATCTTTGGCTTTTTCTTTTTTAATGGTTTTAAGAGCATTTTTTTCTTTACCAAGTTCTTCTTTTACAATTTCTTTAATTCTATCTGCAAGAGGTTTACCCTTTATGATAAAAGGAGGATTACCATCTTTACGAAACATAATTTGTGGATTAACACCACCTTTATAATCAATGTCCCCACTTGCACCAGTACCCAACTCTTCACCATATATTTTATTGATTTCGGCAGTTTTCATTTGATCAATATTTTCATATTTCTCAAGAAGCTTTTTATCAAAATTTACCCAAAACTTAACTTCTCTTTTTAAAATCTTCTGTGCTGCTTCATCAGTCCATTTTGGTGCTTCTGTTATTCCTCTTGCCCATATTTTTGCCCATTTTTCTAATCCAATATCTTTAAGGTGCTTCTCTATTGCATCGAGTTCTTCTTTATATTTTTTTATATCTTTATCTGATGCCTTTTTTCCATTTGGATAATAACCAGTATATACATTGTTAAAGGCTACTATGTAGGAAGAACCATAATGATTTAAATACTGCGGATAATCCTTACCTTTTTCTAAACCTTTTGTAGCTTTATGAAAATCGGCATCAAACAATTTATATAAAATTTGTGCATTACCATCAGTATCCTCTATATCACCATATCCATATTCATCTTTAATAGAAGTGCCTTTATAAATATCAAAAAGTTCATCCTTATCTGGATTAAATTTGCTTTTATCCAACTCCATCAAATCGTCAGCAAAATACTTACCAGTTGGTTTAATTTTTTTTACTTTAATATCCTTTGGTTCTACATCTTTTTTAGTTTCAAGCTTTTTCTTCTTTTTTGTTTTTAATTTTGGTTTTTTCTCTTTAACTGGCTTCCTTATCTCTGGCTCAACCTTTTCAACTACTGGTTCTTTTGTACCATCTTCGCCAAACAACTCTTCACGCATTTTATCTCTGGTGACTTTAACAGGAACTTTTGGCTTTATTTCTTCTACCTCTGGTTCTTTACCTTCTAACTTTACTGGTTTTATTTCTTCCAGTTCTGGTTCACCATCTTTGTAAAAGTTTACAGGCTTAATGCTATTAGCTATGATCTCTAATCTATCCTCCTTGCCCAGATTTATAACTTGTGTTTCAGAATACCCTAATTTCTGGAGGTTTTTTCTCTGATCATTTAATGACATCTTTACAAGATTATCTCTTGATATAGATGGTATTTCGCCCTCTACAGGCACTTCTACAGACTCTTTTAGCTTTTTAACTTGTGGCTCTCTTGCTCTGGTAGCTTCTTGTGCAGTTTGTTTACGAATAGCCTCACCAGTTGCTCTTCTTGCACTTAATTTTTGCAAACCATATAATATGTTTTTTCTAACATCTTGTATATCTTTACGCAATTGCTCTGTAGTTGGGTTGCTATTGCGATACTTTTTTAATGAATCTATAATAAATTTTCTGGCTTCATCTCTTTCTGCTCTTGTTTGCAATCCTTTGATCTGTGGTTTAAAATATGTTAAAACATCTTTTGCAACTCTTTCATAAAGTATTCTTTGTTCATTTGGCTTAATGTTTTTTCTATTGATTAATCCAAACCCCATAAACATTAATGCGTTTATCGTTGCTTCTTTTGGATCTCCAGTTTCGAGTATACCAGTAGTAAAACCAACTAAACCTTCAGCGGGTATACGCTTAAACGGACTACTAACAGATCCCGCAGCACCCAAGCCAACCCCAAGAAATGCACTTCCTAATATATTTTCTACCTTCTCGCTTACTGGAAGATCCTCACCGATCATATCTAATGCACTATAACTTCCAAAGGTTTGTGCTGAAGAAATTGCTCTACCAGATACATCTGCAACTTGTCTTGCTTTGACTGGATCCATTGTTCCAATTTTAAAACCTTTATCAATTTTCTTTGCACCCGCTAAAGTTTTCTCAACTCCTCTTGTTACTTTTGCGAATGTTTGTGGTGCTTTTAATATTGTACTCGTACCACCATACCCCAATAACATTCCCACACCACCATACATAAATCTTTCAATTGGACTTGCTTGAAAACTTAATTCTGCTTCTCTTCTTGTGTCTGTTGCTCCAATAGGAACTGCTGATTTAAAAAGCTCCTCAAATAAATTATAACCTTTGCTTGATAAAGTACCTTCACTTACTAATTGATCTAATGTTTCATCCTTTGCAATATCCTCTGCTGATTTTTGATCCCCTGGTATTGTATATGGTATTCCAGACATTGGATCAATAACTTCCCTATCTGGCTTACTAACTGGTTTAGCATATTTAATTTTTTCTCGATATATCTTTTCAAATTCTGGTCGTATTTTTTCAATCTCTGCCATAACATCAACTTGTTCATCAGAAATCTCTTGAGATCTTGGTACTTCAACCTCTTCATCTGTAAAGCCTACTTGGGGGCCTCTGTACACTCTTTTCTTTTGCACATCTGGTTCACCAGAACGCATAATATATTGTGGCTCAAAATCATTATTTAGCCACTGCTCTTTTAATTTTGACTGTATATCTTGGCTTTCACCCTTACCAGTGCTTTCAAGCTTTTTTATTTCCTGTAGTTTTTCGGTAGGATTATCACTTTTTTCAATTACCTCATTTCGCCTTTTATTATATTGTATATCGAGGTTTTTGTTATCTAAAAATAGGTCTATCGCATTTTTTGTTTTGGTCTTGCTCGGAAGTGGAGCCTCACCAGTCAAAAATGGTAAGCCAGTAAGTTCTTGTTTCTGTTCTTTCTTTGGTTTTAGAGGTTTTATCTCAAATTTCTTTTTTGGCATTAGTTTGTCGCTGCGTTATAGTCAATATTGTATTTATCCTTTAGGTATGTGTTTAACCACATCTGTGTACGCTCTCTTGCTTCCTCTTCGTACATTTCTGGTCTTATCACTCCTAACTTTTTAACTTCTTCCAATATTTCCATATACTTATCTTGTGCAGTCTGCTCAATGGTTTTACCAGTATCTGGTTCTGGGTTTTTTTGCATAAACCTTCCCCAATTTTCTGGAGACTTAATTGCTTCCCTACCATAACTAAAATTGACGGAATCTGTAAGTGCTGCTTGTTGCCCTTGTGCCATATTAAAAATGTTTTGAGGCATTGCATAAGTAGTGTCTCCCGCAGTATCAATTGCCGTTTTGTTCATTTTATCCTGTAATTCCATAATGGTTTTCATCCATTTATCACGCTTTGCCGATTCATCAACCTTTTCTGGCTTTTCTGGTTCTTCATAAAAAAGCTTCTTACCAGTCATACCCTCATAGGCTTCACCTTCTTTTTTTAGTTCGCTTAATGATTTACCTTTTATTTCTGTACTATCATCGGCAGTAATTGAAAAAATTGGCTTTGATGCTTCTTCATTTTCTTTTGCCGTTTTTTCTTTTTTATCTTTTTTTGATTCTTTCCATTGGTCAATTAAAAAACGATTCATTTCAGCTTCAGTAACATTAAGCGTATCTGGATCACCTCCATTAACTGGTGGTAGAATTAACTGATTGGTAGCTTGTCTACCTTTTGTTTTAACCATATTATTTGATTTAAGAAAATCAGCTATTTTTTGATCAGCCATATTTACACACCTCCCGCCATTGCTTTCATTATTGCAATTGCTTGTTCATAGCCGACAACATTTAACAATGTATCAAACAATTCTTGCGGATCCTTATTTTCACTTGTTTGATATTTAGACATTGCATCTTTTACACCTTTATCTTGCTGACCACTTACATAACTTTCAACTCCCGCAGAAGCACCCCCAGTTAAAATATTGATCATAGCATTTCGCTTATCAGCCTTAACCTTATCTGCTCCAATTGCTAAATCTTTTTCAGCTTGGTTTTTTGCAGTTTGTTCACTCATGTATAAATCGGCAGCCGTTTTACTAACTTGATTACGAACATTCGCTTCAGAATCTTTCATTGCTCGAATGTTTGCCACACTATCTTGTGTACCCCTGTTGATCATCTGTCCTTGATAATTTTTATTCGAGACCACTGCTTGAGTATTGGCTTTCCTTGCAGTATCGCCAATAATCATTGATTCTTGACCTTGATCAAATTCTCCGTGCTTTTTCACTGCTTTTAAATATCTTCCTTGTGCAGTATTGCCAAATTTTGGTTGTAATAAGCCAGGTAATTGTGTTGCTGTATTTTTAGCAAATTTTGTTAAAAACATTGCCGTTGCGGGTGTTAAAGCCATAATGTTACTCCACTTCTAATTGTAATCGTTTAATTGTTAGGTCATTTGTGCTACTGGGAGAGGTCAATTCCAACTCTACTCTGTTTGCATATCTTTTTACTGGAAATCTTGTGGTTCCCGCACTTAATCCAGTTTTGCTGAATGATGCTGAACCAGAACCATCCAAATACACATTTGCCGTCATTGCATCATTGCCAGTGTATTGAACAGTTAAATATCGAACTAATCTTTTTCGATGTAAGTCTAATGGGAACTTTTTACTCTTCCATTTTGTAATACTTGCATTATTTGTATCGAACTTGATGATTTTATTTGTGGCAACATCATAATTCAACGGACTGCCATTTTCGTCATAATTCAATAAAGTTAGACTAAAACTACCCATATCAATCTTTCTCCAAGTCTTTAATTCGTAGTTATATGCCCAAACTCTTTCGGTAGATGATTCTAACCATCTATAAATGATTTCTTGGCGATTTGGATCAAATATGCCCCTTATTTGTGACTTCGTTGTGGCAAGATTGAACTGATCCTCAATATCATAACTTATTTTGTTCATAACGGAAGGTGTAGCCGTTGAACTGGCAGCCATATTTGCTGATATTTCATAAATACCATCGTGATAAACAAAAAATACGCTATCGTGTACTTCTACTACACCTCTGGATGCTACATTTCCTATATTATGCTTGGATTCGACAATTTGCCAAGTTGTTGGATCTGTTGGATTTGATAAACTTAAAATAAAAATTGCTTGAGGCTTAAAAACAACTAATCTATTGAACAAGGATGCTAAACCAGTTACTGCACCACCCTCCCGATCCTCAAAAGCGATCACATTGCTTACTGGAATGGTATCAAATTGATTTATTTCACTATATGCAACATAATCTTGTCGCTCCTCTGCCTTATCGTCTGGATTTAAATTTACATTTCCTAAAAATAGCCTACTTTTGACAATTTTTGCATATTGACCATTTACTCTATTAGAATAAACTGTCTGTATAGGAGATTCACCTAAATCATCCAATCTAAAATCTCTACAAGTAATTGTAATTTTATTTGATGATTTTGTATAACCCATACCTGGAGTAGATGATCCAGATGCAGTTGCCACACTAAATCCCTCTAATAAATTTCCTGTAAAATCTTTATTATTTGATGCAGAGGACATTTTTTCTGTTGATTTAATCCAAACCCCGCCAATATCATCTTGATAAACACTATTCCCCTCAACTTCAAAAGATTTTTCTCCAAACATTACAATGCTACCAGATAAAGCATTTTGTGCTATACCAGAGGGGAAATCAGTAGAATAATTGTGAAATTTAATAAAACCAATAGATGATCCTCCGTATGCACCATTATCACCCGAATATTTTGTTTCGTAAGAACCCCAACTTTTCTCTTTTAGCTTCCAAGATGAACCATTAAAGTTTCCACTACTATCTAAATAAGTATTCCCAAAATTTGCATTATCGTCACAATCAAGTTGCACATAATTGACACTTGGCACTTTCCTAATCGTAGATCCATTTGTATGAACTACTGCCGTATTTGTAGAATATGCTACATCTGCATAATTAATACTTTGACCTCTGGTAATAGTAACAACGTATTCACCAGATACAACTTCTCGTATTTTAACATTTCCACCTATGCCATTTGCCGTTGCAGTTGGAGTACCAACAAAAGTAGTTGTTCCTACACTATTTATAACAATATTGGAACTAACATGGCTACCTATCCTTATTGTATCCCCAGTTTTTATAACATTTGATATATCAGCAGTAACTGTAAATGTTTTTTGCACATCTTTTTCCCAATCATGATTTGCATTTAAAGTAAATCCTGTATCAACAGGACTTGTAAGTGGTGAACTTGGTAGTGCCGTAGCTGCCGTTTGAATACCCTCATTATCAATAATATATTTTGTGCTATTTAAAATATTCGTATTTGAATTAACAACCATATATGTTTGTGATGCACTCATTGGTCTAACAGTACCAGAATTGATCCAAAAAGGAACTAATGTATCTTCTCCTTCAGAAGCACTATCAATCCCATCAAAACCACCATCTGAACTAATCGCATATTTATTATTACCTAAAAATTCTGTATAGCCTAAACCAATTATTGTAGATACATCTGTAGTTTTAATATGTATTTTATCATTACTAAAGAAAACACCACTACATTCCTTTGCCGTACCAACAGATGAAAGATCATTATTAGTATCAATAAAGGTCATATGCCCAATTAATTGAAAATTACCATATGCACCAGATGTTCCAATTGCACGATAAACATTTATTCCTGTAATTCTTTTATTAATTGCAGTTATATCTGCTATTTCTGCCTTCAACTCTACAATTGAATTATTGATACCAGTATCAGTAATAACTAATTCCTTTGTTTTGTCAAATAAGGTTTCTTGTATACCATCATAAATTGCAGTGCAATTATACTTTACTGCATCACCCGCCCTTATTTCACTACTTGTTTTATAAGTATTTTTTAATTCAAGCTTAAAGGGATTGTTAAGGACATTAGAATAGGCATACCAGTTAGGGGTTATAGTAACACTTGAATTAAATAAACTTCGGTTAATATACCCTACCCAGACACCTTTTGCTTCGTTGGTAGAAACCTTACCAATTGCCCCTGGTATAAACCTTACAGTATCATTTGTAGCAACAATAGGGTTTTTATCCTTATTATGATAAACAGTTGGTGTGGAAGATGTGTTTGAAGTGGATATTTCTTTAAAATCATATTTACCCATTATATCTACCCACCTATAATCACAACTGCCAGATCCTCCCCAAGTGCCTGTACCCCAACCAATATCGGTTGCTCTTATTAAAGATGCTCTTGGTAGATTATTTAATGAAGCATCTGAACTATTATGCGTTACATACTCAACACCATAGGCAATAATATATCCTTTTGCGTGTTCAAACCATTGATTGTCACTTGCAACCCCAGTTACAACATCATCAACGCAAGTGGGATTCCAACCTTTATAAGTATCGGCTGCATTATCAGTTAAAGTATGAGTGGTTTTATCTGTAGCTACTCTATATAAATTGCCGTGAGCCATGCCAGATCCAAAAGAACCACTATCATCTGTACAGACCATTAAATATTTTGTACCACCTGGATGTCTATAAGCATTTTTAATTCGAGTAATAACTGTTGAAGTAGTAAATACTGATGAATTAACATCTGCCCAAGAAAGAGGGGATCCTAATGCACTTCCACTTCCGTGCTGACTATATTTTAATAGATGTTCACTGCCACTGCTTTTAAATAAATAAGCTACAATAGATTCATTTGTACCAGAATCATCACCAAAATCCATTTTTGTAACCATTTTTAGTTCGTTAGCTAAAGCATTTCCGTCACTCCAATTAAGATTGTTAATTAATTCTTTAAAATGAAATTTATGATTTGAAGCCGTTGATTCAGCTAAAACTAAATATTCATAGTTTTGACCACTATGAGTGGAAGTTATTGAAGTAACACCTTTCCAAGTATATCCACCTGTATTTGATGGAGTAGTAAAATCTGATATACCACTTGAAGTAATTTTAAACAATTGATCACCTGGCACTAAAAGATAAAGATCTCCTGTACCCGCTTCATAGAAATATGCTTCATTTGTTGCTACTGTATAATCATTATCACCCCATTCAGAACTATCTGGATCGTGTCCATCAATTCCTGTTTCAGTAATAGTTTCATCGCTATTAATTACATATTTAACAATTGCATTATAATAATTACCACTATTAAGTGCTGAATAGTATACATAGATAGCATTGTTAAAATTGACCATAGTGACAACTTTAAATGTAGAATACGCTTTAAATTGATTATAAAGAGCAGTATTTAATTCAGTAACTCCCGATGCACCTACAGAGATCTGTATTCTACCGCTACTACCAGTATCGTAACTGTGCATTGATAATATTTTATTATTTAACGATAGTAGTGCAATATTCGTAAAACTGGTTGTGTCATTTGATGCGTTTGTATTTACAAATAAATGAGTGCCGTGCTTACCACCAAAATTCACACTTCTTAATCCAGTATCGGTTGCCGTTGCAAAAAAACTACCTCCCCAAGTTTTTGCACTATTTGTATTTACGAAGTGCTTATTGCCTGTTTTATAATTAATTGTATCGAATAAGTCAGTATTTGCTATGGCAGAGTCAGAGGGATTTTTGACTTCAATACACATAACATTATCGCTTTGTGCAAAGCCAGAATCAGATGCAGTCTCGAAAAATAAAATATTATCTTCAATTTGCAAATGGTCTGATACATTTGGCAAAGATGGATCGTACCAAAACAATTTAAGTACATTATTTGAATCAATTATTGCAAGTATATATCTGTATTCTACGGAACTAAACTTGTCTGAAATAAAAGTATATACATTGTAGACTGTATATGTGGTAGAAAACTTTGTATTAACTGCTGATAATCCAAAAGTAGGTATAGATGAAGGTTGCCCCGCCCCAAAAGTTTTAACAAGCTGACCATCAACAATTTTGAGGTTTTCCATATTCTGGGCAATAATATCATTTAGATCCTCTACATCAGCGTGTGTCTTTACTCCCTTAAATTGAGAAATGTCAATTAGTTCAGCCACCTACAACTCGCTCCTGTATTACCAGATCGCCAGAAGTATTATATGGAACCATTCCACTTACATAATCCATTACTACAGAGCTTTCATTATGTGATGTGATCATTGCAATTGCACGATTTTGTGCATCAGCTTGTCTATCTTGCTGATTAACAGTTCTCCAACATTCTGCCTCTGCAAATTCTAAAATTGCATCGTGATATATACTGTTTAACGAAGAAGAATTATCATCTGCGACAATGGCAGTAGGTTTTTTTATATAATAAACATCTAACGCATCATTATCTGAAATATATACCCTGTTTCCTCTAAACCAGTATACTGGCGATTGAAAGGAGATTGATACACTACCATTTGACCAATCTGTATATTGCTCAAAAGATATTTTATGATAATAAACAGATGAATTTGTTCGTTTGATCGCTTGGATGCCGTGTACACCACCAAATGGTGTATTAGCACCAGTAAAAACTGATGAAGTTATATCTATAAATTTTTCATTAAGTACAGAATCATTTTCATTTGCGACATTTGACCTAAAATGATGTAAGTCAATTAAAGCATTGCTATTTAAAAGTTGAATTACTTTATCTTGAGCAACATTTAATAATAAAAGTTTTGTGGTGTTGGTAAATAAATCTCCGCTTGGATCTTCCAACCTTGTACCTAATAATGTTAGCATTTCATTGTTTGTCATAAAATATTTCCTTGATCGTCAATGAGGGGAGATGAATACACCTCCCCCCATCGTGTATAAGCAACTATACGAGGTTAAACATATGATCCATCGCTATAGACATTATCTATACGACAATGTGCCTTACGATTGGTACAAGCCATCTGACCATAAGTGTGAACTTTCATTGAGAAAGTGTTAGACCTTTCTGCTTCAACGAATTTACCCGCAGTGAACTTTGCACCAGAGTTGAAGAACATATACAAGTAATCTGTATTTAAGAAATAGATACTTGCTTTGTTACTTGCAACAGTTAGGTGGTTATCAGCTACTACTGGTATTCCACGAAAATCAATAGAGTTAAAACCCATTGATCCCATTTTTTCATTCATCTTTGAACCAGTCTTACGAGGATCAAGAACTTGCTCAAGCAAGTCAAATAAATACTGACTTACAATAATCAAATTCGGATCTTCACCAGTTTGCTTACGAGACTGGGCAACTCCCCTTGCTAATAGCTTTGGAAAGTATACTGGATCTGCTGCATTTAGCAAATCAGCCTCTGTTAACGCATCTCCGTGTACAGTTTCTGCATTAATCACTGGTGACTGCCACCAT
>TARA_R100000808_G_scaffold24194_1_pt1 | contig 18419 bp, 21 predicted proteins | sample TARA_R100000808 | Tara Oceans TARA_R100000808 (sample SAMEA2622852) | marine metagenome | biome: marine biome (ENVO:00000447); feature: marine epipelagic mixed layer (ENVO:xxxxxxxxx); material: "saline water (ENVO:00002010), including plankton (ENVO:xxxxxxxx)" | depth 140 m | reverse complement strand
TCATTTTACGGCTCCTTTGTGTGCTGGCGTGGCCAGCGGTGAACTACGATGTAAACGAATGGGAAGCCAAAGATACAGGGTATTGACAAAATAGCAAGCGGGGGAATTTTTCCGGAGTCCGGAAAACGGGACCGATCCTTGCCCCTATAATGAATAGGAGAATTGGACCTAAACCAGATAGATAGGTAAACGCTGTAAGCTATTGGGACACAGAGCGATATAAACAAAATGAAGCTAAAGTGAAACTTTTTTTAAAAAAACCCTAAAAAACCCCTTTACCTAGCGGATTTAGCGTTTACCTACCAGATTAATGAACTTAATTTAACCTGATTAAGCTGGCCTTTTATAGCCCTAAACAAGGGGCGAAAACAGACTATTTATGGCCGTTCCGGAGTCCGGAAAATACGCCGGGTAAATGAGGGTAATATGTCCATAATTCAGACAGGTAATACCGCCATATATCAATAGGTATAGGGACCGTGTATCGAAAATAGTTGTAAAGCATTGCGACACAGTCTTTTATCTATGGTATCACGGGGTTAAAATATGCGATATCCGGGCACTTATGGCATGCGATAATATGGCTTGACGCTAAGTTGTTGCAGGACAATAGTATAGAGCAGGTAGGGTATCCGGCCTCTTTTCTTCTATTTACCCGGCGATTCCCTGCGAGGGGCGCGACCTAAGCCCTTGCGGCACAGTAACTTAGCGCGATTCCTTCTATATGGGCAAACATTTCCCTTGACAAGTGTCACCTTGCCACTATATGGGCGTAACTCGTTGCAGCACAACGCTTTGCCATATGAAGAATCTTCCCACGGCAGTAATTTCCTGCGTAGGAAAAGATTTCCCTTGACAGCGCAAATCATTGCGGCACAACGACTTAGCGATGGGAAAAGTTTTCTCTTGACAGGGGCCGATAGTGGGCGGCTTCCCCCGGTGCGCGCCCGGTTTTATTAAAAACCTACCCCTACTGAGTCTACCATTTTACCCCCCTATACATTATCTATGGTATACCGCACATATTCGCGCTACTGCGACCTACACGGGCAGTATATACCCCGACATTTCCTTACTACGACACAATTACGCGGTATATACCCCGATATAACAGTATTTTAAGTTCCAGTCGCTTGCATTAGCAGATGAACGACTATATCTTACCTTGTGTATGAACGCTATCATGAAAATGGTTGAGAAGTCAAAGCCTGTTAAGGGTAGCAGGATGGCTCTGGGGCAAAAGCTGGCATTCTTGAAGGCGCTGGAGGTTACTCCCGGCAATATCTCCAAGGCTTGCCGTATAGCTAAGGTGTCGCGAGGAATGGCTTACCACCAGAAGAAGGTGGATGGGCTATTTTCGGAGTGCTGGGATGAGGCGCTGAATGCTCAGCTTGATGAACTGGAGCAAAAACAGCTTGAAGTTTCGATGGATGATACGCATGCTCGGCAGTGGACGCTAAGCAGGCTCCGTAGGAGCAAGTGGGGCGATAAGCAGTTGATCGAGGTGGGTGGCGAGGTGGAGCACGTTCATTCTGCGCGTGAAATCCCAACGGACAAGCTGGAATCCATGATTCGCGACAGGCTCAAGGCCGATGCTATTGAGGCGGAGGTTATAGAAGAAGCTTAATTCGCTTCGGCCCACTCTATATCTTCGTCGCTATCCTCTACCGTCTTGTCAACCACCAATGAACTACTGGGGACAACAATCTCCAGTGCCTGTAACAATTCCTCCCATCGCTCTATTGTCAACAGGCAGGCACTATCATGGATCATATTATCTATTACACCAACGCTATGTTCAAAGTCAGTAATGTCAGGTTCCATGTCGTTCTCCAAGAAGTCAATGTGTGACCTAATTTAGGTACACTTTCTATTTAAGGCAATCAACCTTATATTTAAATATGCCAACCATCAGAGACAGGATCAGCAGGCGTCTCATTGTTTGGGGTGTGGCACTTCGCCCCGAGCAGGAGCAATCTGTATGGGTTGCTGTAATGAATGGGACCGCAGAGCTTCTCAATTCAATGAATGGTGAAAAAGGTCGAGCGGAAATCACACTGGCACTCGAGATCAGCGATGATGCTTGGCCCGATAGAGAAAACGCAACCATAACCGGGGAGGTGTAACATGGCTGCAAAAGGAAGCGTGAATAAAGTAATCCTCGTAGGAAACCTTGGCGCGGATCCAGAATCCAAGGACATCAAAGGAACCCCCCTTACTACCGCCAGCTTGGCGACCACGGAAACGTGGAATAAGGATGGTGAAACGCAGGAAAGAGTAGAATGGCATAGGGTTGTCGCTTGGCGCAAGGTCGGAGAGATCCTCGCCAACTTTGGAAAGAAGGGCGACAAGGTCTACATCGAAGGGTCATTACAGACCAAGAGTTGGGGCGATGAAGGAGATAAGCGGTACTCCACGGAAGTCATCGTCAGGGACATGACGTTTCTTGGTGGCGCTAAGAGAGAGTCGGATCCCGCTCCTACTCCCGCTCCCGTGGAGCCGACTCCCAGTGCTGTTACCGCCGATGACGAGCTACCCTTTTAATCCATGGAAGAACAGGCTCCCAAGACATTAGACCAACTTACGGACGATGATTTATTCCGTGAGTACGAAGCTCGTAAGGGAGCCCAGTCTAACCTTATGGATTTCATCCAATACACTAAGGTAGACTTTAATCCATCCACGCATCATCACTACTTGTCCGATAAGCTTGAGGGGGTCATCAGTGGCGACATCAAGAGATTGATCGTCACGATGCCCCCTCGGCACGGCAAGTCAGAGATGGCATCACGCCGACTTCCAGCCTACTACTTAGGGAAGCATCCTACCAGAGAGATTATCTGCGCCACCTACAACAGTGACTTTGCGGCTGAGTTTGGTAGAAATGTTCGTGAGATCGTCAACACAGAAGAGTTTAAGAACATCTTCCCAGAGGTGGGGATCAAGAGCACGGACAGGGCAGCGGATCGATGGGCGGTAACACAGGGCGGTGGCTTTCGTGCCGCTGGCGTAGGAGGTGGCCTCACAGGTCGAGGTGGGCATCTGATCATCATAGATGATCCGATCAAGTCAAGAGAAGAGGCGGATTCGAAGCTACAGCGAGATAGAGTCTGGGATTGGTATCGGTCTGTTGTTTATACTCGTCAGGCTCCCAACTGTGCCTTTATCGTCATACAAACCAGATGGCACGATGATGACCTCGCTGGCAGACTACTATCTGAGTCGGACGGCGAAGGAGAAGACTGGGAGCTTGTAAACTTCCCAGCGATAGCCTCTGGGGGAGACGACTTAGGCCGAAAAGAAGGTGAACCCCTATGGCCTAACTGGTTTCCGATTCAAATGTTAGAACAGGTTCGCCGCACGATAGGCCCCCGCGAATGGAGCGCACTTTACCAACAAACACCTGTAGAAGAAGATGGCGCATATTTCAAACGCCAATGGATAGAAGATTATTTCTATGATCGCGTTGACCTGCTGGATAAGTGGAAATCTGGGGCAAAGAACCTTCACATCTATGGAGCGTCTGATTATGCGGTCACTGCTGATGGGGGCGACTATACTGTCCATATGGTGGTTGGCGTAGATGATACCCACAATATATATGTATTAGATCTATGGAGAGCGCAGACGACTCCAGAAGAATGGGTCGATGCCTTTTGTGATCTTGTATTAGAGTGGGGACCACTGCGATGGGGTGAGGAGTCTGGGCAGATCATTAAGTCCGTGGGTCCGTTTTTACAGCGGCGAATGCTGGAGCGGCAGGCATATTGCGCGAGGGAGCCCTACAGCAGTACGCGAGATAAAGCCACCAGAGCCCGATCCATACAGGCACGGATGGCGATGGGAAAAGTGTATTGGCCAAGGAATCAGCCATGGATCAGTGAGATGATGCATGAGATGCTTCGATTCCCGGCAGGCGTTCACGACGACATGGTAGACGCCTTATCACTCATTGGTCGTATGATGGATAACATGGCGGCGGCTCCAGAAGTAGAGGAAGGTCCGGTTACGGAACTCGTGCCCACGACATGGGGGGATCTCTGGGAAAATCATTTGCGCCGGAAGAAGGGCCGCAGGTCCTCAGGGGGGATCGTAATGCCATGAGCAAATTTCTTGACACGAATTGCGCCTTATTGTATATTTGCGCTGATTCCCATTTCATTGTCGCACAAGGGTTTATGGGTAGCTTATGAGTTCGTATCCAAAAGGTTCGCAAGCTAGAATCGAATACTGGAATCGACAGATCCAGTATGCGGAGGAACAAATGGCTCCCCTGTGGGAGGCGTCCGATGTCCTTCATAAACAATATGTTAATCAAGCGACAACTGAGAGGGAAATAAGAGAGGAGCAGGAAGACGAGCGAGAGAACCACGTTTCTCGCATTAAGGCGAATCTGATCTTTGGATGGATCGATCAGTCGGTTGCCAACCTCCTTGAGCGCAATCCCGCATTTTTGGTTACCCCGAGGACACGCGAATCTACCGCTGGATCGCAGACGGTAAAGCATATTGTAGATTACTGGTATCGGGAGACTGAACAGCTTCGGCAAGACGAGCGAATCCTCTTAGATTCCTTCCTTGGCCCCTATGGCGTTAAGAAGCTTGGGTGGACCGTAGATTATGAACAGCGAGTCCACGACACTGTGGAAAACGCTGAATATCAATTAGATACACCAGAAGAAGAAATCCTGATACTCGCTACGGGCATAGATACGCGAGTGACGAGGGATCAGGACCATGAAGCCTTTATTGACCATCACGTCAACTGGCTACAGGATCCATTAAATACAGAAGATCTCGCGGAAACATCTGAAGAGACGATTCAGCTTAATATTAAGATTCGGAAGCAGATGCTGGAGCGAGGGGATGATCCTGATCGGAATACCTCAATAGACTGGGAGGCTCCCTTTGGTCTGCGCTGGAGACCCAAGGACTTCTTAGTCGATCCTCTGGCCCAAGACGGAGTTCGTGATGCTCGCTGGATCGCATTCCGGTTTCGTAGGCCCGTGGAAGATTTTCAGGCTAATCCTATCTATGAGAACACGGAAGACTTAGAGCCTACAGGACGAATGGAAGAAGCTCCTGAATATGAGGCTTCTGAGCTTTCTGAAGATGATTTTGGCTTGGTTGTTGGTTGGGAGATATGGGCGAGAAATTTTCCCGTTGGCGGCAAGAATAGAGCCAACATGCTTATTACTATAGCCGATGGTCACGATAAGCTCCTACAGCACGACGAAGAATGGCCCATACCTACCCTCGATGATTACCCCGTAGAAGTTCTTTCGCTTAATTACACCTCAGAAACATGGTACTCAAAGCCTGCCTTGCTCTTGGCGGGAGCAGATAATATTCAGGCTTTGGCCCATGAAATCCTCGACTCATATCTATCTGTGATCCGAAAACAGAAGAATGCGTTGTTGTATGATAGGGAGGTGATCACAGACGATATTATTGAGGAATTGCTGGCTGCGCCTGATATGACCGCTATTCCTGCGCCGGGGCTTTCAGGTAAGCCCGGTGCGGTACAGCCCATCCAGTTCGGTCAGATATCAAGCGATAGTGGACAGTTGCTGGGCACGATACGGCAATTGTTTGATCAGGCCGCTGGTACGCCTCAGCCCGTGAGCTTGCCGGGCGAACAGACCGCCACTGAGTCTTCTATTTCGGAGCGAAGAACCACGGCTCGTGAGCAACGCAGAGGAAACCTGTTGAGCCAGCTTCAAGTCAATACTGCTCGTAAGTTCTGGCAAATGACGGTGTATTTCCGCCCGGAAAGGGCAATTCTAATTGATCCTCAAGCGAATATGTGGATGAATGTAGATGAGAGCACCGCACGCGGCGAGTATCGATTCTCTATGGATGTCGCAAGTCAGGCGAACGCTATAGCACTTGAACGCAAAAACTGGATGGATCTACTCAACCTGTTCTCTGGGCTTACGGGCATTTGGCAGCAGGTTTATCAGCAGCCCCCAAATCTGGCCGCATTGGCCGGGAAGCTCCTCTCTCGCGGGTATAATATCCAGAATCCGGAAGAAATAGTACCCGGAATGGCTGCTGCTGGAGCATCAAATCCGCTTGAGGAGCTTCTTAATCCGATGAACAAGGGACTGGGAGAAACGGGCGGAGGTGAGGGAGGCGGCGATGTCGTTGACCTATTCTCGCAAGCAGGGGGGCGAGCGGCTCCAAATATGGAGGGTCCTCCAGCACGAGTAGAAGAAGCAGGGGAAGGTGGTCAAGCCGCTATTCCTAGAGCATTCAATGAACCCGCAACATCGCCTGCTCAACAGGGCGCTAACTCAGAGACAGCATAATGGCAATTGGAGATTTCGTAAAAGGTTTCGCAGGTACCGTAGAGTCTGGCGCTAGAAAAGCGCTTGCAGGAGGGGGCAGTGACTCAAAGTCAAAAAGACAGCCGCCAAGCTGGGTAAATAATCCTCCTAAGGGGTTCAAGGTTGTTAGTGCCGCATCTAAAGACTTGCAGGCTTCTAGAGGCAAGGCTGGCCTTGACGCAAAGGGAATGGGTGTTGGCCAAAGAGAAATTAGCGAAGCTGAGTCATGGGTTTCGGCTCTGGATGATGGTCGATATATGACGTACATCCTTGTCCCAGATAAGGCAGCGGATACGGGCACGAAGAAGGGTCTTGAGGATGAGGTGACCTCTGCCATGGAGCCCAGATTTACGCGTGAGCGCCCCTCAGATCCCGTCTCAGAGGCTCCAGAGGAAGAACCAGATCTTTCCGCAGATGTTCCCGGCGAAGACATTGAGGCCATGCTGGCGGACATAGAGGACCTTAAACCTGAAGAGTTGAAGGATATAGTAAGAGACATTGCACGAGACGAGATGGATACAGCAAGTGCTGACGCTACCGCAGTGGCGCTTGGCGATACCACTGGCGAGCGAATGGGTGTTTCTACTGGGGGACGGTTCCCTGAAGGAGAACAAGATGCACTCGCCCAGTCAATAGCAAGCCGTACCGCTGATTCGACGCAGCTTATGAGAGAGGCCGCTGAGGCTCCTCGCACACCAGCTGATACTTCGGTAGATTTTCAGCAATTTCAAACACCCGCATATCAACCTCCCGGAACTCCATCTCCTACGCCAATTAATCAATTGCCAGCCTCTAGTGGGGTGCCTCTTGTCTCACAAAATCCACCTCCCGGCCAAGGATTTGTTGGACCGCAGCTTGCATCTGGTGGGGTTCCTCGCGTTTCACAGAATCCCCTCGCTCAGAATATGATGACGCCGACTGGTCCAGCACAGACTGGTGGGGCTGATCAAGGGTTTGTTGGACCGACACAGGCTCCCCAGTTTCCTACTAGCCCATTAACCGATATTCAATCACAAGCGGATGCCGGACTTGCTCCTCCTCAGTTTCCTACGAGTCCACTGACGAATATTCAGACTGAAGAGGAAGCACGCCAAGCCAACCTCGATAAAATGCGGGATGTATATAGGCAGCGTCCCCAAGCCCCACAGGCCCCATTAGATCAGGCGGTAACCGAAGCGATGGAGCCTCGTCAAGCATCGATGGCGGATAGGAATGCGGCAGCGGATGCGATGACGAGTCAGATTGCTGGCGCGATGGCTCCGATGCATGAGTTCAATCGCACGGGTGGCTATGGAATGAATTGGCCACGGCAGTCTGGGACTCTTGGCCAGACACCTGAGGCACCCCGTCCCAAGGGACCTGTTTCCGGCACGGGCCTACCCTCAGAGGCTGGCACTGACTTAGAGGCACAGGAAGCCGCTGCGAGAGCGGCTCTTGCTGGTACTGGTGGCGGGGAATCAATGGGAACCGCTTCTGGTGGCACACAACAAAGCCTAGATAGAAAGCCAGCACGCGAAGAGAGAGATGCTGAGGGTGGTGGTAGGGGAGAAAAGGCTAGGGGCATAATGGACAAGATTCGCAACTTCGTTGATCGAGGCGCGAACACTCCAGCCGCTAAGTTCTCCAGTGATCCTCGTAGGCGCACAAAAGAGCAGCAGGCGGAGCTTGAAGCGTGGATCGATGCAGGGAGGCCGAATGATTGGCCAGAAGACTGGAACCCTCGCAAGCCTTTGGGTCGTCGTCCTAAGCTTGAAAATACTGGAGCATATTAAATGATTCCGATCATACATGATTCCGTAGAAGACATGATCAAGCCCAGTGGGGGCGATACGAGCATTGACGTAGAACTTGAGATTATAGAGCGCAAGCTTTCTAATATGGAAGACGACGATAAGGATATGCCTGAGCTTATCCGAAAACGACACGATCTTCGTCGCAAGTCTCGCATAGAGCGATTGACTAAAGAGCTTGCTGAGCTACAGAAGAAAGAAGGCGTATCCGAGGAAGCCGATGAGAAGGAGGGCGATGATGCCTAAGGTCGGAGGGAAGCATTACTCATATTCTGCCAAGGGCCGCGCTGCCGCTAAGAAGGAAGCTAAGCGCACTGGCAAGAAGATGACCAATACCAAAAAGAGTATGTCTAAGAAAAAATAATGCCAAGATACGACTACGCTTGCATATCTCCAGAATGCCGTGAGGAGCACACATTGGAACGGTCCTATCAGGATCGCACGAATGCCTCATGCTGTCCTAAGTGTGGGGCGAAGGCTGAGTATCAGTTTCCTGTTGGTGCAGCATTGGGCGTACAGGTTATGGAGCCGTATTATGATGAGGCTCTGGGATGTGATATAAATGGACACCAGCATAAAAAGAAGATCATGCGAGCACAGGGCGTCATCGAAGCTGGAGACTCTGTTCGTGGCGCTCGCAATTTTGATAAGCATGCTAAGCACCATATAAAACCACAGCCTCCACGAGGCATCGAGTATGCGCCACGTATTAAGCGGGATGCTAATATGGGCGTTCAAGCGGAAACAAAAACTGGAGAATGGAATTCTCCTAATACGAAAGATCTCTAACCGGAGAAACCGTAATGTCTGAAGCAGTAAGCATTCCCGAGCGACAGGACGATCCGACCATCGATGACAATGTTGCGGAACTCGACCCAATTGAAGAATTGAGGGCGATGGACGAACAGGAGAATCGACAGGAGCTTGAGGCCATCGTAGGGGATGAGGCGAGACAGGAATATGCGGAAGCCAATCCCGCCTTACAAAATCAGGAAGCGCCCCAGCAGGAAGCGCCCCCGCAAGGGGAATCGGCCCAAGGGAATCGACCCGGATTTGATACATTAATCCGCGATATAGAAAATAATTTAGGTCCAGAGCACGCTGCGGTAGCACGCGAAATGCAACGCGATGGATCGCGCAGAGTTAATGAAGCTAAAGAGCTTCAAGATGAGCTTCGGTCAACCTTATTGGATGTCCGAGAGATTCAGCAGGAATTAGATCGCTACAAGAATGGGGAGCAACCTGAGCAGCAGGCTGAGGAGTCTGGTTCACAGGAAGACCCCATGCTTGCCACGGTTCGTCCTGAGCAGTGGGAGCTATTTGAGAAAATGGCTCAACGCGCAGGATACATAAAGAAAGATGACGTTGAGCAGGAGATGGCTCAAGAGGATCAGGCTGCATTCATTAAGGATGCGATTGATTCCGGCATCGAGACATATGGACAGAACTTTGGCACCCGTGATGGTGATGGTGATTTTGTTCCCAATGAAACAGTCAAGCCATTGCTTGACAATGAGTATGAGCGGGTGATGGATCCGAATAGGGGCCTAACCCTTAAAGACTTATTTGTTCTCGCCAATCACGATCAAATCGTAGAGGCGGCACGCCAGTCTGGTGCTCCAGCACCTGTCGAGTCTGCTCCTGAGGGTGGAAGAGATGCATATGCACCTCGTCCTGCCGAGCGGAGGGAAGCGGCAAGGCGTGCTGCTGGCCAAGCTCATTCCAATAGCTCAGCGCGAACCACTCCCAACATTTATAGTCAGGGAGATCGCTTGGAAGACGTAGTTGCTCGCGCAACGCTGCTTTCTGCGAGACAAATATAAGCGAGGAGTTATAAGTCATGGCTAATGAAACTAGCCTAACACTGACCTATGGTCCCCTCTTGACCACTACGCTTAAGAGGGTTTTGGATTCGGGCGCACTACACGACAACATCTTTGAGAACGACGTTCTCTTGCAGTGGTTGCGTGGTGGCGGTCGAGTCAAAGTAGTGGACGGTGGCGAACGTATGCGCATCGGCATTATGGACGCCAAGAATACCACCGCAAAATGGTATTCGGACTACGAGAACTTGGATGTCACCGCTCAGGCGGGAATGACCTCCGCGTTCTACGCTTGGAAGCAGGGTTCGACTTCTGTTTCCGTTAATGGTCGCGAGCTTCGCTCTAACAAGGGCAAATCGCGGATCACGAATCTTCAGCAGGAAAAGATCACGCAGGCTGCTGCCTCTTTGACTGATATCGTTGCTACGGGCGCGTACTCTGATGGTACGGGCACGAGTTCGAAGCAGTTGACGGGCCTTGAGGCCATGATCGAAACCACCCCCGGCACGGTGTCGTATGGCTCTGTTGCCACGGGTAATACTGCATGGCGCAATCAGGTGCAAACTTCAGTTGGCGCTGCTGCGGTAAATCTTCTGCCGAAGCTTCGTACTGCCTACAACGATTGCAAGCAGGGCAAGGGCGGCGCGTCCAGTGCTCCTGACTTCATCGTGACCACGCAGACGGTTCACGAGTCGTTTGAGGCTCTCATGTATCCTCAGGTTCGTTATCAGCAGAATCCTTCGGGTGGCGCTGATGCAGGCATCGACACCTTGAAGTTCAAGGGCGCTGATGTTGTCTGGGATGACTATTGCACCTCTGGTATGATGTACTTGCTGAATAGCAATCACATCACGATGTTTGTGCATTCCGACGCTAACTTTAGCATGGCTGAGGGCGGCTTTCAGAAGCCGATCAATCAGGATGCTCTCGTGACGCAGATCTTCTTCCAAGGCAACTTGGCTACCGACAATCGTCGTAAGCTGGGTAAGCTTTCTGGTATTACCTAGAATAGGGAGAAAATCAAATGGCAGTCGGTGATTTTACGATTGATGGGAACACGCTCCGAGCTACTGGGAATGTGTTTACCGTAAATGGGACGCTTGAGGTCGATACGAATGCAACGACCTCAGCTATATTCCCAAGTGGGTACATCAAGTCTTTTGCTTTTACGAGCAATGCTGATGACTTGGATGTGTCTATTCCAAAGCTGGCTATTAATGCCAGTGACTTTTCGGGTACTGCCGCGTCTGGGTCCGTTCACGTCGATGCGTCTGGTGGCGCACCGGATACGTTGAACTGGACAGCAGACTTTTTAATGTAGAGGACTAAACAATGCAGTTTACTCAGGTACACCGCACCGAGCAGGAAAAGGTTTTTATTTCTGTTCAGAATAACCAAGGTGCCGCTCTTCAGCCCGGTTACATTGTGGAATTTTCCGCGACTACGACTGATGCTGATCAGGGTCGCTTGGTTGAGCTTGTTGACGCCGCTGTTAATGCTACTCTTGGCATTGGCGCAGCGGTTGCAGGTGTTGTTGAAACGACCATCGCTACTGGCGAGGTTGGTCGTGTTCAGGTTTATGGTCCGGCTAATGTCCGTGCTGGCGCTTCGATTATCGCTAGCACTGCGGTAGTTGCTCAGGACACTGGCACCGTTGGTGCTGCTGTTCAGACGACGACCACGACTGCGGCTTATGCTGACGCCTTTATTGGGTGGACGCTGGAGAATGGCCCGAACGCCACGAACAGCACCGTTTTCATTAAGTGTCTCTAAACTTTTAGGCAGGAGAAACCGGGAATGTCTAATAAAGCAGAGCATGGGGTAGATATAGATCTATCCAAGTACAAAGTCCTTGTGGCTACTCCCAATTATACCAACACCTTTTCGGCAGAGGTATATGGGAGCCACATGGACTGCGTGCGACGATGGACCGAGTGGGACATTGACTTCAAGTGGATGGTTGTAGGTCGTACGTTTGTTCATTTTGCACGAACCGAGGCTTGCACCTTTGCGGTAGACAATGGATACACTCACATTCTGTGGCTTGATGATGATGCCATCATTGGTCCCAGTGTTCTTCCAAAGCTGTTGAAGCACGACAAGGAAGTTGTAATCACTCCCTATCCTATGCGGAGACCACCGCATGAGATAGGCATCTTGTCTTCAACGACTGGAGACTGGGAAGATCAGCAGAGCTATAGGAATTGGCAGGTTAAAGATATGTTGCAAGGACTGAAAGAGTGTGATGGTGGTGGAACTCATTGCATGCTCATGAAGACTTCGGTCCTTACAGACTTCTATGGCCCACCTGTTCTTGATGGACCCAAGCTTACTGACGCAGAATCTATGAGAACGGAAAATGACAAAGGGTACCCATACGTTGTTATGCCTAAAGTTGGCACAGAGGATATGTTCATGTGCCTTCGCTTGAAGCTTAAGGGCGTAAAGATCTGGTGCGATACAGATCTCTTTGCTTCGCACGTTGGATTTAATCCTGTCATTGGTCCGGGTCACGTAGAGCAGATGGAACTTTGGATGGCACAACCGGAGAATCAAAATGCAGAAACAATCGGGGTCCATAATAATATACCGGTGCTCAGTATGCGCGAAGGGTTTGGACACGACGCTGAGCAAGCAGAAGAGCAAGTGCCCGGAGTGCGGAGCCAACAGGTGGATGCACGCGGAACGTCTGCACTGGTATGAGATAGTTAAGGTTTGGAGAGAGACTGGGGTATGGTTTGTAGATCCTGAATCTAAATTCGCTAAATTCCTTTTGTTTATTGATAAGATAACACCGGGGAAAACAAAATGGGTTTAGACGAAGAATACATTAATAGTCCAGAATACCACGAAGTAAAAGAGCAGGCTAGTGCGACAGGACAGGCTGCAACTACAGCCTCAAAGGTTTCATTTAGCTTAGATCTTTATAGTGGCACCAGTGGCCTGAATCAAGATGGGATTGGATATATTGTTCTCCGTGGACAAATGACACCTCATGGCAGGTCAAAGGCATGGGAAATGAATCCCATATTTCCGGAGGCAATCTCAGTAAGAATGGACTATTGGGGAATAGATGAAGGCGCAGCAGACCTGCTTCATGGGCTCGTAAGAGCAATACGACCAAGTGTTGTTCTTGAAACGGGCACACATAAAGGCAGAAGCACATCGGCAATGGCTTCCGCTTTAGTAAAGAATGGCACAGGGTCCTTGACTACAATAGATTCCATTGATTATGGACTATTTGAGAATGGGGCTCTTACAGAGCAAGAGAAGTCGATTGTAACACAGGTGATTGGCAAGACGCCAGAGGCATTTAATTCACCTGAAGTGAAGGATCTGTCTGGTATAGAGTTTGCATTTGTGGACGGTGATCACACGCTGGCTGGAATGTTGAGAGATATGAAATTTGTTGAATCAAGGATGGCAGAACGATGCACTGTAGTAATAGACAATGCCTTGGATGCCGGGTATCCTGACCTTGCTCGATATTTTAGCGATACCAAGACCGGGGTTTGCATTCCTACGATGAGCGGAATGCAAGTCATTGAACTGAAGAAGAAATAGAGAATCCCGTGTGAGTGCGCGGGTTAGGGGTGTATGGGGATTTCGTTCCCGGTTGCCCCATGCGCCCCGCTTTTAAAAAGGAAGCGAAGCATGTACCTTGGACAACAAGTTTGGTCGGAAACCACTGCTGGAACGAACTCTGGCGCGGTTGCAACGCATAGTGCAATAACGGATCGTCAGCACTTTGTTACGTCTATCTCTGGTCACACAGATGCAGACAGCATTATAACAATTAAAGATGGAACGACGATTGTTTGGGAAACAAAGATCGATGTGTCAGTTGAAGGCACCTCGTTTTCTTTTACTACCCCCTGTATCCCGATCACTCCGGGAGCTAATGCAGTGGGTACGATAGCATCGTCAAGCTCAGATAGTCAGGTGAACCTTACTGGCTACACCATTTAAATAACTGGGAGATTAGCATGTCAAATGCTTTGATTGACATTACTTCTAAGGTCGATGATGCAGATCTTGGTGAGGTATCGCTTAGTAAGCCACAGAGGGACACGGTGCTTTTTACCAAGTACGAGTCTCAAAATCCTATGGTTTCTGATACACAGCATCAGGGGCCATGGCACATTCAAGTAACCTCTGATCAGGCCCTAGGAGACAAGCTGGGCCTGAGAGAAGATGATGGAGTTATTATCGACTTTGAGGGAACTCCACGAGGAGAGGTTGCCATATCTCCGATGGGTGAAGAGCTAACTGAAACACAGGCTGACTTGCGAGAAGAAGCTACGGGGCAAAACCTGCCTCGCTTTATAGCATTTGACTTTCGGATTAAGAAGCTTACTAAGACCGATGGTCCCGAGCAGCGCGAGATGCTCATGAAAAGCGTTGATCAGCGTAGGCAGGAGTCGGAGTCTACTCTGATTGAAACGCTTACCAAGGCATTTCAATCAGCTTCTGGACAGCTTGCCCAAGATGGCAATGTTAATCCAAGTGAAGGCGAGCTTTTGGATGCGGTGAAGAAGAATTCCAAGGGAAAGTAAATGGCTGGCACGTTCCGTGATTTAATAGATGAAGTCCTTGATCTTGGAAGCCACGGAACCGGGGATGATTTTGAGGGCATGGTTAAGGCTGCGATCAATCGCACCTATCGTCGTGTCCTCCAAAAGACAAGACAAGAGACCTCTCTTAGAGAGTTTAGCTTAGCTACAGTCGCAGACACCTCCAAGTACGGCATGCCTCTTTATGTTAAGAGAATTCTTAATATTGAGGACCCTACTAACAAAAGGGTTGTGTATGACATATCTTGGCGCGAGTATGATGACTTATATGCTGGCAATACGACTACGGGCGATCCTACAAGGGCCTATGTCTTAGGGTCCTTTGGTACCGCAGCCCAAAATGCTTCTGCTTCAGTATTCAATGTAGTCTCCTCTAATACCGCAGATGCTAATAATAGATATGTTACCATTACAGGGTTTGTTTCGGGGCACTTAACCTCTGAAACAATCACCCTTAATGGCTTAGTCACTGCGACTGGTAGTACTTCATTTGATGCGAATGGCATTGAACGCATAGTAGTGCACTCAATAGTCAATGTAGATGTAGTTGGCACTATTACGGTTAAAGATGCGAGTGGCAACACAATGGCATCTATCCCGCCCACCTTCAAAAGTCCAACGCATCTTTGGGTTGAGTTTTATCCCATACCGGATGGTGTCATTACATACACTGTTCGATGTGAGATGCGCAAGCCTGACCTCGTTGAAGATGAGGATTGGCCAGAGATTGATGAGGACTTCCATAATATCATAGTGTGGGGCGCTGCTGCGGATGTCTTGCCAAATGTAGGCAAAGGCAACCAAGCAGACAGGCTCCGTAGAGATTATGAAGAAGGCTTGATGGAAGCTCTTAATGCTCAGGGAGATCATCCGGGCCGCATTCGAACCTTTGCAGACTTAGATGTAGACTCCAAGTATCCAAGGCGACCCTTGGTTAAGGGCGTGGACTTCGTGTAATGCCACAAAAAGATACGGTCACAAATCCAGTAACACCCGGAATTATAACCTCTCCAATGTTTAGGGTGAGGGGACAAACTTCCAACTGGTCATACCCGCATGAACTCGCCACTCCTGAGAGCACGAAGAGGCTTTCAAACATTAATATATCTGAGCGAGCAATCGCAGAAACCCGCGATGGATGGTCTAAATACAATAGTGCGTCAACTTCTGCGGCAATTACTGGACTTATACAGGTTCCATATTCAACTGGTAAGCATGTGGTGGTTAATACCGCATCAAAAATTTATGATGATGATGGCACTACTCGGAGGGATGTTACAGGCTCCGTTTCTTTTTCTGGCTCAGGTGCTGATAGTTTTTATAGATATGTCCTGCTAAAAGACACTCTGTATGCAACGGATGGCGTGAATCCTATTTGGACGAAAGACAATGACTTTGACACTTCGCCCAATAATGCCGCAGTAATATCATATGATGCTAGCGGTATAACGCTACAGGGAGCCAAGGATATAGCGGCACATCAAGGTATATTAGTTGCAGCTAATGTTAAAGAAGGCGGATCATGGTATCCTACCCGCCTGCGGTGGTGCGGAGTGAATACAAATGACTACTCGATAGACCCCACTAAGTGGCCTGATCGAAACAGGTATGAAGTCTACCAAGGTGGTCCAGCTATTGTAGGAGTCGTTGACAACTATACAAGCTTGCTCGTATTCAAAGAGGATGGCGTATATCCGGGCAGAATCGATGGCGATGTAGGGTTCTTAGAATTTCGCCTTGATGAGCAGAGGGTGCAGAGAGGGTTTTCGCCTCTCGCCAAAAACTCGCTTATAGCACGACCTGAGTTTGTCTTTTGTGTGGCTAAGGAGGGTGCGGTTGTTATACGACCCGATTTATCTTTTGAGGTGGTCACCTCTAACCTCCAAGATGAATGGCGTAAACTTGTTCAAAGCAGGCTTCAATATGCTGTAAGTTGGGTAAGAGAAAAAGACCATCAAGTTCGCACCCTATTGAGTTCCTCTGGCACTGGCCACAATATCATATTGGTATGGGATTACCAAACAGGAGATTCATGGTTTGATTATCCCGCCAAAAATATAGGATTCGCAACGGAGGCTGAGTTCTCAAATGTAGACTATGACTTTATAGGGGCAACAGATGGATACCTTTATAAGGGCAATGATACCGATCAGGCAACAGATGATGGGAGTGCATTTAACTGGGAAATAACAATGCAGGATAATGATCTTGGCCAACCGGGACGAGCTAAGCATATCGTGCGATTTCGTACATTCTATGAGTTCAAGTCTGGCAACACCTCGTCAGGCTTGACACTGTTCTTGGACCGTGGCGCACAGTCTTCTCGTGCTACTACGATTAGGTTCGACAACCTATTTGGTAGCTGGAATGACAACATCACGTTCTGGAACGATGACACAAAGTATCTAGGCGGCAATGCAGTAGAAGACATCTACTTTGTGAATAGAATTGCGGAAACTATTTCTCCACGATGGACGGGAACGCAACCCGCAAAGATCGTGGGATACCAAGTCGAATACGAGTTAATGGAGTAACCATGGCTACAGTAACCAGACCCACTGATGCGCTACCAGATCCCGGAGATGCCCTAAAGGCAGAGCCAGTACGTGATCATATAAACAACATACTGACTTTCTTAGAGTCTAATAATATAGACTCCGCCAATGTAGATTATTCTTCTACAGATGGCATCATGGTACTTGATCAGGCGCAAACTGTTACAGGCGCGAAGAACTTTTCCTCTTCAATCCTCTTATCTGGTTCTGCTATTGTTGATCTAAATGGCATAGCTGATTCACTGGTCCTTGATGAGGATGGCGATACTACACTGTCTTCCCCAACTGATGATCAGATAGACGTGGAGGTAGGTGGATCAGATCTCTATAAGTTTACCGCAACTGCATTTGTTTCCGGGTCAAACATTGTAAGCGATACAACGAATACAGACTCGTTGGGCACCACGGCCATTACGTGGTCTGACTTGTATCTTGGCGATGCAGCAGTACTGGCCTTCGGTGAAGATCAGGACGTTACGCTTACCCATAGTGCAGATGCGGGAATCTTCCTGAATGCTGGGATGAAGCTTGGCTTTAGGGACATGGGCGGTGAGTACATATACTCTGTCTCTGATGGGACACTGGGCATAGCGGCAGCAACCGAAGTAGACATTACTACTACAACATTAGATGTAAATGGCGCAGTAGACATATCTGGCAATACGACGATAGGTGGCACGTTAAATATTGGCGCATCTACGGCTGTGTCTAATGTAAAAGACGAAGATAACATGTCTTCTAATAGTGCCACCTCACTTGCCACTCAGCAGTCTATCAAGGCTTATGTAGACGCACAGGTTGCTGGTGCAGACACAATAGCCGAGCTAAGCGACACTGACATCACTAGTATTGCCAGTGCTAACATCCTTATCTACGATGGGTCGAATAGCTGGGACAACAAAGCCATGAGTGGCGATGCTACCATTGCAACTACTGGCGCAGTAACCTTGGCTGGAACCAATACCAACCTCACTACGCTGGCTAACGTAACTACGGTTGGAACGATTGGGACAGGGGTGTGGCAGGGAACCGCGATTGCCTCTGCTTATTTGGATTCTGACACAGCACACCTGACGGGCACGCAGACATTTACTGGAGATAAGACGTTTACGGGAACCGTCACAGTTGGCGTGGATGGCACTGGCAAAGACGTAAAACTCTTTGGCGATACATCTGGCGCATACATTCTTTGGGATGAAAGTGCAGATAAGCTACTTACAGCAGGTGCTGCTGTCGTTGATATCGTTAAAGATAAGCTTCTGATTGGCGGCACGGCTGTTACAACCACTGCTGCTGAGTTAAATACATTAGATGCCGTACTGGCTGGCACTGCATCCGCTTCAAAGGCA
>TARA_R100000808_G_scaffold18910_1_pt1 | contig 18447 bp, 17 predicted proteins | sample TARA_R100000808 | Tara Oceans TARA_R100000808 (sample SAMEA2622852) | marine metagenome | biome: marine biome (ENVO:00000447); feature: marine epipelagic mixed layer (ENVO:xxxxxxxxx); material: "saline water (ENVO:00002010), including plankton (ENVO:xxxxxxxx)" | depth 140 m | reverse complement strand
GAGATTAGTGGAAACTTCCATCGAGAGACTTTCGTCACTACTTACGCGATTCGAAGTCTCTGTAGAGATGTTAGTGGAATTAGTAACAATATTGTTACTCATAGCAATAACGTCAGCCTGCAGGGTGTCGTCGTCGCCATTGAAGATTTTGAATGCTCCGTCAGAATCGGAGCGAATAACGGTATTTCCGTCAAGCTTAACTTTGTATGTATTAAAAATATGGTTTGCCATACAAAGCTATATACACATGAAATAGCTACAGCATTAAAAAAACCGTAAAATTATCTAATTCCCGCTCCTGTAAATATAGAATAAGCCTCTCCTGTGGAGATTTGGCGCCCATATATACGAAAATCACACAGTAATCCTGGCCAGTAAGCTAAGTCATTATTAGCTAAGCTGCCGTCAGACTTTAATTGTACTCCTAGTGTGGCACAATAATTTTGAGTTAAATCTATCAAAGAGTTACTCGTAGACCCATAACCTGCATAATTTGCTCCTTGAATAGTAATATCATCAGATAGTCCTGCGGAAGACCCATCCCCTGAATAAAAGAAAATATTTCCTTCAGAGGGAAGCCCTGTTCCAACGCTGATGGTAAAAGCATCAGAGAACTTATCAGCACTATAGCCTGGAGCTAATTCATCTCCATTGTAAACTACAGACATAAATGTCCAATTTCCTGTGTCATAGAGCTCATCCCATGGATCAGGAGGATTGGCAGCAGAATTAGAGTACATATAATTAGAAGAATTACCCCTAAGCTGAGCAGGCCTATCACTACCATCAAATTTATGATATAAACCAAGGGATTTCGCTGATGAATTACCTAAACTCCATGGCTTATAATCTTGGTTAGAGCTCGGACCATGATCTACTCCCCATAATGGGCGAATCCAATAAGTAATAGAAAAACCTGAAGGGTAAGAAGTGTCTGCCGAGTTTTCAGTTAAAAAGGTAAATTCGCTATCCCATAAACCTTTACTATTATTTTGCAATTGAGGTATACTAATAAAATCATTTTGCCCATCAAATTGTAGGCCCGTCATAGCAAAACCATTTTGACCTATAGATTCCGTTCGGTTATAGGTCATATTTTTAAATACTCCCGTGAGAGATTTTCCATCGGTATACTCTACGCTAGAAGAAACTACATCATGCGAAGAGGGAGTCGCAGACGCGCCATCCAGAATACTTACAGAGCTAGTATAATCACTATCTGCCACATAATTAGGATCATTCCATCCAAAAAACCTCGCTTTTAAACCATTAGAAAGCAGAGAGTTGCTTTCGGGATGTGTTAGCGCCCCATCTTCGGGATACAGAAAATTGTGACTCTGACCGATATTAGGAACTGAATCTGAAACAACTCCAGCTTCTATGGTTGGATAATAAGTAACATAATACGTAGTTTCAGGTTCAAGATCCGTAAAAGTTATGGTATACCTATTGAGGGGAGTATCACCTATTACTACATAAGGGCTTGCTAGCAAGTCCGAAGCACTTGGCATCTCACTACCTGTATATGTTAAAAAATAACCTGTAGTTGGGACTTTAGGTGCCCAATAAATACTAAAGCTCGAGCTTGTTATACTGCCTGTATATCCTTTTTCAAGAGGATACATAGTAGGATAAGTTCGCTCACTATAAAATGTATTCGCTGCTCCAATTACGCTAGCCGAGTTCCCTTTTTCTACATAAGAATAGACAGTATAGGGAGTATCTGGGGTTAAGCTATAAACAGTTAACAGTTCGTTTGTATTTGCCGTTAACACTCCTGAAGAAGCAGGGAAGGTAACTGCATTGCTTTTTATTTCAGAAGCCGTAGGCAATGAAGAACCTGACTCTACTGCGTAAGCATAACCCGTTGCACCTTCACCTGTAAATCTTAAATAATTCGAGATGCTCGCGGTAGTTGTAAGAGTAGAATTTCCTGCAGAAGTTTTAGAAAAAGAATCAATAGTTAACGGTTCGGGCTCCTGGATAGTAGTAAAATTAAAAAAGGAATTCCCTCCTCCTATAATAGTGCCATACCCGTCGCCATCTTCAGCATAAGCATAAGCGGTATATTGAGTTAATTCACTTAAGTTATTAATGCTCAAGGAAAGGGGAGTATCGGCTGTTGAAGGAGAAGTAAATGAAGAATTTTTAAAATCCTCAACAGAGGGCGCCGTAAGGCCCGAGCCTGTAACCCATAAATAAACAGTGCCATTTTCATTTGTGGTAACACTTGTAGTAATAGAGGCGTAACTAGCGTCCCCGTCTAAGTAAAAAGAAGAAAGTTGAATAGACTCCAAGGTGCTGTTAGTAATATAGGTACCATTTCCCCCAATGACCGTACTATTCCCAGATTCATCTACTGCATAAGAATAAATTCTATAACACGTATTGGGCGTTAAGTCTGAAATGGTATAAACCGTATCAATGCCTGCGGAAGCAGTAAACGTGTTACTAGATGTGGTCATTTGTGCGACCGTAGGCGCTGCTAAGCCGCAGCCCGTATGCCATAAATAAACGGTGCCCCCTGGATTGATACGAGTAGTAGTTTCAATCGAGTTTGTGGTGGGGCTGGAATTTAAACTAAAATTATTAATGCTTATTGCAGCATTGCACGGGGCGCAATTTTCTAACTCTGCAACCTTGACACTTAATTCAGTAACGTCTACAGTTTCAGTTACTCCGTCTTCGTTAAAAACCGTTAACCTTCCTTCTCCTGTGGTCCCTAAAACAGTTATCCCGTCTAATTTAAGCTTATACGCACGTTGTATATGATTCGCCATATTCTTTTTTACACGTTGATTAATTTATTGTGGAGGTACTTGATATAAAGGTGTTTAAGCCCCAAGGGGAAGTTCATAAAATGCAAAATAAAAGTTTCTTTAGAAATATTACGAGGATCAGTATTGAACTCACTCATTTCACATAGCTTATAATTAAAAACAGAAGGATCACTTTTTTTTAGTATATGGCTAAGCACTCCTTGATCACTTCCGAAATCAAAAAGTTTAGTAGTTTTATTTTCGTGGCAAAAATCATCGAGTTTTTGTAAAATATTTTTTATATAACAAGTGTTTTTCCAAAACATAACTCCTGTATTTAGGGGAAATGCTCTATCTATATCCGATGTTCCAAAATCTTTGCTTAAAATAGCTTGTTTGAGTCTATATTTAGTAATAAAATCTTCTAATTTTTTATCGAACTTCAAGGGTATTGCGTCTGAGTCTAGCCAGACTATCCAATCATGGTGTTCAATATGATTTATTAACGCCTTTGCTTTAGACCAGTTTGGAAAGCTTTGTTTATTTATGTTTTCCCTATAAATATAAAAAGTATAGTCATTGATTAAGCAATATTTTTTAACAATCTCTTCAAAAGGTAATGCGTAACATGCAGTTTCGGGAGTATGAAGGGAAACTATAGCAATTTTTTTGCCTTTATTATATTCCTCAAAAGGTGGTAAGTCCTTACTCTCCGTTAAGGATTGAGAAAAATAATTAAAACTTTCTAAGGGTAAAAAATCTTTCCATAAAACAGCTAATTTATCAAATTCCTTATAAATGTCCTCAAAAACATCACTTGAGCTTCGGGTTTCAGTGTTAAATTCGTCACTATAATGAATGTAATTGGGATAAAATGTGATAAAGTCTTCATGGTAAATTTCTTTTATTAATCTAATCGATTCGTTACTAAATTGAGATAGGTCTATGGAGGCGCCCGAGGTAGAGACTTTAAAGGGGGAAATGCTAATGCTTTTAAATATTCTCCTACAATCCATTGTCGCTAGGCTTTGTCTACCAATAAAGTTAAATGGACGTAGAGAAGAATAATCTTTGAGTTTTGCCGCAAATGGAGATAATGCTTTTAATGAGTGTTCATTAAGTGATTTTTCATAAAGTTTTTTTATAAAAGTTTCAAAAGTAAATTCTGTATAGCCTTTTTGCCATACATTCCAGCATCGAGTAAATGGATCGCAAATAAAAGTAAAAGTGAAATAATCCTCGTAATTTCCACTGTTAAGTATGTTTTTTACAAAGTCTTCATTACCCATTTCATAATGAGAGCACGTATCCTCTAGGTATTCTAAAAGGCCCTCTGGGCCGTACCCTAAATCAAAATAAATAAATTTATGCTCGTGGCAGATCATAATAAGGTTTTATATTTTTCGATATTTTGAGGGTTATAAGAACTATAAGTATGTAAACATTCTTTGGCTGAGCCTTTGTAATAATCGAGATTTTCTTGATGAAACAATAAAGAATATACCAATTGAGTCGCGCCTTTTTCTAAATCAAAATCATTATAATAATAACCGTACTCTTCGATCATTGGAGAGTTGTGAATGAGAGGTAGACCTAAGTAAAGAGTTTCAAAATATAAATTGGTAAGTTCATTAAGGGTTTGGTGTGTTACAACCGCACCTTGCCACCGCTGAAGCGCATCTAATACACACCACCTGTTATTAAAATAGACTACTTTATCTTTTACTATTTGAGTGTGATTAATTAAATTATTAAAGCGAGGAGTAGTTCTTAATTTTTTACAATTAAATATATTAACGCTTTTTAATTTACTCTTAGGGTGAATGTAGGCTGAATTACAAATAAAAAGAGGAATTATGCAATTTTTGATTATATTGGCGTTGGGTTCAAAAATGCAAGCTCGAGTAATAGGAGGAGACTCGCCAGTATATAAAAGTTTTTCTTTTTGAGATTTAGAGAGAGTGTTGTTTATGAAATACGAGTCCCATAAATACGGAACCTCTTTAATGGGTTTGTTCGTAAAAATAGATTCTAAGTAAGACTTTTGATAACTTAAATGGGGCAATAGCCATACTTCATCAAAAATAAAACTTATTTCATTAGAAACGCGCGAAACGGGGGTATTATTGGCGGGACTAGAAAATAAAATATCTTCCGTGTCTGTAAAAAATTTATTTTCCAAATTAAAATAAATGCATTTGGTTTTTTGAGTAGGAGACGATAGGATTTCAGATAATAAAGATAATTCAGGAATTAAATCGCCTACAATTAAGTAATTTAAATTCAAAGATTTTATATCTGCCACCTTATCTAAATGCACGCATCTAAAGTTGCGTTTTAAGAATGGAGGCATACCATCATTTATTAAGAAAGTGCAATTTACTCCATTCCGCTTAAGTAGGTCCCCGAGGAAGTACAGCATTTGAGAAGCACCTGATGACCAGATGTTTCGTGTAGAGTTAAATGTAATCCCTATGTTCATGATATTTCTAATAATTCTTTATAACCATTAATATTGGTAGAATTATTTAAAGAATATTTATGAATTAAGTTGCTACAGTCTTGCTTATAACTATCTATGTTTTGACTGTGACCAGATACTGCTTCTTTAAGTTTTTTAGCCCCTTCTACGCAATCAAAATCGGGATAATAGTATCCAAAATCTTTAATAAAATCAGAGTTGTGTATTAAAGGTATGTTAAAATAAGCCGCATCAAGATAAACATAATTGAGCCCTACGTGCATTTGGTGAGAAATAATATGAGTAGAATTAGAAGCTAATTCTTTTACGAAATTTACGCGATTTTTAAGGTTAATTTCTGACTCTAAATTTTTAAAAATTCGACTTAGCATTCGTTGACCTAACGTCTTTTCGCTGAGATGCTTAAAGCAAGCCACATTAATTTTATTTAAAGGGGATAACTTATTCTTTTCCTTATATAATTTATAAATATGTAGAGGTATAAGCGAGGTTTTATAGGGAGAGAGGTTAGGCTCTAGGGTAAGGGCGACGGGATTCCGATCAGAAGAATAAAAAGCAGATAGGCCTTCAGGGAGATTAGCGTTCTCTTCTTCAATAAAACATGAAGACCAAATGTAAGGGCAAATAAAAACCTTATCCGTATTGTAAAAAGATTTTAAATAAGGAATAGAGTTTTCAAAATGAGGAGAAGTCCAAACTGCGTCTTCTCCAACCGAGCTTAAAGGAGAATATCCTTCTTCTTTAAAATAATATAAATCTGAAAAAAGATGGTTCCCATAATGTATGGAAATAAGCTTAAAATCTCCTTTTCGCTCTTTTAGTTTTTTTAAAAATTCAGCAGGTAAATCCCAGCCTGCATGAAAAATAAAATCTATATGTAAATTATTAAAATATAATTCTTCTTGGGTAAAAATAGGACAATCAAAGGCTTTGTGATCTACGTAATTATTTAATTCTTTAGACTCAGCGAGGAAAAATACATCATGACCTAGGTTCGTATATAAATCTTTTAGTGAAAGAATGTTTTGCAGTAAGCCATTGCTAAATACCGTGTGGCTTACTCGGGTTGTTATAAAGATATTCATAAATCTTTCACTAATAAGTGAACTGCGTTTCCTGTTTCTTCAATATCGGAGCTATAAATAATGGTGCAACCTGACGCCGTCACGTTGCTTAAATTAATGGCGTAAAAATTTGTGGCCGTCGTGCTTAAATGGAAGGATCCTACAACAAAAGGAGGCGAAGCATAGGTTTTTCCAAAAACAACCGAAGAAGTTGCGGCTCCACTGGGAATATTATGAACTATATTTTCTTCTTCGGGCTCTATACGTTGACCTTCAACATAAAGCTGTTGAAAATATCCTGTAGAGCCTGAAACTGTACCCCCTGTGCCATCGCCATTTTCTACAATTAAACCATGAGGTCCACCTTTTAAGCAAACATCACCAAGTTCAATAGTTCCTGAAGTGAAAAAACCTGTCGCAAAAGGTTTGGTTGGCGCACCTAAATTTGCACCACCACTTATAGTAGGTACTATATCTCCTGCAACAGTAACATCCCCCGAAACAGCAAAAGGCCCTGTTATAGAGCCTCCTGTGGTGGGCAAGAATCCTAAATCCCCTTTAGCGATTTGACCTACAGTACGATTAGATACATCAGGGTCGGAAATATTTTTTTGTATTATAAAAATATCCGTATCTGACATACCTGTAATTGCAGGTAGTTGATCTGGTCGTTTTTCGGCCATTATTAACTAGTTCGTACTGTTACTGTCGTATTGTATTCTACTGATTTTTTTACTGTTCCATAATATTCTATTAAAATGATCGGGAATAGATGCGTTATTATTCTATCTCCATTCTCTGTAACTATAAAATCTCCTATTTGATCTACAATAAAGTAGTAGGTTTGACTCGTAGTAGTCTGACCTTTCTCGCGAAGGGTAGTTACTTTTACTTGGTATGGAGAATCGTCTTGATTATCAAGACGACTACTGTAGTTATCAGGCTGTAAGGCTGATACTTTAAAAGTGCTGCGATTTAAAACTGATGCAGAATAAGGAGAATTTTCCTCTATGTCTCCAAAAAAAGAATTAGAGTTTTGTATGAAAGTAGAGAAGTTATCCTTGTTTAGAAGTAATACTCCTTTCTCTTTGGATGATATTTGGACAACTGGATTATCATTACTATCAAGAAATCCCGAAATATCATTATTATTTAACTTAACATGTGACATTCGAAGAACCCATTAGACCCTCCGAGTGACATCGGCTTTGACATTAAAAAGGCCTGTTACTATAGTGAAGACATTATCCGAGGCATCTTTTAATTGAATGCCATAATAATACGGCCCAGTTTGAAAATAATAAGAATCTCCCGTGGGAATATTTACAGTAGCCAATCCTTGGCCTGTATTTGTAATTGTAATGCCACTTGCTGCGGGCGTTTCTTTTTTAACCACCGCCTTTGAGTCGGGATCGCTAGGACTCTTTTTTATTGTAAAAAATATGTCCGCCCCCGACAGATTAGCTGCGCCACTATTTGACCCAGTTGTGATGGTCAAATCTAATTCTATCGTGTCTCCTCTAAAAACTGTAATGTCTGCCATGTTAAAGTATTACACTTTAAACGGCAAAAAATTACTGACAAGACTCACAGATTTCTCCACGCGCCATAGCTTCTAAACTACAAGCTTGAACTTCTTCGTTAGTTGTTTCGGTTTTGGGAGAATTTGTAGTAGATTTTTCAACTTTGCTTGCGCCACGATTACGAAGGTAATAAGTGGTTTTTAGTCCCGCTTGCCAAGCAGCTATATATATATCATTAAGATATTTTAAAGAAGTGCTTTTGTTGTAAAGATTAAAGCTGATCCCTTGGTCTATCCACTTTTGTCTGACCGCCGTAGCCTCAATTAATTTAAAGATATCTCGGTCAAAAGCTGTTTTATATTTTTCTTTAATCCAGTCAGGTAATGCCCCATTTAATAATGCCACATCACCATCAGCTTCTTTGATCATTGAAATTATTTCAGGAGTCCATAAACCTTCTTTTTTCATGTCTGCGACGAAATGTTCGTTTGTAATATAAAAATTACCACTTTTATTTTCATATACAAATAAAACGGAAAAATTCGGCTCAATTGATTGCTCGACGCCATTTATATAACCAATAGTAGCGGTAGGCGCAATAGCCATTACATTAGAATTTCGCATTCCATGCTTCGCTACATGTTCCCGACATTTAGTCCAATCTTTTTTCTCAGCAGCCGATTCAGGAATCGCAGCTTTAGAAGAAGAGGTTTTTTGACGGTATTGTAAAAGATTATTATAGGTATCAATAGGAAAAATATTTTGATCCCATAAAGAGCCTTCATAGCTTTTATAAGTCCCTCGCTCCTTAGCTAATTCAGAGCTAGACATTATAGCATGATAACTGTAAAACTCAAATAATTCGTCATTAAAAGAAATAGCTTCATCACTATCAAAGTTAATGTCTAGCATATGTAAGGCATCATGAATTCCCATCATTCCTAATCCAATAGGGCGATGCTGCAAGTTGCTATTGCTGGCTTCCTTGGTGGGATAAAAATTAATATCCACAACATTATCCAGCATCCTAATGGCTGTTTTAATAGTTGCTGCAAGTTCTGTCCATGCTATCCCAATAATTTTCTCACCTTTAGAATTGGTTATTTCTCGTATATGATTTCTTAAATTAACACTACCAAGATTACAAACTGCCGTTTCTCCTGCTTCTGTTTTTTCTCCAGACTGATACTTAGAAGATTTGGTATGCAATAAAATCTCAGTACATAAATTAGAACTATGAACTACCCCTTTATGCTGATTGCTATAGCGAATATTGGAGGGGTCTTTAAAGGTATTCCAAGGATGAGAAGTTTCAAATAAAACTTTAAGCATTTTTTTCCATAAATCCTTAGCGGGCATTTTACGAAAATTAGCAATCTCTCCAGCTTCCGCCATTTTACAGTATTTCTTGTATTTTTTAATAAACGCTTCTCCAAATAGGTCGTGTAAATCAGGACACTCACTAGGGTCAAACATGTACCACTCTTTTTCGTCTAATACGTAATTCATAAAAAGATCAGGAACCCATGAGGCTGTATTTAAATCATGACACCTTAGTCTTTCATCTCCCGTATTCCTTCTTAAATTAAGAAAATCTTCATAATCTAAATGCCACGGCTCAAGATAAGCACAGCCTGCGCCTGGCCTTTTGCCCCCTTGATTTACAGCTAATAGTAAATCATTATAAATTTTTAACCACGGAACTAAACCACTAGAAATACCATTAGTACCTTTAATATGCGCGCCAGATGATCTAAAGGGGGTAACATCAAAACCTAAACCTCCAGCGAATTTAGATTTTCGAGCCTCTTGCCAAGCGCCATCAAAAATACCATCAATAGAATCATCAAAAGTATTAAGATAACAAGAAGAGAGCTGAGAGTGTGTAGTCCCACTATTAAATAACGTCGGAGTTGAAGTGGTATACAGGAATTGGCTTAAGACATTGTAAAATTCGACAGCTTTCTCTTCCTTGTTTTCTTCGTTTATAGCTAACCCCATGGCTACCCGCATCCAAAAGCATTGTGGGGCCTCCATAATTTTAGAAGAACTGCGAATAAAATAACGATCCGCTAAAATTTGTATACCCAAATACTTGAATAATTTATCTCGTTCTAGGTTGAGTTTTTCTGAAAGCGCTTTAAGGTCGAAATCTAAAAGTCTTTTATCTAGCATTTCTTCTTTAACGAGCTTTTTAATGTTAAGTATAAAGTTTTTTCTATATTGTAATTCAAAAACATCTGAGTCTACCCCTTCTTTAAAAACTTCTTTGTATAGGGTATTTAAAAGTAAGCGTGCCGCTGCATAGGAATAATTTGGAGCCTTCTCTATTTTTTCTCGTGCGGATAAAATTAAAGCCGTATCAATTTCTTCAGTTTTTACTTTGTCGAATAATTGAAGTTGGGCATCTAAAACAATTTCACTAGGGGAAACTTCTTCTAAATCTTGACATGCACGATCAACACTAGCGTTGATTTTTTGAACATTGAAGTCTTGGAGTCGGCCGTTACGTTTTTTAACTTTTATATCCATGATTGAAAAATACACATCCTAATGTGTTAGTAAATTTTTTTTAAGAGAATTGGGGATTTAAAACCAAGTATATCAAAATTTGTGTACTTGGCAAGAACAATTTAAATTTAAATCATTCGACTAGATAAATCCTGTTGTTGCGCAGGCTTGGGGCGCGTAAAGAAAACTTTAGATTTGGGAATAGTTAAAATATTTTGGTGTGCCGTAAAAGACTCAGGGATTGTAAAGATGGGAAGATTTTTAATATTTCTATATTTCCAAACCACATACGGGCAACTTAATTGGTCTCGCAAAGAATGCTTTTTTACCTCATCCCACCAGGCTTCATTAAAATCAGTAGTTAAAGCACAATTTTCCCTAATTAAAATACCCGTTTCAAAGTGATGGTAATTGATCATCGGGAAGCCTTCGTTGCCATATTTCAATAATTGAGGTAATATTATTTCAGGCAAGTCATTCCTATATTTCCAGCATTGGAATATTCCTTCTACAGCCAAGCTGTTTAAGTCTCCATGATGATGTATGGCAATTAAAGCTTGAGGTTCAGTAAGGTATTTGTTGATAATAATTAAGGGACAGACGGTAAAGAAGACTTGGTGGTCGATCCATATATTAAACTTGTGCTCAGGTAAAACTTTATGTGGATTTAGCTTATAATATCTCGCCTCTAGTCGAGGAATTCTAGAAAGCTCAACATATTTAATGTTCCAAAAATCAGACTTTAAATCTTGCCTATTGGTAAAAGCGATGAATTCTGCTTCGGAATTATCATTATAAGGCGGTACCCTCAGATCACCTATTTCGTCTAGCGGGCAATTTTCTGGGCCAAAAAGAGCAGTATATATTATGGGTTTCAATTTTTCCAAAAATCGTAAATACCTTTATCTAGCTCATAGCTTGGCCATATGAATTGAGGCCTATTCGGTTGAGTTTGCGCCCAAGCCCACATGTTTTTTAAACCTTCTTCGAGATCGGTTGTATGTTGGAAGTTTAAAATTTTTACAGATTTACTATAACTAGGTACTGCGTGTTTAACTTCGTGACGAGCTTCTAGGAATTTTGTTGTCCCATCCTTAATTACTTTCAATAAAGTTTCATTAGCATTTTTAATAGAATACTCTTTTATTCCTCCGAGGTTTATTATTTCTTTAGAGGCTTTATCAGCAACAGCCGCAGTCCATAAAGGTTCCGTTATGTCGTCAATATAGCTAAAGGCTCGAGTTTGGCTACCATCTCCAAAAATAGGCATTGGTTTTCCGTTTAAGTGGCAATACATCCAAATACCAAGAACATTTCTGTATTTATCCCAAATGTTTTGATTTATCCCATAAACATTATGTGGTCTTATAATGCACCAATCTAGATGATGCTGCTCTCCTGCTACCCGAATGTCCATTTCACACGCATATTTTGCAATCCCATAAGGATCAATTGGGTTAGGTACTTGCGTCTCGTCAAAAACCCCATTAGTAGGATGACCATAAACGGCCATAGTAGATGTAAAAACTAATCTTTTTACATTATTTTTTATGCATTCATTAACAATTAAAGCTGTAGCTTTGAGATTGTTGTCATAATTGTAAGTACGTATAAAAGGAGATAACCCTTCAGCAGCATAAGCAGCTAAATGAAAAACATAATCAAATGAATGTTTTTTAAAAATATCTTTAATATCGTGACTCTCACTAACTAAATTTTTTTTAAAAAAAATAACCTCGCTAGGTATGTTGTCTATATAGCCACCTGAAAGATCATCGATTCCGTACACCTCTGCGTCGTGAATATTTTTAATAATCCAATCAGCTAATCTACTACCTATAAGACCTGCAACTCCTGTAATTAATATTTTTTTCATTATTTATTTTTATAAAAATCTCTTGCAGCAGCATAAGTTTTTAATTTAATATGGCGAAGCCAGCATTCGTTAATTAAAATAGCTTTACATCCTTGCTCAGCTAATATAGACACATACCCTTCTTGGCCTCCCCATTTACCATCTCCTCCGTTTAATTTATGATTAATAGGAAAAAATTCATTCTCTTGATGTCTATACTTTTCATAAAATGAACGAGTAAAACCGAAACTGAATCCATTGGGTAAATTATCCCAACTATTAGGACGTATATTTAATTGAGTGTAACCTGATCCTGGACCTATAGCTGTATTAGGGCTATACCCTCCTCCGTTATCACTTAAGGGGCCAAAATAAACCAAATCTTTTTCGGGATGATTTATAATTCCATCTATAAATTTAGAAGCAGTTAAGTTTAATTCAATGTCATCATTGAAATTCCATAAAATATCACAACCATCAAGATAAGCAGCATGTAAAGACTCATTCCAGGCCCCAGTTAATCCTTTGATCGATTGATCTTTTATCTTAATAACTTTTATATTAAGATCTTGAGGAAAATCAAAATCTATTTCGGAAGCATTATCCGCAACATAAAAACAATACTCATATGAAAAAGAGCTTTGCCTAAAAGATTGAAAAAAGTTTTCTAGTAATTGAACTCCATTTGGGCGCAATCTTGATGAACGATGAGTGGTGACTGTTAAGCCGACTTTAGGAGAGAGATTTTTCATAAATGCGTAAAAGATTTTTTATCTTTGTTAAATTAACGGAAACATGTGTCCTTTTCGCAATATTTTTAAACTGCTCGCAGTTTATGATAACCATGTCTGACATGGAGCCGACATCTAATAATGTGCCTTCAAATTTATTATATAGCTCTGAACATAAAACTCTAGCAGCTTGTCCGCAAGAAAAAATGATTTTGCGAGGATTTGAGGTTTTTAAGTTAGTTAAAATATCTTTTAGTATATCTTCTGTATAATTAATCGAGTTAAAAGAAGGAGTTTGGCACCACCCTACATTGGGTCCATAAAATTTATCAAGACATTTATTGTAATATTGCCCTACAAATAAATAAGAAGTTTTATTTATATAATTAAAAAATTCTATACATTCTTGAGGGTAATCAAGGAAAATTCTTTCGATAGCTACCGCTGCTAAAAATTTTTTATTAAAATTTAAGCCTGTTTGTATCAAGGCTTTAGTCGGCACATTATGTCCCCCTTCGTGGTTGGGAGTGCCTTTATTAATGCCCACCAATACATCTTTACCATCTAGATTCCACGCATTTTTCATTAATGAAATTACTGAATCATTAACTTTATTTTTATTACTTTTTCCTAAAATCTGATTTACATATAAATCTGTTAACATCAAAAGGCATACATCTCCCCAGCGCGTATGAACAAATCGTTGATTGCATTTAGCGAACTTAATAAGCTCGTAAATTGAGTCGCGAATACTTAAAGTAGATATAGTATTCATTAAGAAGGAAATGATATAGAGAACGATTTTTCAAATCCTTTTATAGTCTCTAAGGATCTAGAATTTTTTTGAGCCCATTCACTGAGGGGATTAAGATATTTTAAGCAGTGAGTATCGTCTATTAAAATAGGGATATTTTGAAGAAAAATTTCATCATAAAAATCAAATATTAAATTTCTATTAGATTTATTACCACCTGGCCCATCGATAATTAAAAGATCATATTTTTCGGGCAGACCTGCTTTGACTGCTTCAATATCAAACCAATCATTTTTAAGGGGAGCATGGATATATTTAACCTCTGCAGAAAGACCAATAAATCTTTTATCGTCTTCTACTGCATAAACATTATAAAATTTAGCAAGCTCTTTAGTCCCATAACCCGCCCCTAATTCAATAATTGTTGATTCTTTTTTTATATTTTTATGTATCCATTGATGACTTTCAATTGAGAGAGCCATTCCGTTAAGATTTTTCTCGTTTAAATTCATAATATATTTAGTTTTGCTAGTAGTTTTGTGAAATTTTCTGCAAAATATCCTGGATAATATTTGTTATTGTATTCCTTCCTCATGTTTTCTACATAAAAATCTCTAAGTTCATTAAAGTTATTTAATGCAAAATCTATTTTTTCCTCAAGATCACTATAGTCATGACGACAGGGTAGATAGGTCTCGTTTTCTTTGTAGATATTAGGCGAGGTTTCTAAATGAGACATATCAGGTTTTAACAAAATTGAGCCATATTGTGCTGATTCTAAATCCCTTGGGGCAATTTCGCCATAACCAAAGGGTGCAAGTAAAATTTGTGAACAAGAAACATATTGCATATATTTTTGCATGTCTACTCTTTTGCCTTTTACTAATTTGGAAATCATATAAGGAGATTTGTTAATTTTTTCAATAACAGGAGTCCGATGGCTGTTATAGTAATAGTCTTGAGATGGTTGGATATCAAATTCTTCACATGGAGGATGGGGGTATCCAAACATCGCAGAGACATTAAAAAGTTTTGTTATGTTTTTATAATCGTACCAAGGAAATTTTTGAACCCCTAACCAGTTTGTCCCTAACAGATGAATGTTTTCTAAATGTTTTTCGACGCCTATTGCTTTATAATTTTGACCAGCAACCCCATGGTCTTCTGAAGTACCCCAGTATAAACGACCTCCGACGTAAGAATTCTGATAAAGATCTTTGTTTTTTAAAAGACATAATTTTAATAAACATAAAGCTTTTGACTGTATAAAGGTTTCATAAGTTCCAATCAATGAATGGGAATCCTGGCCGTCCACTAAAATAAAAGGGCCATCAATTTTTTCTAAAAATTTTAAACCTTTTTCTAAAGAAGCTTCAAAGGATCCAAGTTTTTTATCCTGAAAAAGATTATGAGTAATTAAGGTTAGATCGTAAGACTCATTGTTGTTTTTGCAAAATTTTATACTCCTTTGAAGAAAGAAATCTTCTTCCATCAAAAAAGGGTTAATTATTTGAACATCATTTCCTAGAATTCTTAATTTTAACATTTTTAAATATAATCGTGTCCACACCCACTTAAATCATTACCATAATCAGGGTGAAAGTAACCTTGATCTGTTTTTTTCCACCCCTCCTTTATTAAATTTTTATGTTTATTTATTTCCTCAATAGATAACGCAGAAGGATTATTCTCCCAGTCTTTATCTTTTCGAACTTCTATATTTTGCTTCCATGCGCCCTCTAGGACATAAGGTTTTATATTATTACTTTTCATGAGGTTAATCAGGGCATTAATATCTTTAGGGAAGCATGTGCCCCCAAATCCAAAATCTCCATCATGGCCTGGAACGTCATAATGGCTAACGCCGATCCTGCCATCTGATAAAACCCCCTCTAGTAGAGATTCCCAGTTGAGACCTAATTTATGGGCCAATAGATACATTTCGTTAAAAAAGCTAACTTTTGTAGCAAAAAAACAATTAGCCATATATTTAACCATTTCCGATTCATCACTAGACATCAAAAGGCAAGTAGTTCCTGGAAACCTTTTTTTATATAGGTTTTTTAATTTTAATGCAACTTTTTTATCTTTAGTATAACCTACAATATTTCGGGAAGGCGTACAAAAATCAATTTTAGCTTTTCGTGCGGTTAGGAATTCAGGGGAATGGCATATATTTAAATGTTTATATTTTTCTTGTATAGTAGCTGTAGTTCCCACTGGTACTGTAGATTTAATTATGAGTAGGCCTTTGCATTTGTAATTGTTGAGATCTTTGAAAACTGAGTATAAAATTGATAAATCAGCCTCTCGATTATTGAGATCTTTCATAGGTGTAGGAACACTTATGAAAATAAGATCTGCATTAGAAACTTCTTTTAGAGAATGAACTGATCTTTCTTTTTGTGAATCATATACTAAAAGATCATCGCAATATAATTTAAAGCCTTCCGCTATGGCGCTGCCCACGAACCCATTGCCTATAATTCCAATTTTCATGATAATGTGTCGTAATAATTATTTTGTTTTTCTTGGCGCGCAATTTGTTTATGATGAAATATCGCAAACTTTTTTTCCGCAGGCAACTGGGCTAAAGTAGAGTGTCCTGCGATAACTTCATGAACTTTATTTTTCCATTTAATGTTAAAGGTATTCTTACATATCCTAAATTGATAATCAGGCCAATTTATCCATCCTTCATCATTAATTTGCCAATTCCATTTTTTAATATGTTCCTCCGTGCAGCCTTCAATAATATTGACACGAGGAACTAAAAATAAATCTACCTCTGGGTTAGCTCCTAAAATTAAATGAAGATTCTCTATTATTTCTTTACTAGGAACTTCATCAGCGTCTAGTTGAAAAATATAATCACCAGAGCAATGTTCTTTAAGATTGTTTTTGAAATTGGCAAAATGATTATTTAGCGGAAAGGAAATACTTGCGTCCAGAACATCATCAAATCGCATTAATACATTTTTAACTTCATCAGTAACTGCATCTGAGTCCACTTGAATTACTATTTCATCTAGCGGACGTTTGTATTCTGCCACAAAAGCTAAGAGCTCAGTTAATTCATCATGCTCATTGCAAGCGGTTATAGCATAAGAAATTTTAAAATCCATAATTTTAGTGATTATTTCGTGAGGCTTTGACTATGAATCTATTCCAAGGAGATTCGAGCATATTGTTTTGATATTCGATCACTGAGTTTTCGTGCTCCCAATTCTTTTGAGGTATGTTAACATATACTTTTACGTCTGGCAATAAAAAAATTTTTCCATATTCTCTGATTTGATCACAAAATGACCAATGCTCAGATTCTCCACTCGAATTCCATTGGCATTTTTTAAACGCTTTAGTTCGGCAAAAAGCAGCGCTTCCGAAGGCTCGAGACACTTCTACGGGATTATTGTTTTCAAAATTTTCCCTATCCTCGTCTTCATAAAATGGATTATTACTCCATGTCATACAGTTATTCCCTTCGGTGTCAAAAAGTATTGAGCTATCATAATAAGAGGAGTCCTTACCGCTACCCATCTTACAGGGAACATCTTGGCGGACATTAGCAGTCAGCATGGAAAAATCTAAATCCTTATGTTTTAAAAAATTGTTTACTAAGCTCCCGTCGAAAATTATATCGCTATCAAAAATCAAGGAAAAGGTCGAGTCTGAGTCATTATCCAAATTTTTCATTTTATTACGAGCATTGCTTAGTAAAATCATTCTTTCACGGTCTAGAGTAGATCCAAATTTTTTAGATCCTAATTTTTCACTCAGTAATATCCCCTTTCTTGTGGAAATCCATTCTTCAAGAAGTTTAGGAGTGTTGTCGATAGAATCATTCTCGTAAAAAAAATATTCCAACTGTGCATTGGTTTGCTGTTCTACCTTTTCCAGTTGTCTAAAAAGCCTTTCGAGATGTTTTCCAGAATCACGAAATAAACTAAAAATTGATATCTTCATTAGTAAATAATTAATCTTAATTAACTGCCCGTTTGCAAAAACGGGCTATACGTTATATTATACGATACAGAACGATTATTTAAACGATCAGCACGATTCTTGAATCGCTCCGATACTATAAGGTATTTCGTTTTGACAAGTCAAGAAAAAAATTGACATTTTTAAAAAATATGATATGATTAGCTCATCATGAAAAATACTTTCAATACTCCACAGTCCGATGTAGAGCTGGTAGATCAAATACAAAATGGACAAGAAAATCTTGAGGCAGCTTTAAAACAGTTAATTCATCGCCACAGTGGAATTTACGTAAAAATGGTAAACTCTTATTTGCCTAATAACTCAGAAATCACTACTCCTCAATCCAAGAAAGAAGTCTTACAAGATAAAGATTATCGTATTTATCTTGCGGCTTTAAAGTATGATCCAAATAAAGGAGCAAAATTTAGCACCCACCTAGGTAATGAAACAAAGTGGATGTGTCTTAATCTTTTCAATAAAACCAAGAATCGAGGGAAACTAGAAAAACAGTATAAGGAAGCTGTAAGGCTAGAAAATAATGGGGAAGATTTGATAAGCGACGGAATAGAACATGAAGACCTTCTTGATGAAATATATAAGATTGCTGAAGTTCATAGCGACAATAGGGTTAGGGATATATTTAGATTACGATATAAAGTCGGGGAGGGAAATAAAGTCATGGCATGGGATAGAATCGCAGATTATATAAATTTGAGTATTCAAGGATGTATAAACATCCATAACAAGGCTATCGAACAAATCAAACAAAAATTAAAGGAAC
>TARA_R100000808_G_scaffold2703_2_pt1 | contig 18462 bp, 21 predicted proteins | sample TARA_R100000808 | Tara Oceans TARA_R100000808 (sample SAMEA2622852) | marine metagenome | biome: marine biome (ENVO:00000447); feature: marine epipelagic mixed layer (ENVO:xxxxxxxxx); material: "saline water (ENVO:00002010), including plankton (ENVO:xxxxxxxx)" | depth 140 m | reverse complement strand
GGGGGTTACCCCACCCCCATACACGTGTAGACCTGCAGGCCTCGATCACCCGACCCATTTTTCACACAGAATTTTTAGACTACGTAGACTAAACATAGGTTATGGTCTTGACGGCATACAAAGACTATAAGTACTGTATGGTCCATGAAGATCATACATACCAAACTACCAGAGGAACTACATGGTCTATTTAGACGGTCCTGTTTTGATAGCGGGGAGACCATGCAGGATGCGGTGGTTAGGTTGATAGAGGGGCGTGTTGGTGACCGCCAGGCTTCGCCTGGGGCGGGTCTTGGGGAAGAGAAGCCGGCTGTTCAAGATATGCCTGAATCTGGCCCTGTGGGATTATCGCCACAGGAGCGAATGCTCGAGAAGCCAAAGTGGGCGGAAGCTGAGGGGGCTCGAATAGCTGAAACAACACCCCCGGTCAAAACGGACGATGAGATAGCCGAACAGGCGTGGGAGGATGATCCATACTGATGCGATTAGAAAATGCCGTGGTGAGCCGCTCAGGGGCCTTACAGAGGATCTCTAAGTCATGACCTACCCCTTCTCAGAAGACGCCATTGTAAGCGACGACTTCAATGGCCATGTCAGTGGCCGCAAGAACCACAATGCGTGGGATGTGGCGGACGTCGAGGCTGCCACCATACTGGCCCCGGAAGACGGAGTGCACTTCTCCCTGTTCATGCTGCGCTCTGATAAGGACGTAAAGAAGGACCATGGGACTCTGCCACCCGAAATCCGCCCTTATTCCTGGTACTTCGCCGACCGATACGGGCTGTGCTCGATCTTGTTGGCCAAAGACCGCTGGTGGCTGTTCGCTCACTGCCCTGTTGGCGAAATCGGCGACATGACCAAATGGCGGGACAACCACAATCCGGCCAAGTTCGTTGAGTGCTATTCGCGTAACCACGGCCCTGTCACAGAGGGGGAAGCCCTCTCCAGGATCGGCGATACCGGCTTCTCCACCGGCCCTCACTGCCACATGGAGATCACCACGCCCGGATATCCAGGCGGTTACACAGGAAGGCTGGACCCGGCTAAGTTCTGGCCAGATGCAGCCACGGCCTCACCTGCATAGTACGCCTATGCCACATAGGCAGGAGGGGCATAGGACTTGCAGGGCCCGCATAGGAATGGGTAGGATTCGGGCATGCCGAACAAGAGTCTTGGCGTATCTGTTTCCGAAGCGGCGGCCGGGGATTTCAAGGCGATATGCGAGCACCACGGCCACCCGGTGAACAGGGTGCTGAACATGCTCGTCTATCGCGTCATTGACCACCCGGAACGCCTGCCACAAGCCATGCAGGAGTACGAGGACAGGGGGAAGACCTTTGCAAACAGCAACGAAGCCACTGGCTAACGGCTGGGAGTTCTTCGTGGAAGGCCAGTCCATCAAGCTGACCCGAGATGGGGCAATGCAAATGGTGGAGCAGATCCAAGAAGCCCTCGAGGCCAAAGCGTTTAAGCCGGCCGAGCCCCTGGAGAAAGACCCGTTTGATGTGGAGCCGGAAATAGCCCCGCCCGATCTGGGGCCCCTGCCTACGGGCCCTCAGTCCGGCCTTCCTGAAATTGACACTCCGAAAACCCAGACGGTTGAGCTTGAGGGCCTGTTTTGAAGGTAAGAATCCACCAGATGATTGGGTGGGCGAGGAGGTGGCGTGGCCGCCAGATCCGGTAGCCAGATCAACATCTACGGCATCGACAGGCCCGCCAGGGACGAGTTCAAGCGCATCTGCCGCAACCTCGGGTACCCCATGAACGAGGTGTTCCACGAGATAATTGAGGCGGTAGTGGAGGCGGGCAACGAAAAACCGCTCCGCGCCCTGTTCCTGGCGGCGAAAGAGGCCAAGAGTGCTCGTTCCTAAAGACCAAGACCCGTCGTTTAGCGTGAGGGAGGAACAGCAGAAAGAGCCCAAGACCTTGGTCGACGTGTTCTTCGTCCTTACGGCCAACCACGATGGCGGAGAGAGGGTGTGGTCGGTTGAGAGCGCCCCTGATAGGGCCATAGCGGCTCTCAAGCTGGCTCGCAACGGCCGGGTGGTGCGTATGCCCCAGATGCACCAGTGGGCGACATACCAAGACCCCAACGTGGAAGCCGAGGAGCTCCCCTCGGTGTCCATGGCCTACGACATGGCCAAAGCGGAGGGCAAACTGGGAGAGTTCGTATCCCAGAATGACCTCTAAGAGCCAAGACAAGGCCAAGCTCAACGAAATACTTGAGGGCCTTGGCTGGAAAGAGGGGCTCACGAAAGAGCTGCCCTCCAAGGAGCCGGAGCTCTGGGACAACGCCAACCTCCTCTGGATGAGGTGGAAGTCGCTGGCCGACCTCTTTTACCTCGGCAACGATGTGCTCGGCCTGTCAGCCGCAAAGGACCGTCGCGGCAAGTCCATCGTTGACCCTTCGCTCCATCGTTGGCTCTGCGGCGTCCTGGAGCAGGACAACGACAAGATGGTCCTGATCCCCCGGCGCCATGCGAAGACGTTCTGGGTCAAGGTCAGGATTATCCAGCAGATCCTCCGAAACCCCGACAATATCCGCATCGCCCTCTACTCCAAGACCTCGAACCTGGTGGAGTCTGAACTCAAGTCCATCATTCGCATGCTGCAGACGCCATCCCTCATGGCCATCTTCTCCGATGTCATTCCTGACCCCGGCAAGAACATGAACGGCTGGGCCCGTGTGACGGCTAACATGCTGACTATGAAGAGGGACGGCGAGACCGTGCCCCAGGAGAACCAACTTGAAGTTTACGGTGCTGGTGCAACTGTCACGGGAAAGCACTTCGACGAACACTATTACGACGATATTCTCAACGAAGACGACGCCAATACCCCTGAGGGAAATCGAAAGGTTGTCGAGTGGTACGGATACATCCAGGGCGTTCTCGAGCCTGGTGGCACTGAAACCGTTACCGGCACCCCCTACCATTACTCGGATCTCTACAACTACATCGAACAGGAAGGGATCTACGGAAAGCACATCTACAAGCGACCCGGAATAGTCAACGGCAAGCCCATCTACTCGTTCTACACGCTCAAGATGCATGAGCGGCTGAAGAAGAGGATGGGAAACTACCTCTACTCGACCCAGATCATGATCAACCCGATCCCGGCGGAGGATCAGTTGTTCCCGCCGCCGCAACCTACTTACAGCGGCACCCTTCCGGGCAAGGACGAGGTATACAAGTACTACATCACCGTTGACCCCGCCGCTTCGGTGAAGAAGTACTCCGATGAGACGGCCTTCTGTGTGGCCGCCATCAACTCCAAGGGCTGGATGTACGTGGTGGAGTGCTTTGGCGTGAAGAAGGGCGGCGAGGAGATAGCCCGCATCGTCCTTCAGCTGAACGAGCGCTACAAGCCGCTGAAGATCGGGGTGGAGGCTGGCTTGCAGGAACATCTGGCCACTGTCATCCGCATGACCCACGCCCAGTGGGAGCAGAGCCAGGGCCGCAAGATATCCCTGCCCCTCATTTCTATGCCGATCAAGCGGATCAACAAGTTCCAGCGAATCAACATCACGCTTGGGTCGTGGGTGAGGCAGGGTAAGTGCTTCTTTCACCCCAACCTCCATCGCCTCTTTGAGCAGATGGAGAAGATCAACCCGAATTACGAGGGCAAAGACGACTTGGCTGACTCGGTGGCGATGATCTTCCAGCTGGTGGAGTCATTCGCTTTCAAGTCCTGGGAGAACCCGCTGTACGAAACGCTTCACGCAGGAGGATTGGGATTCACGTTGCTGGATAAATTGGCAGAGGCGCAGAGAAGCGCCAGCAGCTGGTCTGAGAGGGTTAAGGTGTGAGGTATTGTAGCCGATGTGTGATGCCGGATACCAGGCCGGACATATCGTTCGACGAAGAAGGAGTATGCAGTGCGTGCAGGAACTTCGAGGCGAGAAAAGATATTCCCTGGGCCGAGCGAGAGAGGGAGTTCATTGCACTCATTCATGAGGGCGGCGGCGGTCAGTACGACTGCGTGGTTCCTGTTAGTGGCGGCAAGGACTCTACTGCCCAGGTTCTGAAGATCCAGGAGCTGGGATTCAACCCACTTGCTGTCAATGCCCGCACTTGCGACCTTTCCGCCATTGGCCGCAGGAATCTGGATAACATTCGGAACCTCTGCGACTTGGTGGAGGTTGCCCCCAATGCCAAGGCGCGCGCGGGGTTGAACAAGTTTTGCCTCGAGACCGTTGGCGACATTTCATGGCCGGAACACGTATCCATCTTTACTACTCCGGTCCGTGTCGCACGGCAGTACTCGATCCCGACGATAGTGTGGGGGGAGAACCCTCAGCACGAATATGGTGGCCCGCAGAGTGGTCGCCGGCATTTGGACCGATCGTGGCTGGAAGAATTCGGTGGGTTGTTAGGACTGAGGGTGACCGATCTTGGTTTGTCGAAGCAGGATGTCGCCCCGTACACCTATCCGACTGACGTGGAGGGAATCAGTGGAGTCTTCATGGGTTACTTTTTTCCCTGGGACGGATTCCGAAACGCGAGCGTTGCTCGCAGCCATGGGTTCGAGTGGTGGTACCGGGGAGTCGAGGGGCACGGGTTCAGATATGAGAATCTGGATAACCACCAGACTGGTATCCACGATTTCTTCAAGTACCTCAAGTTCGGATTCGGTCGCGCCACCGATATTGCCTGCACACATGTACGGCGCGGGCGGTGGACTCGGGAGAAGGCCCTTCGTCACGTGGAAGAATGGGACGGACAATTCCCCTGGAAGTACCTGAACATCTTCCTGGAGGACATTCTTCGGCCACTGGGGCTCACCGTGGATGAGTTCATGGACATCTGCGAGGAGTTCGTCAACCGAGACATCTTCGTGGGGTCGGTAACCAACCTTGCTCGCAAGGCGCATAATACCCACGCTGCTGCTTAGACGTGGGAAGCTGGTGAAAGGCGAACAGTTCGTTTCGGATAGGGTGGTAGGAAACCCTTCCGCGACTGTGCGTGTTTTCAATTTGCGCGAAGTGGATGAGCTTGTCGTTTTCGATATCGACGCGAGGGACATGGGCCGCGGCCCGGATCTGGAACAGATTCGTCGCATGTCCTCCGCTAATTTTGTTCCGCTTACCGTTGGAGGAGGAATAGACAGTGTCTGCACTGCGAGACGCCTTTTTAGGGAATGTGGGGCTGACAAAGTAGCTTTGGGCTCAAGAGGATGGCACCTGGCTGGAGATATTGCTGACGCCTTTGGCCGTCAGTCTGTTGTTGGTGTGCTTTCTGGGAGAGGTGATTACGAACCTTACATGGAGCATTTCGGTGAAGTTATCGTTCAGTCCAGAGAATTAGATGGGACTATGGGTGGCTATGACCTTGAGCGGATCGAGCGGATGGCGGGTGTGGCCGACTGCCCCGTTGTTGCTTCTTCTGGCTGTGGCGGGTTTGACGATATGCACGCTGCTCTTGATGTGGGGGCTGACGCTGTCGCGGCTGGAGCAATTTGGCAGTTCACCCAGCACACTCCGCTTGAGGCCAAAGAGCACCTTGGGGGTAAGGGATGGCCAGTAAGGATCACCTGACCTACCAGGAGCAGTTGTGGACCGGCTCCTTTGGAAGCGCCTACACCGACCGTAACCCCAAGTCTGCACCGCAACGAATGGTGTTCTGGGAGGAGATGATGAGCTCGCTCCAGCCAGATCGAACCCTTGAGGTAGGTTGTGGCGCCGGCCTCAACTTGGAGCATATATGGAACCATACCGAGGCGTGGGGCATAGACCTGAACGATGACGCGCTCAGGTTCGCCTCCGCTTTGCCTGACGTACAGGTGGTCAAGGCTTCGGGGCATGACATTCCGTTTAGGGATGGTTACTTCGACCTAGTCTTCACGGCTGGCGTGCTCATTCACCAACACCCTGACCTGGTCAGAGATGTCATGCGGCAGGCAGCCAGGTGCTCCAGAAAGTGGGTGCTATGCATCGAGTACGAAGCGGAGGAGTTCGAGGAGATCTCCTATCACGGCAAGAACATGAGCCTGTTCAAGGGGCCTTACTCGACCCTCTATGGCGAGCTCGGGTTAGAGCGTCAGCAGTCCGGTGAATTGGAGAAAGACATGGGATTCGATAACTGCTCATGGAGCCTGTTCCGCAAATGATCCAAGACCCGAATATCCGCCCGCGCCCCTACGTGGCCGCAATCATCCAGGCCAGAGAGAACTCTTCCCGACTGCCCGGCAAGGTACTCCGAAAGATTGGCGGGGCTTCCCTTCTCGAGCATGTCATAGCTAGGGCCCATGAAGCAGAGACGGTGGATGCGGTGGTTGTTGCCACTCCCGATAAGCGGATATCGGACATCGCAGGATCAAGGAATGCCCTCGATTTCTGGTATCGCGGCGACTCCACCGACGTGCTTGATCGCTACGTTAAGGCGGCCGAATGGGTGAACTGCGACATCATCGTTCGCCTCACCGCCGACTGCCCCCTGCTCGACCCCAAGGTTATCGACCTGTGCGTCAATGCTCTCCAGGGCCCGTATGACTTTAGTAGCAATGTGCTGCGACGCAGGTTCCCCGTGGGCTTTGATGTGGAGGTTTTTCACCGCGACACCCTTTACCGCATGGAGCGGATGGCTAAGGACGATCCGTTCTGGAGAGAGCACGTAACATACGGGGTATACAAAAGTGGACATTTGTGGTTGCATAACAACGTAGATGCTGTTAAGGATTACAGCTGGATAAAGCTTGCCGTGGACACGGAGGACGATCTTAACTTTGTCCGGGCCGTTTATTCCGAAATTCAACCTGGGGACGGGTACCAGGAGATAGCGGAGAGGGTGAGTGAACATTTTCGAGCTTTTGCTTCAGCTTGGGGCTCCGGCGTCGGCAATCCAAAGGCTAATGGAGCAGCAGAGAAAGTCGCCCCAGCAACGGCGGGACGGGTTTAGGGCTGACCAGATTGCCGTTAGTGGACCTTCGCTGCCCCTCCCACGGGGCGCAAGAAGTATTCGTGAAACACCTGCAAGATTCGCAGCTCGTGTGCCCGCAATGCGGTGAGAAGGCAGAGCGCATCTACTCTATCGGCAGCATGGGACAGATCATGGAGTTCGAGGCGGGGTACGATCGGATGCTTGGCCAACACTTCCCAACCAAGGCTGACCGTGACAACTACCTCCGCAAGGAGAACCTGACCAAGGTTGGCTAAGCAGAAAGACGATAAGTTTGCTTCGAAGCTATCCGGTCGGGTAGACCGCATCTTCACCGCCAACGAATCCACCCTGAACGCCATGAACCGCTATATGAAGCGGTACAAGGGCGAGTGGTGGAACGAGGGCCGGCTAGACGAGAACGACTCCAAGATCCACGCCAACTACATCTTCTCGACCGTAGAGACGGTAGCTCCGCTCCTCACCGACAACCGACCCATCTGGTCTGTGCGAGCTCGCCAGAGCTTCATGCAGAACCACCTCGAGGCCTTCTCCCTGGCCGCCGAGTACCTGTGGGACAAGCTGGGGATGGATGACATCTCCTATCGCTGGGTCAAGGACGCGCTGATCATGAAGATCGGCATCGTCAAAGTCCGCTGGAACAGGTCGGAGGATGACCTGGCGGTGGACAACGTGGATCCGCGGACATTCTTTAATGCCCCCGGCTATACCTCCCTCAAAGACACCCCGATGTGCGGCGAGCGCATGGAGAAGCCCATGTCCTGGCTGCGCTTCAAGTACCCCGAGAAGTGGGGGGAGGTGGTCAGCGAGCAAGACAACCCGGAGCTGCAGAGTATGCAGGACTGGGAGCTAGAGGAGCACAAGATCAAGGTCTATGAGGTCTGGATGCGTGACTCCGAGGCTGAGGAGTACTACGTAACCGACGAGGGCAAGGAGACCAAAGAGAAGACGGCCAACAAGAAGGCCAGGCCCAAGTTCCCCAACGGCAAGATCGTTACCATGACCAGCGGGGTCATCCTTGACGAGCGGCCATCTCCTTTCCGTCACGGCATGCCTCCCTACGTAGAGCTCTACGACTACACCGTTCCTCACGAGTTCTACGGCATGTCCGAGCCAGACCAAATCGAGGAGATGAACCTCTCCTTTAACCACTCGTTGCAGCTCATGCACAAGTGGATGACCTACTACGCCGATCCGGTGTGGATCGTGGACCCGGCTTCCGGCCTGGAGTCCGAGAAGGTCAAGGATCAGTTGAAGCGAGGTGGCGGCGTCATGGAGGCCACCCAGACCGGCGCCCAGAGGCCCTTGGAGAAAATGGAAGCACCTGCGGTAAACCAGACGGTGCCCATGCTGATGTCAGCTATCCAGCGCCTCATGGAAGAGGTTAGCGGGGTGACCGACGTATCCAAGGGTCAAGTCGGGAAGTCCCAGCGCCAGTCCGCCACTGAGATCAGCACGCTGATAGAGTCGGCCTACACCCGTACGCGGCAGCGTGTCCGCAACTACGAGTCCTCTGTGGCCCGTCTGCTTTACATGATGATTTCGATCATGCAGCAGTTCTATACGGACCTGCGCGAGTTCCAGGTCAGCGTGGACGGTAAGAGCCAGCGCTTCACGGTTAGCAACCGCAACCAGTTTGCCAGAGAGGCCGTGGGAGCCAGGGATGGCCAAGAGGGCCCTGACGAGAGCGCTCAGATAGACGCGGAGATGCAGGCGTTTATTGAGCAGTGGGGAGAAGTAGACCCGATATACGCGGCCTTCGACCTGACCGTCGACACTAATTCCTCACTGCCTATGGACAAGCAGTCCAAGGCCAACATGTTCCTTCGCTTGCTCGAGATGGCGGCCGGTAACCCGGTTACTTCCATGCCGATCTGGAAAGCCACGATTGATGCCCTTCGCATACCTCGCGGGAAGCAGATAATCGAAGAAATGCAGCAGAACATGAGCGCAATGCAGCAAGCTCAAAATCCGCCCCAGCCAGCCCCCGTGAGTGGGCCGCGGCCGGTGGGCGAAATTAACGAGGGGGTAGCGTAGTGAGTTTTATTGCTCCACTTGGGGTAGGGCGAAGTGCCGGCTGGTAGGGGTTACCCGCCTCCCCCCGGGCCTCCCCCCGGGCCGCCTCCTGGGGCGCCTCCTGGGGCCCCGGCGGGACCGAGTCCGTCTGACTCCATTCTCAACCCTGCTGATTCTCTACGGAACGTGGCGCGCGGGCGCGTGCATCCCGACATGAGCGTCCGAGAGGGCCTTGAGATGATGGGTATTGATGTGGACGGCCCTATTTCACAGCTGTCGGGCGTTAGACGGAGACAGATGCAAAACGCAACCACCGAGGGGAAGATCCGAGGCGCTGCTCCTGCTCCTCCCCCAGCTGGTGGTCCTCCTCCAGCCGCTCCGGGCGGCGGTGGCCTCGGTAGTCTTCTAGGGGGCAGATAGTATGGCTGGGGACTTGTTTTCAGGTAACAGGATGTTTGCAGGGGCTGGTGGAGCGTCTCCCAATTTCCGCTCAAAAAGACCTCCAATGCCAACCATGACAGGCATGACAGGTCAGATGCCTCCAATTCGGCAACAACCTGATCGGCGAAAAAGATCTGTGGCGGCTCTCCGGAGGATAGGCATGGATGCGGACAGGGCCGAGGTTATGGCCGACCTTTTAAGTAGAATGGGAGCCTAAAGTGGCAAAAGACGAGAGCAGTGATGCTCAACAGCCAGAGGTGACTCCAGCTGAGGCGGCGCCGGAGACGGTTCCTGCCGAACCTTTCTTCGCTTTCCAGTACTTGGACGGTGACCGGAAGGAGTTTAAGACCCGAGACGATCTTACCGAGGGCTTCAGAAAGTCGTACTTGCGACAGAAGGAGTTTGACCGGGATCGCGCCAAGTTTGAGTCGGAGAGGTCCGATATCCGTAAGGAGATCGAGCATCTTCGCTCAGAGCGTGAGCACGAACGCGCAGTATCCCGTCAGATGCTTGAGTATGATCGGATTCTTCAGAGCGACCCTGCGGCCTACGCACAGGTCCAAGAGATCCTTAACAGGGGGAATGTCAGCATGAATGGACAGCCTGCACCTGCCCAGGAAAGCGGCTCTTCCAGGGAGATCGAGGAGCTGAGGGAGGAGCTCAACCAGTACAAAGCGGATCGGGACACCGAAGCTGCATGGGCGCAAGCCGCATCGCGGTACGGCGACCTTGACCGCGGTGCCGTTGAGGAGATCCTGGCGCAGATCGGCGACGGGGACTCCCAGAAGATGATCGAGGTCTTGTACCACGCGCAGAAGGGCTATTCGTTGAATGGCAGTCCTGCAGCGTCAGACGACAGCGTGGCTAAACAGACGGAGGCTGAGAAATCACTGGCCGACCTTTCCCCGGCGGGAGGGGCTGCCAATAGCTCTGCTCCACAAAACTTTAGCTCAGCACAGGATGCGGCCGACGCGGCCTACAAAGCCGCTGGCATAACTACTGGCTGAGCAACAGGACGAGTGAATGGCTCTGACTAGGGACGAGGCAAACTCAGTATCGAGCAACTTCTTCGATAAGACGCTTACGCAGCAGGTCTACGAGAAGTCGCCGTTCTATAGTCGCCTCAAACAACGAAACAACGTTCGTACCTCTGGTGGTAACAACATCCAATTTGCGATCCGGTACCAGACCCTTGGTTTGGCGGAGGCAGTGGACCCGCGCCAGCAGATTACATACGAACAGAAAGAGACTCGCACGTCAGGAATCCTGGCGTGGAAGTACATCGTGGGCAAGAACATGATCAGCTGGGACGAGCGGGTGCAGAACACCGGCAAGGCCCAGATCATCGACCTTATTCGCGACAAGACTGAGGAAATGCAGCAGGACATGTTGAACAAGTTCAACACCGACCTGTACGCAACCACTCAGGCGGACAATTCTTTCTCGAGTCTTGACACCATCATCGACACCGGCACGACCTATGCCGACATCGCAGTGGCGGATGCCGCCGAATGGGCAGCTGCGGCCGAGGACACTTCCGAGACCCGTCTTCACCTGTGGGGTTCTGCAACCTCCGTTTCGAAGCGGATTAACGATGCGACTTTCGGTCCTAACTTCCCAGACCTCTTGGTCACCACCCGTGACCTGTTCAGCAAGTTCGAGTCCCTGGCCGACCCGCAGCGGGTCTACCGTGACAACAACATGGCCGACATGGGGTTTGAAGCGATCAAGTTCGGTCGTTCGAGCGTGGTGGGGGATTACGCCTGTACCGCTAACAGGCTGTATGGCATTGACACCTCGGTCTTTGAGCTTCGGTATCACCCGAACTTCAATTTTACGACCGAGCCATGGGACGACCTGAAGCAGGCTGGCTTCCCGCATGCACTGATCAAGATCAGCTCTTGGGCTGGTAACCTGTGCTGCAAGATGCGCAAGACCAACTTCAAGTACACGGCCCTGGACTACACCGTATAGGGGTGCTGAATGGCATACACTGACACAAACTCGTCTTTCACGAGCCTGGCTTTTCGCCAGGACTCAGACACCAAGACGTGGATTAAGGCGACCGCTCTCGAGGATCTCACCGCAGGCACTCCGTACCTGGTCTTTGTGGGGGCAACTGGCTACGAGGCGCAGGCTGTCTTTGACACCGGCGTCACCTACCCTGGTTCAACCACGGCCGGGTACCACTGGGCCTACGTTGGGGTTCCCGCTGAGGCGATCACTTCGGATGGTTCCGGGTGGCTTCAGATTGGCGGCTACAACGCTTCGGTCACTCTTAGTGAGACCACGATCACCCAGGGCACGGCTATCAAGTGGCATGACGCCTCCTTCTCGAACGCCGATCAGACCTATACGGGTGCGGCGAACGAGTGGGCGGTAGGCGCGGTCTCTGACTCGACTGGGTCGAATACCGCGTTCGCGATCAACCAGGTTCCCGTCAGGGTCTCTGGGACGACTTAGGAGTAGTGAATGGCTGGTACTGTAACCGCTACCTACGATAAGGGACTGAACGGGAATTACACGATCCAGTCGGCGGAGTCGAACGGTTTCAACTTTGCGGTTGGGACCGTTGCTCTCGGCACGTATACGTCCGGAGGCATGACCTTTACGTTGGACTTCAACAACACGGATTTCGTGTTAGTTGGTCCAGCTTCCGGCTATATGTTCCAGTACGATTACGAAAACGAGGCGCTTCAGATTTTTAATCCGACCGCCTCGGTGACCGTGACCGGCACTGCCGAGAACGAGACTTCTCCTGCGCAGGAGTTGGCTTCGGATACCGATGTAACGTCGTTCACTGCTGTTCAGTTCGTGGCGTTCGGCCACTAGGGGCGTAAATGTTCCCTTACGGGACAGGCCCGGGAACTAAGCCGCTTCAGGGGGTTGCCAGTCTCAGCAATGCGACTGGTACCGTCTGGGCGGCCATCTCCGGCTCAAGGTGGACCCTGGACAACATCTTTGTGTCTTATTCGGGGGCTACTGAGGGGCAGGAGATCCTGATCATGGACGACTCGGTTACGGTGGCTCGCATCCCGGTGGAAGCGACCCAAATGACCGACTCGTTCTATGTTGGGTACACGTCTTCGGTTACCAACACTTCGCTCCGAATGCAGGCTCCTGCTGGCGGCACTGTTAACGCGGTCTTCGTGGGGCACACCGGCGGAAAGTGAGTGTTGTAAGGTCTGGCGGGGGCTACCGAGTAGTTTCCAAAAAGGGCAAGAACCTCTCCAAGACGTTCAAGTCCTTCAAGGAGGCTGCCAGGCGCCTTCGCCAGATTGAACACTTCAAGAGGCGAAAGAAGTAGGCAATCCGTGGAGCCTTCTGTGCCTGTTTCTTTCGATGATATAGATATTTTCCGCCGCCCATTTTGTCACATAGTCAAGGAGGGATGCTGATATTACTCTTGGCGACCAGGTAACCTACGCGCACAGGCAGTCTCGCTCGACTGCCAACGAGACCAACGTCTCAGTCAATTCTGAGGCGACTCGCAAGTACATCAACGAAGGCGTCAGAGAGTTCTGCAAGATCGTCAAGGGCGTCGACAAGGAGGACTACCTACAGCTGGTGCCGCGCTTTGACTCCAAGACCTGGTGGGGCATCCGCATTACCATCACTGGCGGCACTAACGCCATTAGCGCCACTGATGTGGCGATAACCTCGACCAACCGGGCCAACACCACGGGCGGTACTATCGCTTCCGATCTGCAGCTTCGACTCCGGGCGGCCATAAATGCGGCATCGGGGGGATCGGACGCCAACGCCACTGTGGTGTTCAACACCTCCGGGTCCAGCCTGTGGAAGTTCACCATTGATTCGGTGAACGGAACCGACATAGCCATAGAGTCTCCAGAGAGAGATGACCTGACTGACGCCACTGAAGTTCTGTTCGCAAAGACCGGATCTTCGGGTGCCCAGACCTGGGTGTCCAACCTTCCGCAAGACACCTTCATCGAAACTGACCTGCCTTCTGGCTTCTTGGCCATCACCGATGTGGAATGGGACGGCCAGCCTTTGGCAGAGGGTCCGTGGGCGCTGTTTATTTCCCCGGACAACCATGGCGACCCCACTCACTACGCAACAAAGAACAATAAGATCAGGCTGTTCCCTGCCCCTTCTTCGCAGAAGATGTTTCACATCTGGTACAAGGGAACCGAGACTGACCTGGCGGTTAACGGTTCCGCAGACGGGACTGACTGCCCACTTCCTTCCGAGGTGCACATGGCTCCTGCCTTCTACGCCACCGCCATGCTCCTTGAGGAGAAGCACGAGTACGATAAAGCCACCCGCCATATGGGTAACTTTGTTCGCATGGCCCGAGAGTATCGCTTGCGCGAGTCAAACGCTGACTGGGCTCTGTTCCCAGATCCGGAGACTGCTTACCGACCACCGAAAGTAATTAGTAGCACGTAGATGCCGGGGAGCATTTTCTCCTTTGCCGACTTCCGCGGAGGTTACGCGACCTCGGTTCCGTCTGAGCACATGGCAGACAACGAGATGCTCAAGGCGGACGACGTGACATGGAACGATGGGCTTGACCAGAGAGCAGGTCACTCACGTTACGCCTCGGTAACCGGCAGTCTTACCCTCGGGTCTATCAGGGCGAAGATAGAGGGCGTCTGGAGGACCATCAGGGCCGTTCAGGGCACCGTTAATGTGGCCTTCGAGGTGGGGACTACTACTGCGTTCTCTACTCTCACTCACGCCTCTGCTACGTCCTATACGATTACCAAAGGATCAGACGTGCAGTTCGCCCGACTGGGCGAGAAGGTGGTGGCGGTCAATGGAGTGGACCAGCCGTCCGTTATCTATGCCACTGCTTCCTCTGTGTTTGTTGATACCGTGGAGAGGCTGGATACCAGGGACATGGACGACGCCTACTGGTACGCGGGGCAGTTCAGCTCTGTTACGGCCAGCGGCAACTATGGCACCGACACGGCTGCCGCCCAGAGCTCTTCGTCTGTCACCTTTGAGCTCCAAGCCACCGTTACTGGTACCGGGTTCTGGGTGGCATCTGACCTTACGTTCAACCTGCCCGAGGTGCTCGACATGGAGGCCACTACCAGCGCCACCTTCGCCTTTGAATACCTTGGGCGGGCTTCTATTGGATCTTCTGTCACCTGGGTGTCCTACACGCCTAACGACGTGCCGACTTGGACTGCAGCCGGCGACAGGGCCATGGAGTTCGACTTTCCGCTCGACCCCGTCACCGGAGATCAATTACTTGCTACTGGACCTATTTCTCTCGGGGTGCCGTTAACCAACAGGTTCTGCTGGAGGGCGGTGAACAGGGAGACCGACTTAGCTGCCCCGCTGGACGCCCAGGGCTTGAACGTTAAGCACTCCCAGTACTTGCGTCAGATCAACCTGGGATACAAGCCAGACACCGTTGCCGAGCACGGATCAAAGATATGGCTGGGCATGGGGAACTGGCTTAGGTTCGGCGCTTTTGGGAAGCTGACTAACTGGATGTCTCGGGACTTTGAATTCTTCCACGACGGTGGGTCCATTCAAGCCATGGTTCCTGGCGTGGGAAGAGATGCCCTGGTTGTCCTGATGGATAGCGGAATTCACACCATTTTTGGCACGTCTCTGAAGAACGTGTCCGTTGATAGGGACCAGTCCAAGGTCGGCGGAGTAAGCAAGCGCGGGGCGGTGGTTCACGGCCGGGTCATGTACTTCATTTCTCGAGATGGGATTTACGGTTGGGACGGCATGAAGGCCACCAAGATCAGTAAGCATATTCAGTCCGACATCGACTCTTGGACGTTGACTGATGCCGCGGCGGTATCCTGGAAGGGTAAGATCCTATTCTCGTTCCCCACTAATTCCCGCATCCTGGAGTTTGATCCCGACACGCTTCGGCCAGACCCTATGGGCGATGCACGTGTATCCTTTTTCAGACACACCGGGGTGGGCATTAGTCAGTTCCAGTGGCAGTCATCGGCAGATGACAATGATCTGTTGCTGGGCATAGACAACACCAACGTATACATCCTGAAGCTTTACAGCGGAACGGTGGACAAAATCAACGCGTCGGCCACCATTAACTACGACGTGCAGTCCAAGTATTACGACTTTGGTTCGTACCACAGGCCCAAGGTGTTCCGAAGGCCTACGTTCCGCGTGGCGGACGTATCGGCAGCCGGGGGCGATGACTACACGATCAAGCTGTTCACCCAGAACCAATACGGGGAGGCCAGCGCTACCGCTACTCTTACCGCTTCAGTGGCATCCGGAATCCATGTGGCTTCGGTGGGAGTGCCTCCGGGCATGGATGGATACAACTTCGGGTTCGGCGTGAACCACGACACCCAGCATCACGCTAAGTTCTTTGGCGTGTCGCTGGAGGTGGAGGAGAGGGCGCAGTGAGCGATCTATTTGGCAACAACAAGGCTCTTGGCAGTCTGTTAGGCAAAAAGCGGGGCATGCAAGATCTGTTCGGGGATTTTGGCAAGAAGACCCTTGCTGGCGCTCCCCCGGATCTTTCTGGGCCCACTTTTTCTACGGCTGGCCAGGGGGCTCCCGAGAATGTCTTGCCCCCCCCAGACGCACCTGCGGCCAATCGCCAGGCCTTCAGTGACGAAGATATGCGGACCGTTGGAAATTATAACGGCCCCGCCTTCGCAACCAATCATCGTTACGCATGGCAGTTGGGGGATCCGATCTCCGCGGCCGCCGGTGGGCCCAACCGCGACCATATTGGCCCCACCGAACATGGCATGTGGAGGATCGATAAGAGGGACCCCTGGAACCATACCTGGGTCTGGTGGGAAGGCGACACGACTGGGATGAGCCTTTACTACAACAGTAAATGGGGAGGCGAATACGCCCGCGTTGATCCCGATCCTGATTATCTTCCTGACGAGCCCCCAGCAACTCCTGAATCGGCCGCGGGCGCCGCGGATGACGCAGCAGAAGCGTTCGTCGCGGACATGCAGCCGTACATAAATCAACTAGATGAGTGGCTCAAAAAGCTTAAAGATCTTGAAGTGCCGGACATCGACACAAAGGACGCTGTTAAAGCACTTCTGGACGAACTTGGTTCTGAACTCACTTCCGCGGAGCAGCTTGAGAGGCAGACGCAGGCGGCCATAGATGCTGGCTTCTGGACATTAAATGATGACGGCGATGTCGAGGCTGATTTGCTCGGCTATCAACAAGCGATAGCGAAATCTAAGGACATAACCAGAGTACCCAAATATGGCGGTGTAGCTCGAACGGAGCTTCAGCAGAGGCAGCTTCAGCAGGCTCGCGCCGCTGACGTGAATCTTGCTGCCCGGATGATGGGCGACGTGGGGGGCGAGTCGTTCGGAAGGGCCATGGCGGCAACTCACGATTTCACCGCCACTATAGCCAACCAAGATCTGCGGCGGCAGATGGAGGTGGACAACCAGAACTTTGAGAGAGCGATGATCTCTTTCCAGGCTGAGAACGCTCAACTCCAGGCTGCGGTGAACCGAGGCGCTCTGTCTGCCACGCAGTGGATGGACCGCAGAGAGCGAGCCATCATGGCCGAGATCGAATCGGTATACCGGAATGCTCAAGTTCAGCTCCAGAAGTTCGGGGCCGAGCTTTCCCTTATTGTGGCCAACGTAGACAATGTTACCAAGGCTGCCATGACGGCCATGGGCATTGAGTCCACGGCCTATGACATTTGGCAGGCCGAGTACGACCAGCTCGTGCAGCCAATTTTGGATCAGGAGAGTCTAGGCTGGGAAGGTATCGATCGGAGTGGCTCAGGCGATTGGGAATGGCTGCAGGCGGTTGCTATTGCTGTAATCCCGATCTTGATCGAGGCGGGCATAGAGTTTCTGGAAGGATTGGGAGAGTAAATAGATGGCTATTCAAGACGCACGACAAATGTTCACGACTCTCATGGGGCAGCGCCAACAGCGCAGAGAAGGTGCCAGGAATAGGTTGTTTCAGGGCATTCTATCGGCCGGAAGCACCCTGTCCAGCGCGATGGAGGCTCGCAGGGATCGCGAATTTGAGGCTGAGCAAAAAAGGCTGGACCGTAAGAACAGGCTCGGAGTTGAGGCGAAGCGCCAGAGCAATCAGATGGCCGTTGAGGATAAAAGGGCCGAGAACGAGCACGATCTATTCCTGAAGCAGCTGGGGCTGCCAGATGGCATCAACTCCACCCCGGAAGAGATTGCCGATGCTTTTAAAGAGGAACAACGGTTCAGGCTGAATCTTGCCGGTGCTGGCAGGGTCCATGTAGACACCGGCGCCAAGAGCCCCACGCAGCACCTCATGGAGGCCGTGGGTAATGTTGTTGATGAAGAGTTGCTTGTCTATAACAGTCTTGCGGGCGCTCCGGAAAATCAAAAAGAAGCACTCTTTGCGGCCCTTTTGGCCAAGGTGGAGAGGGTGTTTGCGGAGCAGCAGGGCAGGCTTTTTACCGACAAGGAGAGGGAGATAGCCGAAGGTCAGCTCAGAGTTGAGCTTGAGCCGCCACCTGCCGCCACGCCAACGCAGGAGACTTTTGTCGCCGACGATGGCGACTCTAAAGGAGACGCGTTTTCTCTTTCTTACGACAGGGCGGTGCCGCTTATAGGTTCCGAGAACCTTATGCCCAGTGAGCGTGACGCTTGGGAGCAGGCGAGGTTACTGCTTAGCAAGGCCATTGAAAGTGGTAACGTGGCACACCAGACTCAAGCCAGTACTGCCGGGGCATTCTTAGTCCAGAAAGGAGATCAAAATCTCGCCCGTGTTCAGGAGATGTTAAACGAGTTGTCCCGAAGTATGGGCTTGGTGTCCTCCGATACTGCCAATGTCGAGTTGAGAGAAAGTTCTGTGGACGAAAATACACTGCTGTCTTTGGGAGACAGCGAGATTTCTGTTCTAGAGGACTTGGATGTCGGCAGGTTGTCAGAGGAAGAGAAAGCACTGGTTAATAAAGCTATTGAAGATGGGGAGGCCACGGAAGCCGAGATAGATGCTCTCAAGGAGATAATTATAAGACTTAACCCGAACCAGATTCAGCTTCATCAGACGTCGCAGTAGGCGGCGGTGAATGTCGGACCGCCTTGAGCTCCTTCGGCAGCTAAGGAACAACCCGAGAAGAAACAGGGCCGACTTCCTTAGGTTTCGCGAGACTGCTCAG
>TARA_R100000808_G_scaffold1822_1_pt1 | contig 18559 bp, 19 predicted proteins | sample TARA_R100000808 | Tara Oceans TARA_R100000808 (sample SAMEA2622852) | marine metagenome | biome: marine biome (ENVO:00000447); feature: marine epipelagic mixed layer (ENVO:xxxxxxxxx); material: "saline water (ENVO:00002010), including plankton (ENVO:xxxxxxxx)" | depth 140 m | reverse complement strand
TGCTCAATGGAGAGAATATCCAGAAGCTTCAGGACACAGTAACGAGTGTAATGAACAAGACACCAATGGAAGCAATGAGGATAGCAAGGACAGAGAGCAACAGGGTTGCCAATATTGGAGCATTTCATTCCTACGAAACAGAGGACTTGGTTATGGGCTATGAATGGTTGGCAATCATTGATGACAACACAAGAGATGCCCATAGGGAACTGAATGGGGAGAGGATAAAGAAAGGCGAAAGCTTTTCAAACGGAATGATATACCCTTTGGATGAAGCAGCTGGAGCATCAGAAGTTGTGAATTGTAGGTGTACAGCCTTGCCCTTGCTTGATGACAAGGAACTGGCAGAGGGTCTACCTGAAGAAGTTGTTGCTGTTGAAGCTCCACAGGTCAAGCCAACTGGAGCTGGAGCAAAGTGGAACACCACAAACAAGGAAGAAGCGAAGTGGCACAACAAGTCTGAATGGGGAAACAAGACACCAAGACAAAAGCAATTCAGGACAGCAATAAATAAAGCAGACCCATTATCAAAATTAACAAGGGATAATGGAAGCTTTTGCTATTACAACAATGGTGGAATAAATATGGATAAGACTTTTAAAATCGGAAAGCCAATGGCTTCATCAACTTGGCGACACGAATTTGGTCACTTTATTGATGATGATGAAAAGTTCACAGCCTTGTATGCCAAGAAATTGCTCAAGGAAATGGATGAGTTGCCTGATGATTTCGCAGCCAATTTCTTCAATCCTGAATCAATGGCAGCTGGACAGAAATATTCCATATCAAAGTCAAGGCAGATTTCCAAGTCAATGGGTTTGCCCTTGAAAGATGATTTGAAGTCATTGAGGTCAATAGACAAAAAGGCTGGAAAGGCAAACAAGTTCATCAAGGGAGATGCCAAGTTTTATGGTAAGGAATCATACAAAACTTGGTTGAGCCAAGAGATAAATTTAAAAGAATTGAAAAAGATAGGTTTGGATGAGAATTTCAACCTGACTGTTTCAAAAGAAAAATTCAGAAAGAATATGATAAAGCTTTATGATGAAAACCCAACCTTTGTCAAGATTAAGGACTTGGAAGAAATAACTGGTGTTCCTTTGGATGCCATTGATTTCCTTGAGAATAAGGAAACAATCCAGAATCTTTTGTCAGCATCATCTGGAAACACCAATGAGCAACTTAATTTGATTTACAGAATTGTGGCAGATGGAGCTGAAGATACTGTATATTCGGCTAATTATGATGCTTTGTCTGATTTCATTGGAGCATTGTCAAGAGAGCAGTTTGGTGGATGGGGCAGAAAATCCATAACCAATCTCATCAGCCCATACGGACACGGAGCTAAATATTACACAGAGGGTACTAAAGTCATCTATGGTGTCAATGGTCATCAGACAGCAGAGATGTTTGCCAATTATACGGATTTGGTTACATCAATGGGAGTGGATGAGGGGGTGGCTTGGCACAGGATGATGTCAAGGGTTGCTCCAAAAGCAACAAAACAAGCTGATGACATTATGGATTTCATTTCTGAAGTTGATACGGCTGGATGGAAAGAATTGGTAGAATAGGGAGAATACTATGAAAGAAAGAAAAATTATTGTGGATGATATTGAATACACAGTCACATTGTCAAAAGGAAATGTGTTGAGGATTAACGGAAGCATTTACAGGTCAAGCACTTTTGGAAACGAGATTGACAAGAAAGTCAATGAATACAATTTCCAATTTGCTCCAGATTTTATGGATGTTCCATTGAGAGCTGGGTTTGCTTATGGTGATGATATGAACCCAAAGATGAAGAAGATGTTTATAGAGCTTTTTACTATTGCTGTTGAAACGAATACGGCTTTAAGTGATATTTCCATTGATGAAATCTATGCTGATTTCATAGGAATAGACCCTCAAGATGGAAACAGTTAACCTGAAGAAGCAAAAAAAATAGCCTAAATTCCACAAAAATCCCAAAGAAACACCCATTTCGTAGGTATTTATATACATTTGCCCTTGCTTTTGTGTATATTGTGATAGAGTACCAGTATGAAAACAAACAAAAAAAGACTAGCTGACTCCAGATTTGGAAAGGTTAGCAATGACAATATGTTTGATTATCTTGGACAGAAGCTTTCTGTCATTGAGATTCTCAAGGTAAGAATGAGTTCCAAAGAAAACAGCCAAGAGGGTTGGATGAATGGCGAGGGCAAATTCCTTGACCACAAACCTTACTATATGGTAAGAAGAAGCCAAGCTTTGACAGTATGTATAGACTGGAATGTTTCTGATGTTTCTTATGACATAGTCAAAGACACACACGGAATCAAGTTTGCTACTGATATGGCAATAATGTTGGCAGAGCAGAAGATTAAATACTTTGACAACCCTGACCAACAATCTCCAGCTGAATGGTTTAACGAGAGAGCAAGAGAAATCAGAGCTGAAAGAGCAGAAGCTTACAGAGAAAAATGGGGGGTCAAATAATGAAAAAACAAGAATTGGATGATATGTACTGGAACATAAGATGGCAAGACCAACCTATTTCAATGGGTTTCTTGTTTGTTTCCATAATCTTATGTGTAATATATGGGTTATAGTTCGTAACCCTTTATTGAATTAGGGGATGTTCTTCGGAGCATCCCCACCTTTTTTTTTGCCACACAGAAGCCCAAATAAGACCCATAGAGCAACGATACGGATTTAGGTGGGTGTTTAACCATTCGTGGACTTTCTTGTTCAATTTTCAGCTTTTATGTTTAATATATTGAAATAATATGTGTAAAGAGTTTGGTTTGAAAGCACTTTCAGACATAAACCTGACACCTACAAGTGGAATGGTTGAGGAAGCCAAAAGAGGACTTGCTTGGAGAAGTGAGTTTGGCAGAGGTGGAACGGAAGTTGGGATAGCGAGAGCTAGGGATATTTCCAACGGAAAGGATATGTCTATCAAGACAGTCAAGAGAATGTTCAGTTTTTTCTCAAGGCACGAGGTGGACAAAAAGGCAGAGGGCTTCAAAAAAGGCGAAGATGGTTACCCATCCAACGGCAGAATTGCTTGGGCTTTATGGGGTGGAGATGCTGGTTTCTCTTGGTCTAAGAAAAAGGTGGCACAAATAAAAAGAGAGGAAGAAAAGAATATGTGCGAAAATTGTGAAAAGAAAAATGTTGATGTTCAGATGAAATCAATAAATGCTGATATGGAGATGCCCAACAAGAAAGGCGAGTTTGTCTTTACGGCATCCACAGAAAGCACCGACAGAGAGGGAGATGTCATCAAGGCTGATGGCTGGGTGCTGGACAACTTCAAATCTGGTGGAGTGTTGCTTTGGGGTCATAACCAAGACAAGCTTCCAGTAGGAAAGGTTCTCTGGGTCAAGCAGAAAGATGGACAGCTTCTTGGAAAGGCAAGATTCAATGGACAGACACAACTATCCAAAGATGTTGAGAAGCTAGTCAGGATGGGCGACCTAACTGGAATATCAGTTGGCTTCAGGGCTTTGGAATCTGAAAAGACACACGAGGGCAGAATGTTCACGAAGCAAGAGCTTCTGGAAGTTTCTGTTGTCAATGTTCCAGCAAATCCTGATGCTGTAATCCACACAATCAAGAGCCTTGATTTGAAATCAGACAATGTCAAATTGAATCTGTACAAATCAATGGAAACTGAAACAGAAGAAAAAGAAGAAGAAGAAAAGGCAACTATGGATGAATGTATTGAAAACAAGATTTCAATAATTATGGAAGAAAATCCTGAAATGGATAGTGAACAGGCTTATGCCATAGCACACGAAATGTGTATGGACAAGGCAGAGATTCCTGAAGATGAGATGAAAGAGCCGAAAGACTATATCGGCAACCCTTGTGGCAGACTTGATTGCCCACAATACGACAAACCAGAAAAGCCAAACAAATCAATGCCTGAACTGGACTTGTTCCTTGAACTCAAAACAAGACTGGACAGGATTGAAAAATTACTAGAAGAAAAAGAAAATAATGTTGATAAGAAGAAAGTGGAGATGGACTTACGGAAGAAGCAAACAAACGAGCTTCTACGGAGAGCCATTAGCAAGTACCTTAAAGACAAATCTAAAAATAGCGAGGTTTAATATTATGTCAGAAGATGTAAACAAAAGTGATGACCTTAACTTGGAAGAAGTTTTAGCTCCAATCGTAGAAAAAGCTGTTGAAAAAGCTATGCCTACGAAAGAAGAAAAAGCAGATGACAAGGTTGAAAGAAAGGCAATCACAATAAACCCTAATTCTGAAATTAGGGTAAAAGACCCTGTTGTTGATGCTGATTGGAAAACAGCTAATGGTATTAAAGCCTATTTAGGTGGGTTAGTTCATTCGCACTTTTCAAAAGACCACGACAGGAAAGAAGCTTTCTACAAGAGAGCTGAAATAAAAGATTCATCAATTTACACCAAAGCAGACAACCCAATGTCTACTGTAAATGCTAATGGTGGTTTCACAGTTCCTAGTGAATTGTTATCAGATGATTTCTTTGTGTCTATCATTGATAGACCAAGATTACAGGATGTTATAAGAAACATTACTGTAAGTAGCACACAAGGTTCTATACCTTGTATCACAGCTGATTTGACAGCAGCAATAGTTGCTGAAAATGCTGATGCGACAGACCAGAAGCCAACTTTCGCACAAAGAGCTTTCTCTTTGGACAAGGCAATGGCTTTGAGTTATGTTTCAGAAGAATTATTGGCTGGTACAGCAATTGATATGATTGGTGAGATTACAGCTAATCAAATCACAGCTTTGAGAAGATTGATTGAAAACGAGGTTTCAGATGGTAGTAACTTTACTGGTACTGTTGATGGAACATCTTGGCAATCAACAGCTATGGGTGGAGCTTTGACTTATGCTGGTCTTAAAGACCTATACCACCAACTAGCGATTGAATACAGAGCTTTGCCAACTGTTTGGATGCTACATCCAACCAATTTCAAGAGAATTATGAAATTGACTGGCGACAGCAGACCTGTATACGACTGGAACTATGGTTTTGCTCCAGAAGATATGAGAATATTTGGTTCTCCAGTATTCCTAAATTCACAGGTAGCAGACACTAGCATCTGGTATGGTGCTTGGGATAGGGCAATGGCTATATTCCGACACAATTCTGGTTTGAGAATTGACACCAGCGAAACTGGTGGAACAGCTTGGGAATCAGCTCAATTAGGTATGAGAGCTTACGAGCTTGTTGATTCAAACAACTTGGTAAACACAGCAGTTGATTCATCATTTGGTGGAGCTGTTGTTGAACTTACTGGTATTACTGGTTAATATCTTTAGTTCAAATCTACGATAACAACAAGTGGGGAAGTTTCGGCTTCCCCACAAAAATCAAATAAGAGGTAAACAATATGAAAATTAAATTTTTAAGAGATACACAACTTGACAGCATCAACCATAAAGAGGGAGATGTTGCTGAAGTGGATGCCAAGAGAGGAAAGGTTCTTTGTGAATGTGGAATTTGCGAAGAAGTCAAAATGGCAAAACCAAAAAAGGATGGTAAGAAATAATGGCTAGTTATAATTCAGGACAATCAAGTTTGTCAAGTGTTGAATTGGTTAGTGGAACAGCGAACCTTACTGATACAAGCTCAACAGCTGTTATAGCAGCAGATGCTTCAAGATTCACTTACATAACTGACATCATCATAACAATCAAGGCTGGAACAACAGCAGTTGTTGGTGTAACTATCTTGGAAGCAGCAGCTGACATAGGGAAATACTACATAACAACCACAAATGGCTCTTTGGCAATAAACTTTTCAACACCAATTAAGACATCAGCTGTAAACAAGGCTATCAATGCCCAAGCAGACAGTTCTCCAACTGGTTTTGATGGTGAAGTTGTTATAGTTGGCTATCAAGCAAAGAACTAAAGATGGCTTTAGCTAGACTTTCAGTTCTTAAAGAACATCTGAATATCAGCACGACATCTTTGGATAACACTTTGAAGAACTATCTAAAGGGAGCAACAGCAGTTGCTTCTAGGTACACAAAGAGGACAATGCTTGAACGACCAAGCTCTAATGATGTTGAGTATTACACAGTTGAGAATGTGGATGTTGGTGGATACCAGACATTGGGATTTTCTTTTGGAGTTCCAACAAAGCTATATTTGAGGAACAGATTCAATACAGTTGTGGCATCAGTCATAAACGACTATGACCAAACAGGTGGAGATGAAACCATAGCTTCTGGAGATTACACAGTCTTTGCTGATGAGGGTGTCATCCGATTCAACAAGGACAACATATCATCAGGCTTCAAGAATGTAAAGGTTACATACAAGGCTGGATATGACACAAGCGACTGGGATACTGATGCCGTTACAACGACATTCAATGATGTTCCAGAGGATTTGGAAATAGCTGTTCTTATGATAGCAGCCAAGATGTTCCTTGATTCCAAAAAGGGAGATGACAGGCAAGGGTTGGCTTCCAAGTCAAGAGATGGGGAAAGCATATCATTTTCAGCCATCTTTGAAAAGGGATTGCCAAGCATATCCCTGATGATTCTTGACAACTATTGCCACAACCCAGTCTAATGAGTTTATACGACTTCGGAGATTGGACTTTTGACTATTCACAACTGAAAAGAAGATTGGAGTTCAGGGATGATAAGGTAAAGTCAGCCTTTAATATGTTCTTAGAGCCAGAGTTCAAGAAATTCGCAATGAGGGTTACATCCCAAGCGAAAAGAAATGCTCCAGTAAGGACTGGAAGATTGAGAAACAACCTTTATGAAATTAATGAAAAGGGTGGCTCATTGGATGACTTTAAATACAAGGCTGGTGTTGCTGGAAATACAGATTATACTAAAGCTCAAGAACAGGGAACGGATGGTGGCAGAAAAGTGCCTTTGAGAAATCTTGTTGATTGGGCAAGATACAAGACTGGAAGCTTGAGAAGTGGATTTGCTTTGGCAAAACACACACAGAAGAAAATAAGGGCAGAGGGATTGACAGCAAAAAGATTTATGAGAGATGCCTTTAACAAGATTTATGATGCTGGATTTGAAGATAATGTGAATATCGCAATAGAAAAGGCAATTAAGAAGTTGATGGGATAATGGCTGGAGAAAGAGAAAACATAGTAGCAGCTTTGGTAACGAAGCTTGGAACGATAACCACAGGCAATGGATACCAACAGGATGTGGGTTCTGTATTGGATTATCCGACAACATTCACAGACATTGACTATTCGGACTTTCCTGTTGTTTCAATCGTTCTTGGCTCTGAATCTATTGCCGAGAATATAGGCTCAACAGTAAACAAGAATCTGGCAATAGCCTTGAGATGCTATATTGAGGGTGGAGATGAGGACACCATAAGAGGTTCAGCAAACAAGGTTGCCGAAGATATAAACAAGATGATTTACAACAACAACACTTTAGGTGTTTCTGGAGTAATCAATTGCGAGGTTACGGCAATCCAAGCTCCATTTATCTGGCTTGATGTTGGGAATGTTGGCATAATTGACATTTCAATTTCCTGTCTTTACAGACAAACTCTGTAAAAAAAATCCATTTTTCACTTTTATAGTTAATATATAAACTATCTACACATAGGGAGAGTGCTTGTATGAGTGAGAAAAAGTCTACGGATAAGTCTATAACGAAGAAGAAAACATACTACAAAAGGAAGTTTTCAAAGGAAGATTTGGAAAGATTTGAAAGAAACAAGAAAAGACACGAGGAAATAGCTAAACAGCACGAAACCAAATCATATAAGGATGGTAAAAAATAATGGTAAAACTAGGAAGATTTCAATATGTTGGCTGGGTGGCAGAAACAACAGCTGGAGATAACCCAGCAGTAGCAAATTCAGACTACCACTTGGCAGAGAATGTTCAGGTAGGGCTTGAGGGAGATGAGATAGACAGAGTGGGCAATTTAGGCTCATTAGACCAAATGGCAAAGGTAACTGGTGGGGTAATGTCCACAATCAGCTTCACGACTGAGATTAAAGGTGGTGGTGGCTCATCCACAGCTCCAGTTGATTTGCCTTTATGGAAAGCATCTGGCTTTGCGACATCCGATTCATCATACAGTTACACAATGAGCCAAGATTCAACACCGACAGACACAGTAACAATCGTTTATTGGGCTGATGGTTTGAGATGGATATTGACTGGTTGTGTAGGAACTTGCGACTTGGTGCTTGAAGCTGGTAACATAGGTAAGATTAATTGGACTTTCACAGGTCTTATGAGAAGAATACCTGAAGATGCCACAAACCCAACACCAAGCTACAACACGACTGTTCCACCAGTCTGTCAGGCTGTTGCGACATTCACAGTTGGTTCAGAAACGGATTTCGGAATAACCAGAAGCATAACTTTGGATATGGGCAACGAAGTAACCACAAGAAGAAGTATGACTGGCTCTGATGCCAAAGCTTTCGGATACGAAGTTCCACAAATCACAAGAAGATTGGGAACTGGAACAATGACTTTGGAGATACCATCAGTTTCAGCTTTTGACTGGAATACCAAATGGAAAGACAAAACGAAGCTTGATGTGGCTTTCGTTCTTGGAACAGCATCATATAACAAGGTAACTTATGACTGGGATATGGTTGTAAATTCAGCTCCAACTGTTTCAGACACAGATGGATTGCTGATGTACGACATTTCCTTTGATTTGGTTACTGATGACCTTTCAGGAAACGACAGTTTCAGCTTCACATACAACAACTAGATTTAAAGGGAGTAAATAATGGGTAAAGGACTAAAGCTGTTAGATTTAACAGCGAGAAGCGAACATACTAGCAAATTGGAGAAAGGCAAGGACAAGACAAAGTTCTTTGTTGGCTCTTTGACATCAAGGCAGATGTTCAAGATAATGGCAAAGTACGGAAATGACTTGGCTGATGTCAATTCAATGGCTGATTGTGCCATTCAATTCGTAAGGTATGGATTAAAGGATGTAGAGGGAGAGTTGGGAATTGGTTTCAAGCTTACAGATGACACAAGGCTGGGATGGAAGAACAAGGCAGTAGCAGATGACTATCTGGATGCCTTGCCATTAGACCTAATCACAGAGATTGCTGAATGGGTTACCAGTATGTCAAAGGTGGGCAAAGACCAAAAAAAAGCCTAGAGCTTGTTCTGTATGGGCAAGAACTGGGGTTTGATTGCGAATCTTGTAGAGAGTTAAACCTTTGCGAGGGCAGAGGTTGTATCAAAGGCAAGAGAGCATCAGCTCCATATTTGTATGGGAGAGAGAGGATATGGGAATGCCCTCTTACTTTCTACAATGAAGAAGTAGGACAAGCTTTTGCTCTTTACGGAGCTTACCAAAAAGGGTTCTTGCCAGACAAAGGCTCTTTTTTAGACCAATCCTCAAGATTCATAGAGTATATGGAATTTATTGGTTCAGTTCAAAGGGAAAAAGAGAACGACAAACTTGAGCAAATGAAAAGGAAAAACAAATAATGGCAACAGGAAGAACAATAGAAGTAGTAGCAAAGCTACGAGATTCAATATCCCCAACACTTACAAAAGTACAAACTAAAGTCAAGACTTTTGGAACAAAGGTTGGAGCTACCTTTGCCACAGTCAAAAATGCCGTATTCGGACTAAAGGGAGCTTTGGTTGGAGTAGGGCTTATCCTTGTTGGTGGTGCTGTAAAGAGAGGTATTGACAGCCTTGTTGAATCATCAAGTGAATTTCAGGATGCTGTTACGGCTTTAGATGCTTCAATCAAGAGTATGGGTAGGACAACCCCAAACCTTTCAAGTGAATTGAAAAGATTGGCTGATGAGATTCAGGTTGTTACTGGTGTTTCCAATTCACAGATAATTGCTGGTCAGTCTTTCTTGGCAACATACATTGACATAGCAGACCACCTGATGCCAAGAGTTACAAAGGTTATGGTTGATTTCGCAGCCAAGACTGGTCAGGGTGTTGTTCCAGCAGCAAATGCTATGGGTAAGGCTTCTATGGGTCTTACTGGAGAATTGTCAAGAATGGGTATTACCCTTTCTGATTTGGCAAAGGAAACAAAAGACTTTGAGCTGATACTTTCAGAGATTGAACAACAGGTTGGTGGATTGTCAGATGCTCTTGGTACGACATTCACAGGAAATGTAGGAAAAGTTACATCAGCCTTTTCTGATTTGAAAAGGGCTTATGGAGATTTACTTGTCAATTCAGACTTGGTAAACAACCTACTGGCAAGAACATCTTTCTTTTTGGCTGATTTGACAGAAAAGGCGAGAGGTTTTTCAGAAGAAGAAGTTGAAGAAAAGTTTCGTGGTTGGTTTGAAACATTACAGTCAGTTATAGATGGAATAAAAGGTTTTGTGTTGAATATACAGATGTTTTTCATAAAGGTAGGCTTGGGTATTGAGGGAATTTTTAATGCTATATCTAGAGGTTTAAGAAGAATGGCTGAAAACCCTCTTGTCAAGAGTTTCTTTGGGGGAGATACAACTTGGCTGACAGACTTGGCTGATGATTTGAATTCTATTGGTCAGGAATCAAGAAGCTTTTGGTTGGAGATGTCAGAGGGTGCTGTTAGTTTTGCTGGTGTCTTGGATGGAGCATCAAGTAGTGTTCAAGAGGTATTAGATGGATGGAATCAACCAGCAAGTACCCTCAATAAAACCATAGAGGATATGGGAAACAATCTTAAAACAGTTGAAGAAACAGCGAAATCTACTGGAGAATTGAGATTTGGATTTCAGGGAACGGAATCAGCAGTTGGAGCTTTAGGTATGGGAATGCCATCAGTATTGACTGGTTCAAGTGATGTTGGAAAGGGAATCTTCAAAGATGACAACCCATTGGGATTGTTTCAAGGCAATGGCAACAAATTAAAGGAAGCACAGGTATCAGCTGGACAACAGGCAGCCTTGATGTTCTCAACAGCCTTTGGAGATTCTTTGGCACAGCTTATGCTTGATGGGGATGGAGCTTCAACAATGGAGTTCATTGGTGCTGGTATAGGAAACATACTTGGAGCAGAGGTTACAGAAAGCCTTACAGAATCAATGGGTGGAATTGGAGCTGGTGTTGTGGGTGGATTGGTAAGTGGTCTTATAGGAAGATTGTTCAGGAAAAACAGGACAAAAGAGATTGACAAGCCGATTCCAGTAAAGGTAGTGAATTGGGGAGATATGACTGGACAGCTTCTGAAAGCTGGAGCAAGAAGAAATGTATCTCCAATGATAACAACAGGTGGTAATATTATGATGAGTTCAAACTTTGGTAGGGAAGCAAGAATCTAATGGCTAACGAGGGAAAGGTAAGAATAACAGATGGCTCAACAAATGTTGATTTAGAGCCAGTAACACTATTTGAGGTTGAGCATAGGGCAGATTTCTCTTATAGGGATTTGAATGGGAATGTCAGGGCAAGGGATGTATCCACAAATGGGAAGATAAGGACATTGAATCTGGAGATTCCCATTGGTGGAATCACAAGGACACAATGGACACAGCTCAATACTTGGATGACAGGTGGAACACAGGTTAAGGTACAGGATTATGCGACAGGCTCAACCTATGCCTATGATTCAAGCACCTATTTCTGGGGAAGAATATCCAATCTTGATTCTGGAGCATATTCAGAAGCCAAGATGACAGAGCCACCATATTCTGTTGTTATTGATGTGGACAGATTTGCGACAAGCTGATGGCTCTACCAACAGTAAAGGTTGCGATTTCCAATGGACACTTTCAGGAATCATTACAGAATTGGGGAGATAGGGGGACTTGGACAACAGTTGGCTCTTATTCAGCTCCATCTACTGTCTTAACTGATGCTAATGCGAATTGGGTTGTAGATGAGTGGATTGGATACTATGTTGTTGTTGATACCAATGAATCAGACCCAACAGTAGCAGTAATCACAGACAACACAGTAAACACTTTAACAGTAACAGGAAATCATTCAGGGCTTACGGCAGGTACAGACACCTATCGCATAGCTGGTGGTGTTGTTGGAACAGCCACAGCAAGTAATAGCACAACAGTAACAATAGGCTCTATAAAGAATAAATACGGAACAACAGTTGTTCCAGAAATAAATGAATTCGTGAATATGAAAATAGTTCCTGACAAACTTGATGGCACAGCCTACACAATAACAGCAAACAATGCCACGACTGTTACCATAGGAACAGCCATTACTGTTTCATCTACGAGCTTTGAGATAGGTAGGGGAGCATCAGCGAGTGTCTATCCTGAAGCTATAAACATATCAGCAGAGCTTAATGAGCCAAAACAGCTTGAAGCAGCAGTCATCTATGATGTTGTTGGAACAAACAAGTTTGAACAGGAAAAAGACATTGACAACTCATTGATGTTGGGTTCTTTGGTAAGGGTTACAGAAACGACTGGAAACAAGATTCTCTTTAAGGGTCATATCCAGACAGCTCCGACATCAATCAATAGCGAATTAAGGTCAGTTCAATTCACGGCTTATGACAAATTGGCTATATTGGACTATACAGTCATTCCAGCAACAAAAATAGCAACTGATGGAAGTTTGCCCACATTCGGCTTCACTTCATCAACACCATTAATTGAATCTGGAGCATCTGGACACGGAAGCGACAATAAGATTTACCAGACAAAAGGATTTGAGGATTACACTTTTGCTCCACAGCCTTTGGGTTATGCTGGAGCAGTAAATTCAAATGGAACTTATGCGACAAGAACATCAGGTGGTTCAACATCAGGAACGACATTAGAGCCTAGTTCTGGAACACCTTTCCTTACAGACCTTATAAAGGTTGGAGCTGTTGTGATTAACACAACAACAAAAGAGGTTACACATATTAAATCTGTTACAGACAGCAATACGATAGTTACAACAGATTCAATATGGACATCTGGAGATGAATATGTCATACTTTCAAAGAACTGGCAAGTTGGAGAGGGTATTCAATCAGATGCCGATTACAGCACAAATGCTGGGTGGCAAATGAATATCGTAACTAGGGAACTTTTGGCAGCTCCAGCAGATGATGAGGAAGCAGCAGATGCTTCAACAAGAATCTATGTTGGTAGGGGTGGTTCTGTATCAACAGCAGATGTTGGAATTCCATTTACTGGAAGGGCTTGGGCTTTGCTTATACATAATGACTATATTGAATTCGTTCATTACAACGGATACCTTTATGATTCAGATAAAGGCAAATACTATCTCAATGCCTACAACACAACACCACAGACAGACAGGAACACAAGAGGTGATTTGACAAATGCTTGGTCTACAACATCATCAAGCTATGTTGGTAGGGAATGGGCAAGTGGCTCATATCTGATTGAGGTATTTCCAAACAGGTTTGGTGGAGATGCTCCAAAGGTTTACTCTGAAGCTGGAAACAACCCAGTAGAGGAAATAGGTGTTGTGGCAGCAGAGGGTGTAATAAAGATGAGTGAGGGAGATGCCAAATGGGATGGACAAACAGCCCTTTATTGTCATCAATTCTCTTATGATGGGGATGCCAGTTCAGCTTCTCCAGACAAAGGAACAACAAATAATGCTCTTGACATCTCTGATGCTGTCAGAACGGCTGTTACAGGGCTTACAGACACATCAGCATCAAACGAGGACATTATATCCAAATCAAAAATGACTGGTGGAGCTGGGCTTATTTTTGACACAACAAACAGTTTGGAAACTGGAATAAAGATAAATAATCTTGAATACAAGGCTTTTGGAAATAGCTCAACCCCCATACAGCCAAAACTTCTCATAGACAAACTTTGTGAAGATTCTGGATTGCTTTTTGATTTAAGGTTTGATGACAATAATGACAAAGTCATCTTCAAGCCATTAAGTCAAAAGGCACTTGCTTCAGCAGATGTAACATTGGCAGCTGGTTCTGTAACATCCCTTACAAGAGAAAGAGATGTTTCAGATGTCTATTCAGCTATGCTTTTACAGGTTCAGACACCAGACCAAAATTACTTCTCAAGGGAGAACATTATCCAGTATGGATGTAATTTTTCAACAGCTGGAGTTCCAACATCAACAGCAGCCCAAACTGGCTTCACAAAAGGCTCTTACTCTAGTGGTTCATCAATTCCAGACTATTTTTGGGATACGACACATTTGAGGGGAATGGGAAAAGATGTTAAGAATTGGAATTCATCAACATCTCCAAACATAACATCTCCAATCATTCATACATCAATCTGGAAAAAGGCAAGTTGGAAAACAACTGGAAGAAATCCAAATCAAAACAATAGGAACGATACTGGATTTTTTGGAATACCAAGCTTGAGTGATGATGGCAATGAAACACCTTTACACCTAGTTACATTCTGGTTCAGGAATGGAATCACATTAGATATAGAAAAATTCAGGTTTGGAACAGCTTATGCTGGAGATTCTGGAGCAAACGGATGTACTTATAGGGTTGAGGTTTCTACCGACATAGACATAACAGACCCATTAGCATCAGACACAACTTGGCAGAGGTTCAATGACAACTCTTTGTCTTTAACAGCCAGTTCAAAAGGTAGGGTTGGTGGCAGACATTTTGAGTTGAGCAATTGCCAAGCTAAAGATGTAAAAGGAATGAGGATAGTTGCCTTAGCTTCCCCTTTTGCCCAGAATGGTTATTGGGGAGAGGGTACGGAGAAATTAAGGCAGACAAATGCTGATTATGGATACAAGACTTATGGATATGGTTCAACTTGCGAAACATTTTCACAAGCTGATTCTCCAAGAGATTATGCTTCCAGAGAAGCAAGATGGAATGTAAACAGGCAAGATTCTTGGGGTTTTGATATTGACCCAGCAGATGCCACACAGGAAAATGGTGGAATGAATCATTGGTGGAAAACAGGAACACCTTATGCCACATCAGCTTTCGTAAATGCGATAGAAGCTTCATTATGTTCTCATAGTGGAACAGCAACCCCCACAAACTCATCAGACAGGCACGCAGGTTATATCCAACTTGGAAATTTCCTTTATGACCTTGAGGTTAGGGGAGTTGGAAAGAAAGCCCTGTTTGTAAGGGTTACAAAAGACCAAACGACAAAGGATGATGTTGAGAGAAAGGCTTTTTCCCCAAGTTACAAGAAACTTGCTTCAATGGGATATAAGACAAACCCTATTCCTTTGGAGAATTTTTCATTTAGTGAAGCACAGGGTTTGGGTCAGCAATTCCTTGATGACAAATTGAGAAGATTTCAAGCAAGGGATTATTCATTGGATGGATTATCTCCATTCGTGAATTCAAACAACTTGCCAGTTCTTGGACAGACCATTGCCATAGCTGATGACACACAAGGCACACCAAGTGCCGTTTCCTATTCAGGAATAATGACACAATACGAGTTCACAATGGATGCCAACGGAACAAGATTTGATTTTAGATTAGAGGATTATGACACTTTCAACACAGCAAGTTATATCCAAGCGAGTTAATTATGAGTATATTTGACAGAAAGAAACCATTAAAGACAATCAAGAAATATATAGGTAGGTTCTTTCATAAGAAAGATTCACAAAGGCTTGATTTCATTGATACGACAAGACAGCCACAAGTTATATCAACACCATCAACAACACCTACTGGAGATGGTTGGGATGACAGCAATAATTCTGATGCTAACCTTTCTGAATCAGAGGTTGATTTCGTTATTTCAGATGCTGATGGCGACACGATAGTCAATACAGAAGAATCAGCAGATGAGGACAAGATAAGGTTTGATACTAGTGGCTCTGAAAGATTCCGAATGGAAGCGAATGACACCAATGGTGGAGCTTTGTACCTCAAAGAGGGTTCTGGCACGACAGCACCAAGCACACCAGCATCTGGAGAGGGTGTCATCTACGAGAAGAATGATGGAAAGCTCTATTTCAAGAATGATGCTGGAACTGAAACAGATTTGACATCTGGTGGTGGTGGTGGTGGTGGAGCACCCACAGATGCCCAATATGTTACTTTGGCTACTGATGGGGATTTGTCAGCAGAAAGGGTATTGACAGCTGGTGATAGGGTTACATTGACTGATGGTGGTGCTAACTCAACAATAACAGTAGCAGCATCACAGCAAAGGGTCATAGTTTCACACACTTGGGCTTTGGGTGGTCAGGTTCAGGTTGCTAGTGGCGATACGGATTTCATTATCCCAATGACAGTCAGGGATAGGTACACAAGCTCTGGATACAACACGACAGTCAAGGTTGTGTCTGTAATATATTCAATCAATTCAGGAACAAATGTAACTTGGAAATTACAGAAGAATGGTTCTGACTTGAGTGGTTATGGAACATCAGGTTCTCCATTGACAGCAACAGCCACACCAGCAACGACAGAAAGCACACAAACACTTGCTGACAAGGATGAGTTAGCACCTGTAGTGGTGGCAATATCAGGAACTCCGAGAAATATGTCTATAACAGTATTCTTGGAGATTACGGCAGCCTAATGAGCAGTTATGGGGAATTTTACCCACCAAGCAACAATGACAACTGTATTTTAGACACAACTTTTGCTGGGTCTGGAGCTTTGTCAGGATGGACAACCAATGTAATAAATGATATGTGGAGAGGAACGAAATTTGCCAGAACAGCATCAGGTTACACCAATAGTGTCAGGGCTGGTGGAGATAGTGGTGTATTGAATGTTGGATATGCTTCCAATGTTGTGGTTTCAACCTTTCCACCATCAGACCCCATAACGGCAGTTGGAACAGAAATGAACCAGACATATTTGAGGTTTGACACATCATCACTTGATGATGACTTGGAGATAACTGGTGTTAAGTTGGGCTTGTATGTAACAGGTGTAAACAATGGATATAGCTTTAGTTCTCCAGCTTTGAGGATATTTGCTGGAATCACAGGTGAAAGCGACAGACCCACATTTTCATCTCCAATCAATATATCCAATGACAATGCTTGGTTTTGTGAATCAGCCTATGGATGTGGCTCTGGAAGCTGTTCCAAGAATGAGGGAGCAACTGATGTTGCTACTTTTGCCCACAGCTCCATATCAACTGGAGCAAGAAATGAAATAACATTGACTGATGGAACAAACCTTGATGATGGAAGCTCAACAGTATATGAGGATTGGGTAAACAGGACTGGATACACATATATACTTGTTACCCACAATATGATAGCAGACACCTCAAGCTCTACAATCTGTAACAACTATGTTGGAGCTGGTGGAGATACGATACCTGTAACTTTGGGAACTGGAGCAAAGCTGACCAATGTTTCATTTAGTGGTGGAACATCAGGAAATGCTCCATATCTTGCGATAAATCAGGGCAAATCACAGTTCCAAATGATTATATGAAAGACAAACTTTTGATGTTTTTATGTATCCTCTTATTTGTGATGTCAATATCTTTGACATTCCCAAATTAAAAAAAGAGAGGAACAGATGATAAAAAACGATACAAACAGAAAAGGAATTATTTACTTGGCTATGAACATTATTGATGCTATGGTTACAAGTTTTGTCTTGAAGATGGGTGGTGGAGAGCTAAACCCTGTCTATAACACACTATTGAGAAATGGGTTTGGAATCTTTGAGATAAAACTTATGATACTATTGCCTTTGGTTATGGTTTGGAATGTGATTCGTGAACAAAATTCAGAAATTGCGATTAAACTATTGGACATAGGGTTACTATTGATGAAAACATTGATGCTATTTGAACTGGTGGGTATAGCTTATATCTATATATGAGAAAAGGCATAAGTCTGTCTTTATAGCAGACCAGCAATCCCATAAGAGAAAAGACTTTGAGAAATGGTTTCTGATTTCATCAGACCATCACTTTGATTCCAAGAAATGTAACAGAAAGCTAATCAAGAATCATCTTGACAAGGCAAAGGAAAGAAATGCTGATGTCTTGATGTTTGGTGATTTCTTTGACTGTATGGGTGGCAAATACGACCCAAGAAGCAACAAGGCAGACCTAAGACCAGAGCTTCAGGTTGCCAATTACTTTGATGCCGTTGTAGACCAAGCAGCAGACTTCCTAGCACCCTACAAGGACAACATAAAGCTCATAACAAAGGGAAACCACGAAACATCTGTATTGAAGCACCAAGAGGTTGATTTGATAGAAAGGCTTGGAACGACATTGAACCTGAAGCACGGAGCAGAGGTTCAGACTGGTGGATATGCTGGATATGTCATATTGAGGTTCTACACAGATTTGGCTAACAAGAACGGAATGAGGAAAAAGATACTGTCATTCACACACGGATACGGTGGAGCAGCTCCAGTAACCAAAGGAACAATACAGACAGCAAGAAAGGCTGTATACCTACCAGAAGCCGATATTGTGGTTTCTGGGCATATACACGAATCTTGGATGCTGGAACTGGCAAGGGAGAAGCTTTCAAGCATAAACTACAAGCCTTACCTATCCCCACAATGGCATATCCAGATGCCCACATACAAAGAGGATTTCCTTGCTGGAGAGGGTTGGCATAGGGAAAAGGGAATATCCCCAAAGCCTTTGGGAGCTTGGTGGTTGAGATTCTTTTGGAACTTTAGAGAAGATGTTGCTGGTATTGACTTTGAAATCATTAGAGCCAAAT
>TARA_R100000808_G_scaffold4272_2_pt1 | contig 18874 bp, 21 predicted proteins | sample TARA_R100000808 | Tara Oceans TARA_R100000808 (sample SAMEA2622852) | marine metagenome | biome: marine biome (ENVO:00000447); feature: marine epipelagic mixed layer (ENVO:xxxxxxxxx); material: "saline water (ENVO:00002010), including plankton (ENVO:xxxxxxxx)" | depth 140 m | reverse complement strand
GGGCTGGGCAGTTCCGGTGGCGCGGTCTTGGCAACGAAACTTTTACAGCAATAAAGAAAATGAAGACCTTGAGCGCAATTATTCTTGCGGGTTGGACACTGATCGCATCTGCGGCTGAGAGGTATATCCCCGAGTATCTGGGGAAAATCTCGGTCACGGTGCGTGCGGAGTCTGGTTACGGGAAGTCTGAGGGTAGCGGCACCCTGTTTGTGCGTAAAGTGGACGGCAATGACAAGACGTTTTGTTGGACGGCGGGCCACGTTATTGAGCGGCTACGGAGCGTGGAGGATCGGATTGTGGACGGCAAGACCTCCAAGCGGGTAACTTTTGAAAATCCCCGACTGGTTCGCGAGTTACGCAACAAGGATGGGCGACGGACAGGGGAGGTGGTGGTCGATGCGAAGGTGATCCGTTACTCGCCTGCCAACAAGCATGATTTGGCGTTATTGATGGTGATGTCCGAGGATTTTGAGGCGAAGGACACCCTTGTTTTCCTGCCGAAGGATGCTCCCCTGACTCGCATTGGCGCGAAGGTACATCACACGGGGTCATTCTTGGGCGGGGACGGGGCAAATAGTTACTCGGACGGGGTGCTGTCGGCTCACGGGCGGATACTCTTCAAGGTGACGTTCTGCCAGACAACCGCTCCTGCCTACCCAGGCAGCAGTGGTGGCATCATGGCGGATGACAAGGGAAACTACATCGGCATGTTGGTCAGGGGTGCTGGCAGCGATTTTAACTTGAGCGTACCGACTGCCCGTTTATGGCGTTGGGCGAAGGAGAACGGTGTTGAGTGGGCGATGAATCCCAAGCTGCCGATCACCATGAAGGAGATTGATAAGCTGCCCATTGAGGGGCCAGCGGCCAGCGGCAGCAAGCCTGGTGACGGGGATCATAAGGCTTACCCATTCTTGATTCGGCGCATTGGAGGGAAGGGGGAGTGAGTGATGAATTGTATGTTTTTGCAGGTGTTAACTGCTGCACTGCTAGTACTGAGTTTGGTGGTCAATTATATGCTTTGGCAGGACTACAAGGCACTGGACGACAAGTGGGCTGAGATCGAGCGTGAGGCTGCCGCGAACAACGGCATTGCGGTGGTGGTGATTGAATAATTTGGCGTGGGTTGGAGCATGATAAAAAATGAAGGATAAGTTAAAGAGCAGGAAATTGTGGGTCGCAATAGGCGGACTGTTAATGGTCATGGCAACTGAGTGGTTCAATCTCAGTCCTGACGTGGCGGATAAGGTCATTGGCGCGATTGTTGTGATCGTGCCTGCCTACATCGGGGGTCAGGGAATAGTGGACGCAATGAAAGAATATGCCGCCAAGAAATAATGGCAGCCATTATCAAGGTCATTCTTGGTTTTCTGGCGGAGTTGTTCCGCCGAGAAATCAAGCAGGACGTAAAGGCAAGTGATGCAGAAACTGAAAAAAGCATTCGTGATCGTTGGCGTGCTCATCTTGAGCGCAAGCTGCGGGACGACTAGGGTGGTGTTTGTGGACACTCAGGCCGATCTTGTGAGGTTGGGGCCGAATGTGAGCGGGAAGGTTTACTTCCGAAAGGGAGGCGAGTGGGTGCTGTCGAAGAACAAGGTCAAGCTACCAGAAGGTTGGTACGCTGGCGGGTTACCGAAGGAGGAAAATTAGATGCCGGACATTACAAAAGGTGTGACTTACAGTTCGGGTGATACGCTCACTGCGGCATCGCTCAATTCCCTGATTGATGATGCGACAATCAACGATGGGGTGGTGACGACCAGCAAGCTCGCCACTGGCGCAGTCAGCACTGCGAAGATGGCGGCACTTGCTGATGGGAGGATCATCATTGGCACAGGTTCAGGGGTGGGTTCATTTGCCGTGAGTGGTGATGCCACCATGTCCAATGCGGGCGTGATGACCATTGCCCCAACTGCGGTGGAGGGCAGCATGCTCAACGCAAACACGGTGGACGACTCCACGTTGCAACTGTCTGCGTCCAAGCTACAGGTCAAGTCCGAGGGCATCTCGACCAGCGAGTTGGCAGCGGCAGTATCCAACGCACTTTGTCCAGCCGGAAGCATGATGCCCTATGCTGGGGCTACAGCACCCGGAGGATGGCTTTTATGCGACGGGCAGTGGTATGACAGCACTGGCAGCTACGCGGCCTTATATGCGGTTCTGGGGTACACCTACGGGCAGACAGATTCGGGCGGCACGCTCAGTGGGTCGGGAACCTACTTCAAAGTGCCGGACATGCGCGGGCGCGTTGCAGTTTGCGCCGACAACATATCGAGCCTTGGCGATGCTGGTGTTTTGTCCGCGAACGAGACTCGCGGGAGTACGGGTGGCTCGGAGAAAATTGGGCTGGCCGAAGCGAATCTACCAAGCCACACGCACGCCAACACTGTCACCAACAACTCGACCTCCTCGACTATAACAAACATTGCTGACAACCCGTGGAGAAACGACTGCATGACAGTTTCTGACGGGGGTTCTGATGCACACCGCAAGGTGAGTGTTTGGAATGGTGCCGACTGCGTAGAGGTCACCGGCTACGCCAACCAAGACGCGGCTAATGACGTTGCGTGGAATGCTGCTTTCTCAGTCGCGAACACATCCAACGTATCGATCACCAACGCGGCAGTCGGTTCCGGCACCCAATTTAATGTCACCCAACCGTATGCGGTTACAACCTACATCATAAAGACATGACCCGATTGGAGATAGCCCAGCACGTTGCGGATACACTGCAAAAAACCGACACCGACTCGATGGCGTTGTTGAAGAAGTTTGTTGATCGCCGGTACGACATGATCTGGAACAGTGCCCTCTGGCGGGAGACGCTTGGCACTACAAGTTACTCGGTGGCAGCTTCAACCAGTGAGGTGACCCTGAACAGCACTGTTAATTTCCCAGTGAGTATTGCTTGGGATGAGAACGAGATCATCCCATCCAACTACGAGCAGGTGTTTCAGGTTGACCCCGGACTGTTTTCTGACACGGGCACTCCCACAAACTTTATCGTGCTGCCGAAGGACGCGGATGGAAACTCGGTGATCCGGCTCATTCGCACGCCTGACACTGCGAAGACGTTGTTGGTGTTGGGCAAGCTCAAGTTGGTCGCCCTTGCAGACTCTGATTCCCCGAAGATCAGTGGTGTGGATAATGCCCTGCTCGCATTCGTGGAGTCAGACATGCTGCGTCACCTGCGTCAGTATGGAAAGGCGCAGGTCACTCTTCAAGAGGCCGCTGGGCAAATGCAATTGATGCGCGACCTGGAGACGGCTCAATCAGCAAAGGTTTCACGACTGATTCCGAGCATGGCACCGCAATGGGACGTAAACGACTTGGAGTAACATGCCGCTACACTATAACGACGCACTGGATGACACGCTGACGTTCGACGGGCAAATGAGCTTCGTTGGAGGGCAGGTATCCAACGTGCGCTCGTCGTTGATTGGTGAAACCCAGTACGCAGAGGGGATCAATATTGATATTGACCGATTCGGGTCAGCAGTTACCCGACGCGGAACGAAGGTGGAGCAGGGTCGCATTGAGGGTGTGGACGACCCCAAGTGGCAGAATGCGAGCAACAAGTGGCACCTGCATGGAACGGTCTGGAACGCAACAACCGGCACGGTGCGCGGACTCGACTATTACGACACCACCAACACTGAGGAACTGTTGGCGTGCGTGGACGGAAAACTTTGGAAGACCACTGGGGGTGCATGGTCGGAGGTCAGCGGGTACACGCCAAATTCCGATGAGAGAGTTGAGATGACTCAACTGGTGGACAGGATGTTTTTTACTGACGGTGTCAATAATGTGCATTCGTATGACGGTTCAACAATCACCGATGAGGGAACAGGCTCCGGTAATCCCCCCATCTGCAAGTATTTGGTGAACCATACCAACCGGCTTTTTGCTGCTGGCACCAGCACCCCTGACGCCCTGTTATGCAGCGCACTTCTGGACGGGCAGGATTGGGATATAGTCAACGACCAGATTCGTATTGGTGCTGGAAACGATAAAATTACCGGACTTCAACCTTGGGACGGATTCAACCTGTTGGTTTTCCTTGAGCGCAGTATCTTCAACGTGGTGACCACGCCAACTGAAACAACCGCAGCAAACTGGTCGGTGGAGAACGTGGATCGCAATGTGGGGTGTGTGTCCGGGCGAACAATTGCCCAAGTCGGATCGGATGTATTTTTCTTGGCGAGGGACGGGATAAGGACGGTGCGCGGAATCCTTGAGGGTGCGCGTTCTGCGGTAAGCGAACCAATCTCGGTGGGCATCAATGACGTGATCGAGACGATCAACTGGGAGGCGGCAGTGGATGTTGCGTGCGCAGGATTCTTCAACAACCACTACTGGCTATCGGTGCCCACCTATTCATCGGACGTGCCGGATACCTGCATCGTGTTTAATACGATCTCGAAATCATTCGTTGGCAAGTGGACTGGCATGACTCCCACCAAGTTTGCGACCAGTGCGTTCAATGGTTACCCGAAGATGATTTTCGGGCAGACAGACGGCAAGGTGTTGACGTGGCAGGATTATGTTGCCGAGGCGAGCGAGTCGGTGGAAACATTTCAGGATGATGGTGTGAACTATGCCAGCAGCATCACTACCCGCGCATTCAACTGGGGTGACCAGTTTTCCGAGAAGCAACCTGAGCATGTTGAGTTTGAGTTTAAGCCGGGACTATCTGATCGGGTGGAGGTGCGCGTTAAGATCGACAGCGTGGATGAGCGTGCGGTGCATGGTTCAATCATCGACACGGGCAGCACCTCTGTTGTCCTGCCGGTTGTCCTGCCGGTTGCATTCCCATCCGAGCGCCCGATGCGCAGGCACTACAACATGATGACGCATGGCCCATGCAATGAGGCTGAGTTCATCGCGAAAACCACAGCCAAGAAGATGGAGGTGCGCAGCGTGAAGGCGGCGGCTTACCTCAACACGATGGCACTGGAGAAAACATGAGCGATGAACCCGTACATTTTCAATTATCTGAGGTCGTTCGCTGGCTCAGGGCGCACGACAAGCGGAACTTATGTTTCGGCGGATGGCCGGACGATATCTTGGAAATTTACCTTCGATGGCACCATGCGAATGGGAGTCTGTTCATGGTCGAGGACAGGGGCAGCCTGGTCGCATTGGGTGTCGGGACACAAATGGATGAAACTGACATTGATCGACACTGGGTCACGGGACGATCCACGGGGAACGCTTTTTACGTCTCGGACGTTGTGGCGACGAAAAAAGAAGGGGTGGCAGCATGCGTGGACGAAATGCGCGCGCGTTGTCCGCGATGGCGGGAACTTAAACTGTATGCGCTCCGGCATGGGAAAAAAAGACGGTTAAGCGCGCGATTGTTTGATCGACTGTTGGACAAATGGAAATAGCAGGGGAAGTCGTGACAGGCAGGGGGTGCAAGCAAAAGCCGCCAACGGCAAATGTGTTGATGGATCGTGCGGCTCCGCTTGGCGTTTACCTTGGGGAAGCGTGGCTCGGCAGCGAGAAACTGGGGCGTGTATGTGCGTGGGTGCAGGATCATCAACCGCATATTGCAGAGGTGTATGTGGCGGGTTTTGAGGGTGATTTATATGGCAGTTTTTTGACAGTGAAAAAGATGCGGGAACTTGGGCGCAAGGAAATTACAGAACTCTACGACAAGGCATTGGCATGAATGATATGATGGCACATTGCATGAAACAGGCGCGGACAATCACCGCCGCCTATCGCAACCGTTACTGGGCAGCGACAGACGCCACCAACAAGGGCACGCCGCCACCGCCGCCGCCCGCACCAGACTATTCTGGCGCGGCACGCGAGGGCATACTTACAGATATCGAGGCTTTACCGGCACGCAAGATCATTGAGGCGGCGGCTCGCGCAGGCACGCGCGGCATGGTGGACATTGGCGGCAAGCAGGTGAACTTTGATTTTACCGGAGTGGGCGACTTGCAGCAGCAGGAAATTGACCTTGAGGCGCAGCGTCGTTCTGCCGATGCCATTGCTGCGATGGGATTGGATATCCAGCGAAGGTACGGCAAGGAATATAATTTAGAGCAAATTGCACGCATCAAGGAGGCAGACCCCGTGGGGTACGAGATGCGACAGGAATTGGCTCGCACCACGCTGGAACAGTTGGCCAAGGGCAGCGAATTGACTGAGGCACAGGCGAAGCAGGCGGAGGAGAGTGTGCGCGGCGCACAGGCAGCACGCGGCAACGTGCTTGGGCCAGCAAACATTGCACAGGAAGCACTGGCGAAGTTCGACATGGGGCAGCGCCTATTGACGCAGCGGATGCATGCGGCACAGTCGTATGTCATGGGGCAACCCTTGACTGCCCAATACGGAACAATAAGTGGCGCGCAGCAGGGTGCCGCCATGTTTGCGCCGCAACAGATGCGGCAAGGGATTGCTCAAAACCCCAACGCGATGCAGATGGGGGCACAGTTTGCAGCGCAGAATTACGGCACACAGGTGCAGGGATATCAGGCGCAGCTTGCCAATACGACGAATCCGTGGATGGAAGGCTTGGGGATGATTGCCGGAATTTCTGGACAGGCACTGGGGGGATACATGCAGGGCAAGGCGATGGGTACGGCACTGAGGCCGCCCGCACCTACGCCGAGAGTTTGATTTAAATTGGAGGATAAAATATGCCAAGGAAAAGTAGTTTCTTGATGGGGTTTGAGACTGGTTCTGCGCTGATGCGCGGGGCGCAGGCTGATGCACGCGCACGCCAACAGGCCGCTATGAACGCTCGCCTCAACGAGAGACGCCTGCAAGCTATGGACGCCGAGTTGCGGGCGGAGCAGGAGAAACGGAGGGTGGCGGCGGAGAACAAGGGCAAGGCATTTGCCGCCCTGAAAAGGGCGCGTGATCATTTCAATGAGATGTCGGGCGAAGCCAAGACACTGGAGGAACGCTCCAAATTCTGGGTTGACTGGCGCACCAAGGTTCGCCCCTCCCATATTCGGGACATCTATCTGGATGGGCAGGCGGAAAAGATATTTAGCGCATGGGAAGCAGGACTGGAGGCAGGGGAGGAGAGGCAGGCTTATGATGAGGTAAATTCGGTGCGAAAGGCGATGAGCACGGCCAAAGTCGCCCGGAAGGTTGGCAGTCTCAGTAACGCCGCAGAAACACTGGACGAAGCAAACAATTATCTGCCAGAACCCATTGACCAAGAACAGGAAGGGTGGCTGAAGCGTGCCCTTGATGTCGTGGCGGGTGTAAGGAACGCCAAGGCAGCCGCATCCATCTTGTGGGAGATGGAGGAGAAGGATTTTACTGAGCAATACCTGATGGTTGACGGCACGCCGAAGTATCGCCCGGCGGTCATGGCTGAAATTGCTAATCTTCATAAGGCCCATAAGATGTCCAAGTTGGCGGAGGACGAGCGCACCCTGAAGAAGTCCAAGAATCTCGCCCTGCAAAATGCCGCCATCGAGATCCAGCGATTCACTGGCCAGAAACCTGACCCCAACTGGACTGATAACCAGTTGTTTTCCCGTGCGCAACAGGCGCGAGCGGAGGATGCGTTGAAGCGACAGGATCAATCACAGATCAACCAGGACATGCAGGTTTGGGATAAGGTCATAGCCGGTCGGGAATGGACGTTGCCGGATGGCAGGAAATGGGTGGCTCCCATGTCGGGCAAGATCACGGTGGAGGGGGAAGGCGGCGTGATTCGCCCCTGGGATCGCGCCAAGGAGCCGCCTCCCCTGTATGTCTATCAATTGCTCAACATGGAAACTGTTGAAACACCCGACAGGACATCGTTGGATCCGGCAACCAATACTTATACTCGCTGGTTCCGCACCAGTCGCCCGATGGGAGTCCAAGGTAAGCCTGAGCCGAGGGCTTTGCCTCCCGTGGTCTCCCCCCCCGCGCTTCCCAACCTCAACCCCCCGGCGCGCAACCCATAGGAGGCAGTCATGGCGGAACAGGCACAACTCATTCCCACCCCGCTCCTAAAGCGGGTGCGGGGCAATTTCCCGGCGTTTGATGACATGTCAGATGAGGAATTTGCGCGTGGACTGATCAAGACCAACCCCAGCATCAAGTGGGAACAGTTATTTGAGGTTCCCGCGGATGAAAAGCCCCTGACCCGCGCTGCTCTGCGCCTGGCCCCCAGGGGATCAATGGGGGATCACGCGGCAGAGATGCGGCGAATGGGAACGATTGGCCCAGCCCCTGAGAAATCCCGGCTGGAGAAAGCCTACAAGGCAGTGCGTGAACCTTTATCTCCGATTATTGGGTACACGGAGGAACAACAAGAGCAGAGAGGCGACAGGGGCGGTGGAACCAGTGCGGCAGACATTGGCCTCATTCCCTCGCTCGCCACGCCGCCCAAGGTGGTTAGTGAATGGCACCCGATACCCAAGGCCAAGAAGAACGATCCCAAGTGGAAAAAATGGTCGTATGGCGCTGGCGAGGCACTGCTGGATGTCGGCAAGTTTTTTACCTCGCCACTAGGCGTGGCCACGATGGGCGGCGCAGGGGCGGGGCGGGCCATTATCAAGGAGAACATGGCACGCATTTCCCAGTTGCGGCAGGCGTCCGGCGCGCCGGGAGTGTCAGCCAGGCAATTGTTGCAGGCACAGAATGAAATCAAGCTGCTCCATGATGGCGCAATGACGGCACGCAAGTTGATGGCAGTGGGCGAAGGCGCATTTGCCGCCGATCTGCTGCGGCAGGGCGCTGAGAATGTCGGTCGGTTGAATCGCATCCTTGCCTCTGATGTCAGCGACCAGGAAAAGGCGCGTGAGATCACTTCACAGGGGTTGGGGCTGATGTTTGCTGGACTTCTGGCAAGGGGGTCAAGCAGGGCATGGAAGGAGATGGGGGCTGCCCCTTCCCCGAAGTTGATTGAGCTAATCAATCAATGGAAACCCACTGCCCCGGAGGGTGTGCGCATCCCTCGCGGGCCAGTTGCTCCTGCACGCCCGCAAGGTCCACAGCCGGGCAGGCCGAGCGAACCCGTAGAGGCAAAGTCCAGGGGGGATGAGACTGTGCCCGAGGTTAAGCCAGTTGAGGAACCGGCTGCCGCGCCTGAAGTTCCCGTTGAATCCCTTGGCCAAGCTGTTGACCCGGCTGCCCCTGAGTCCGCTCCCGGCGTTGTGCCGCCCGAGGTGAATGTGCCAGCGGAATCAACCGGAGGAGCCACCCCCGAGGGCAAGGGGCGCGGGTTGCTGGAGCGGGCGGATGCGCTGGAGGGCGTGGATGCCACGCCGGAAATCAAGGCTGAAGCATTGGCGTCCCCTGAATCACGCTATGAGGTGCAGAGTCAGGCAGAAGTCAGTCGGGTTGTGCGGGAGATGTCCGATGCTCAACTTGCCACTGAGTCAGCCAAGGGACCGGGCGAGAGCAACATTTCCGTGGCGGCATCCGCCGAGCGCATTCGCCGCATGATTGCTGAAGGAAGGGGCGAGGAAGCCGCCGCCATTCTCGCCGAGGCCCGGCGGGCAACCACCTTCGGGCAGTTGGTGAACCAATACAAGAGGTTTAGAGAAGCTACGCCGGAGGGTGTCCTGTTCCTTACCAAGCAGGAGATGAGGGCGAACGGGCTGGACGCACCCAACAAGCGGCAGTCTGCCGAGATAAAGCGTCTTGCCGAGGAAAACATAAAGGTCAACGCCGAGTTGGCTGAAGCTGAACGCACTTATGCCGAGAACAAGAAGGCAATGGAAGAAGTCAGTCGGGCAATGCGGGAGGCGAAAGAAGGAAAGGATCAACAGGCAGCCGCCGCACTTGAGTCCCAATTTGAGGCTGCCAAGAAGCAACAGGCCGACAATTGGGCGCGCGTAGAGAAAAACTTGGCCAGGGCCGAGAATGCCTCACGCGAACTGGCGGTCTATCAGGGGAAACTCAACCCCAAGGGTTTGCAGGATACACTGATCACTATCTTGCAAGGCAACCTGCTCACGCCGACCTCGCTGGGAATCAACATCGTTGGCAATACCATCAACATGCCGTTTCGCGGGTTAGCCCACGGACAGGCGCGAGTGATTGATGCGATCCATGCCTATGCCACCGGGCGCAAGCCGGAGATTGCCATTCGGCCCTTTATGGATGCTGCTTCCCGCATGCGGTTGTTGAAGGGTCAGGCCAAGGAAATCGTGGACACCATCCGCAAGGGGCCGGAAGCCAACCTGTACGAGATTGAGCCGGGGCGTGGTTACAAGAAAAAGCCCCTCAATTCCATTCAGGCCATCAAGGACTTGGCCAACATGCTGCTGCGTCGGCATGACAAGCTGGACATGCCCACGGTTGGGGGGCAGGTTCCTGTCTCAGCCAAGCTGGCCACGCTCATGGAGGCAACCGTTGGAATGCCTGCTGACTTCATGCTGCGCTCCCTGTCCGTGGGTGACATCCCCTTCAGGACACGCGCGCGCAACCTGCGCATTCGTGAATTTGGCAAGCTGAAGGGATTGACACCGGAGGAAATCAGCCGGGCTACAGTTCATCCCGATCTTTTCTTTTCCCCCAAGGAACTCGCGCGCATCGAACTTGAGGCTGCAAGGGCAGTTTTTCAGCAGGAAAACGCCCTTACCAAGGCGGTGTCTTCCCTTAATCATTGGTTCAGGAGGGCATCAGAAAACGGTTGGGTGGGGTCAGAAATGGCGTGGCGCACCGTCACGCCCTACCAGCGCACCCCCATCAACGTGATGGGGGAATTGGCAACCTTCTTCCCGCCCACCGGACTGGCCAAGTTGGGCGCGGACATGGTGAAGTCCAACAAGCAGTACAGGGAGGCGCACGCCAAGGCGGCTGAAGCGTATGAGGCCAACCCCACTGAGGCCAACTTGAAGAAAATGCAGGGAGCGAAGCGCGACTTGCGCGAGGCCAAGATCACGGCTGGCAAGGTGGCGGTGGGAATCGAGGTCATTGTCGCCTCAAACATGCTCTATGACTTGGGCATTGTTTCCCCTTCACTGGAGGGGCGGGATGCTCCGCAAAAAGCTAGGGAACTGACTTACACTGAGGGCGTGATGAATCCCGGCAGTGTCAACCTGTCAGCCTTGGGGCGCTGGTTGGAGGGCAAGGACCATTCACCCCAACCAGAGGATGAAACCGCCCATCTGCCCAGACTGGGCGTGGTGGGGTACATCATGGGGGCAACAGCCGACATCCGGCGTGACATGGAAAAGCAACCCGAGTTCAGCGGCGTGGACTTTTCCATGTCGCTCATCGGCGCTGCTGGCACGCACACGGGGGGGCACATGCTGGAGCTTCCCGTGGCCAAGGGGTCGGCGGAATTGATCAAGGCTATTTACAACAAGCAGGGCGGCAAGTGGATGCGGCAAATGTTTGAAACAGCCGCCAACATTCCCCTGCCCAATTCCCTTGCTGCCATTGACAGGTACGGCAGGGAATGGCGGCCTGACATGCGCAGCGAAAAAATCGGATGGAAGGGTGAATTGGAAAACTTCAGCAATCGCATCAATCAAAAGCTGGCAAGTTTTGGTTTCAGCCTGCCCGGCAGTGAGGGCACGGACAAGCTGGCCCTGAGGGTGGACTTGTGGGGGGAAAAGGTCAAACAAACCCCCAAGGGGGCCAATCGCTTTCTATGGAACCTGCTCAACGTGGGGCGGTTCCAAGAGCTAGGGCAAGACCCGGTGAATGAAGAAATTCACCGACTGTTTCGCCACACGGCTGGCACTGACATGATTCCCTCGCTGCCGGGCAATTCAATCCGAATCACGCCGAAGGTTGCTCCAATGGCAAGGCGCGCGCGGCAGGTTGCCAGCGAGATTAAATATAACCCCATGCCCCCCGCCCTTTACCAGAAGTACGCCGAGATGGTGGGTCAGAATCGCAGACGCTTGGTGGAGGCAGCCATGCTGGGCAAGGACGGCAAACCCGGCGAAGGCACCTATGACCTTGCCTATCCAGACAACCCCCAAACAGGTGTGCCGCATGAGGGGCCGGAATGGAAGCACCTCAATGACGATCAGAGAATCAGGCGATTGAGGGGCATTTATGGTCATGGCCTCAACCTCGCCAAGACTGAGTTTTTAAAGAAGCACGGCCGGCTCTTAACCAAGAAGAAGCCCAGAAAGGGCTTCAAGCCGGCCGAATAACCAAGCGGGAAACCGCGAAGTCAACCAAAGCGATGACAAGGTGGAGGCTCATCAATGCAGAGGTTCATATTCGCAAGCGACCTGCACGGCGACCAGCAGTGTAAGGCAACAGTAAAGGTGCTCAGGGCGGCGACTGAAGACTTCAAGCCGCATCTGCGCATATTTGGTGGCGACCTCATTGACGCGCGCCCGTTACGCAGGGGTGCAGGGCCGGAGGAGCGGGCTGAGAGCATGGTTGATGACTGGCACAAGGGACTTAATTTCCTTGGCGACTGGAAACCGACACACCTCGTCCTCGGCAATCACGACATCAGGCTTTATCACCTTGCCGAGGCTGACAAGGGTATTGAGTCGGACTTCGCGTGGAAAGGAGTCAACGAACTTGAGGCAACGCTAAAAAAGATCAACTGCCAATGGCTACCCTATCATAAGAAGTCGGTCTTCAAATTCGGACACTTAAAGTGTCTGCATGGATTTTTCCACGGAATGTACGCGGCTCGGCAACATGCCCAAGTCTACGGTAGTTGCATCTTTGGACACACGCACACGATTGATGAATTTTCCATCCCAGGACTTGAGCGCAGGGTGGCGCGGGGCGCAGGGTGCCTTTGCAGCCTTGACATGCGTTACAACACCCACATGCCCAACAGCATGCGTCATGCTCATGGATTTGTCATGGGCGTCATCAACGAGAAAACAGGCAACTACTGGGCGATGCACGCCGAGGAGGTGGACGGCAAATGGGTAATTCCAAGCGGATTCAAGACAATTGGCTAACCTCGCTGGAAGAAGTCATTCGCGAAGACGAAGAGAGGGTTCCCGAAGGTTGGTTGTCCATGATTGGGTTGGCAAAGCGCCTCGGCGTTTCGCGTTGCCACGCCAACAAACAGGTCAACGAACTCATCGAGGCGGGCAAAGCCGAGATGAAAACATTCAGGGTCTGGCGCGGGAACCGCATCTATCCCGTTCCGCACTATAAGCTCAAAGAATGAAAATCCCCAAGGCAGGCCGGAGGGTGCATGTGGAATGGATAGACATTGTCGGCCTGGTCAACGACGTTTTGTCCAAGGCCGTGCCAGCCCCCTGCTGGTCGGAAGGGTTACTGGTGAGGGTGGAGAAAGATTTCATCGTGCTCGCCAGCAGCATGTACGGGGATAGTCCAGACGATCCCGTGGGGGATTACACCGTCATTGTCATTGGATGCATTAAGCGCATCCGCGTCCTTTAATCCCCCCGCCAAACCGTTCGTGCTCGCCCTCATGCAGACTGCCGACAGTATGTCAGCGTGAAAAGGGCGAGCGCCACGGCCATCAACTGGAGACACTGGAGCATCATGGTTAAAATTCCCCTCACAACTCATTAGACGCTGCAACCTTGCTAACGGTTTTGCTAACAGGAAGGGTGATTATTCCTGATCACTCCTGATCACTCCTGATCACTTCCAAGGAGAGTTTCGCATCGGTGAAATAGGGGAAAGTATGGTTTTACCGAGGGAAAGTGAAAGGGCGTAGTTGTGACTACGGATCAGGAGGTTTGAGGTTCGACTCCTCATGCGCGTGCCATTTAACTCCCTGTTTCTCAACAACTTCCAAGCCCACAGTTTTTGTGGCAGTTTTTACCGCTAACGGTTTTGCTAACAGGAAGGGGCTGGAAAAAATCAGCCTTCGAGCGCCACGTCGGGGGTCGGGTCAGCGTAGAAACGGTCAGTCGTAGAGATGTCTTTGTGACCGAGGAGGTGTTGAGCCGCGTGCAAGCCTGCGATCTTGGATACCTCCGAGCCGAAGTGGCGACGTAGTTCGTGCATGCGCTTGTTGGAGTGTGTCCACCCCTTGCCGGACAACCAGGCATTGAGACGGTCAGGGATTTTTTCCGCGCGTGCGGTCTTGGGGCCATCAAGCAGATAGCCGGTGCGCCCCTTGGTGAGTTGACGCACCTCATGGTATACATCGGGCGCGAGCTTGATTTCCCGTTCGGTGGAATTTTTGGTGTCGAAATCTCCATCAGGCTGAATCTCGATGGAATGATCCCCGAGCCACTCCATGCGTGCATTGGCAATCTCACTGCGCCGCATCCCTGCGAAGAAAGCCAAAAGGAACATGAGATATGCTTCCCGGTCATTCACTCGCAACTCAGTTCTGGCGGCAGCAAGGGTGCGCGCCGCCAGCCCCCTGTCCCTTGGTGCCTTGTAGCGCACGCGCGGGCCATTCTCAACTTTTCGGGTGATGAAATCCTGAATGCACGGCGGCAATTGAATATCCTTGTCTGCGAAGCGTTGCAGCATCAACGCGGAGAAGACGGACTTGGCTTGGCGCACCGTTGAAAAAACGGTTCGCTTGGCGGCGTGCATGGCTTTCACTCCAATGGTTTTTTTCTGGCGAATTTTTTCAAAATCAGAGAGCAGGGCACCGTTCAGCACGGTGATGGGTTGTTGATCGGCATCCTCCCCAGTCACTTCCCTGACGATCAGGCGCATGCTATTGGCATTGGACTTGATGCTCGCAAGGCGAATACCGGCAAGGGCTTCGTAGTGCTCAAGCAGTCTGCCAATGGTGATGACCCGTGAGCGCCGCAGTCGCAGTCTCTCGGCGTCAGTCCAGCGCCCCTCACGCAGGCGCGTGAAGTATTCCTTCGCCCGCTTTCGGGCAGTGGGCTTATCCGCCGAGCCGGTGGCAAACCACTTCTGATGACCGTCCACCCGAATGACAGCACTGTAATGTTTCCCTCGCTTGATAAGCGTCATGGCGACGGCATACTGATTGCGTCGATATGTATAGACAAGTCTTTTTTGAGTTTGATGTATTTTTTTTATTGCCAACTTGTTTGAGGCTCTTAAAAATTACACGCAACTCATTTGGGCATGATGATTTGTCAATTCAACCTGACCGATCTTTCAGATGAAGATTTGAGGCAAGTACTAGAAGACCTTCAGTGCGCGCAGGAGGAAGTGCTAGCGGAGATTAAGCATCGCGAATCAGGAGAAGATGAAATGCTTCTTGTGATTCAGAGGAATTAGCTCTTTTTCGAGCTTTTTCGCTGGTTTTTAAGGCGCTCCTTAACAACATCGAAGCTCGATTCCTCGCGCCTGATGATCTCATCAATGTGCGCTTCAACGCACTCCTCTATTATAGCCGTCTGGGTGATCCCCGTCACCCGAGCAGCATCAGAGAGCATCTCCTTAAATTCAGCACGAAAACGAAATGCCTGAGTGTGTGATTTTTTTTCCTGCGATTTTGAGTCCATTTTTACGGGGCTGAAAGGTCACTCGTATAAACGAACAATGCAAGCACTAAAAAATAATACTTGCTATACTGCTATACTGTCTATACTGTAGACGCGTGCGTAAGGAGAACGGTGCGAAGAAGGAGTTGACCGCCTTCCGGCTGAGACGGGATTGCCGGAAATATCTGCGGCGACACGCGACCAAAAACCAAACGACCATGACTGCGGTCTTGGAGTCCTTAATTCTGGAGCACTGCTCTCCGGCAAAGGCGAAACAACAATGAACCCGAGGAGTTTCCTGAAGCTATTCACCCGCACGGAGGCGGCAGAACTGTTGCGCGTCTCAAAGCCGACAATAGACCGGATGCGCCGCCGTGGCGACCTGGACACCGTGCATCCGGTGGGTGGTGCCCCGAGGATCACCGAAGAGTCCATCCGTCGCGCAACGTGCGTCAAGGTGGTGTTGGCATTCCTGATTTTAGCCCACCTATTACTCTTCATAAAAACTCAACCAAAGGAGGGCGTTGCCGCCCCGCGACCCTCCCGTGGTGCGGCAGCCAATTAAAATCATGGACATCAAGCAGGAACAATTCGAGTTGCCGGGGATGCCACAACCCGTGCCCGAGCCAATCGCCGAGGATGTACGGATGCTGCGCGAATATCTCGACCATCGTGGATGGGTATTGGCCAAGCAGATCAAGCAGTCACTGGGGTGGGATGAGCGCACGGTCAGGGCGGTTGCTGCTGCCTCCCGTGGGCATGTGATCTCAGGCCAACAGGGTTACCGGCTCACCAAGCAGGCACCCGATGACGAGGTACAGCATGCAGTCAACTGGATGCGCTCGCAGGCGAGGAACATGACGCTGCGCAGCGACGAAATAGAGTGTGTTCGGCGGGGGAGTGCATGGGCCTGAAGAGTCGCCAAAAAGGGAAGCGGGGCGAACGGGCGTGGGTGAGGTTTCTGCGCGAAGAAGGAGGTCTGGACGCGCGCCGTGGACTCTCCCAGAGCGGAGGTGCAATCGAACCGGATGTGGTCTGTAGCGATGTGGACTTTTTACACTTCGAAGTGAAGGTGGGCAAACGGCAACCCAACCTGTCGGACGCAATGAGCCAAGCCAAGCGAGATGCGGGGCAGAAGGTGCCCGTCGTTGCGCACAAAAAGGACTTTGATGGCTGGATGATCACGCTGCCTGCCGAGGAATTTTTATCCCTCATCTTGGGCGATTTGCCCGACGAAAAAGAAACCCCAAAAGAAGGAAGTAGAAATGACTAATGACCCGTTAATACTCGAATACAAAGCCGAGGCGGATTTTCAACCGTGCCCATCAGGCGACCATAAGGCCGTGCTGGTGGACGTGATAAAGTCCGATCAGGAGCCATCGTTCTATGGGCCAAAAGACCACGTTTATCTGGTCTTCGAGTTGGAAGCCGAAAAAGATAATGGATTCCGGTGGACGCTGAACTATCGAGCAACAGCAAGCATGCACCCGAAAGCCAACCTCAACAAGTTCCTCGCGAAATGGCGCGGGAAGGCGATTGAAAAGGGAGAAAAAATCAACATGCGCTCCCTGATCGGCAAGTGCTGCATACTCGAAGTTGAACATACCGAGGGAAATGATGGACGCACATGGGCGAACATAGATCGCGCACGGCCATTGACAAAGGCCCAGTGGATAAAGCCGAAAGGCGAATACGACGGGGAACGTGAGCGGCAACGCATCACCGAGCGGGTTGATAAACGCCGCCAAATGGACGGGTACACCTCGGACGATGAACCTGCCGTTGTAGCGTCAGACCCCCCTGGGGCGATCAAGCAGTCCGAGAAAAAGAAACCCGAGCCGGTGTTGATCGAGGTGGACGATGACGCCGATGACGTACCCTTTTAAGGGTGCCCCGCTACTGGGCAACTCCTCTTGGGAATAATCCTCCCACTTCATTGCTCAGGGGCATCCTGAACTTTTTTGCGACATGAATAAAAAATCAATCCGCAGCAGGGGCAGTCGCGTGCTTGGCAGGGTGTTCACACTCCTTGTTTCCCCTGTCACTTGGGCGGGGCTGACCCTTGCTGCGGGCCTGTATGTGTTCTGGAAATGGAACAATGCAATCCAATGAAAACCTATCCGCGTATCGTTGCCTGCTGGCAGGAGTCCTGTTGCAGGCGCTGGAGGATTACCAGTGGTTGCGCAACAAGGGCTGGATCGTGAATGGCGAGATTCTCGACTCACGACCAGACAAGAGAATGAACCATCACTGGACGGGAACAAATGAACTGCGCGAATTGCAAATGTTCATCTTCGGGCGTGGATGTGAATTATTCATCGACCTCGGCGACCTCGACTTTAACGCGGACTTGTTGCGCCAAAAATGCGAACCGCACTACTGGAGCGAACTAAAGGAGAAGAACAACAAAAAATGTCAACCACACTAATTACGCCCAAAAACGACTCCCATCTTTACACCGCAAATGGCGAGGCAATGCACACTATCATCGGAAAGAATGGCAAGACGCGAAAGACCACATTGGCGGATGCCCGCAAGCTGAATCTATTCTTCTCGGTGACATCCATCCTCAAGCTGATCCACAACCCGTTTTTGGAATCGTGGAAAATTAACACTGCAATTCTGGCAGCACGCACGCTGCCCAAGAAGGACAATGAAAGTGAGGAGGAATTCGTGACGCGCGTCATCGAGGACTATGGATCGACCAGTCGCTTGGCGATGGAATTCGGGTCAAGCATCCACAATGACATTGAGCGGATAAACCTCGGGAAGGCAGCGCTTAACGCGAAGATCGCAGAATACATCGAGAAGTATATCGAGTGGAAAGAGGAACGGATCGGCAAGGTGCTGGCGGCGGAACAGGTGGTTGTTAATCACGATCACGGTTATGCGGGCACACTGGATTTGCATGCCGTCCACAAGGTGCATGGGCCGGTGGTCATTGACTTCAAGACCCAGGCAATCCGGCAGGGGCGCGAGCCGAATTTCTACGAAAATTTTCCGCTGCAACTGGCTGCCTATCGCGAGTGTCTGCCGGATAAACCAAGGTGCTTGTCGGTGGTGATCAACTCCACATCGCCGGAATTGCCCCATGAAAAACTATGGAATGAAGAGGCAATCGAGAATTCGTGGCTGCAATTTTTCCATGCCAACAGGTTGTTCCAGTTGAAAAAAAACTATAAGCCGGAATGTTCCCTAGCCGACAAGTCGCCCGCCGAGATGGCGCGGGTTGTCACGGAAGCGGCGGCGGAGGTGTTCGACGTGACTCCGCGCGAAATCCTCGGACGACGTCGCAAGGAGCCGATAGTGACTGCGCGCCAAGTAAGTTACTACCTGCTGCGCAAGTGCGGACTGAAATACGAGAGGATAGGGGAGGTATTCGAGCGCGACCATGCTGCCGTGATCCACGGGTGCAAGCGCATCGGTGATTTGTCCGAGGTGGACAAGAAAATGAAGATCGCCGTCTGCCGACTCGAAAACATGGTGATGGCAACATGATGGACTTCGACGAACTGGCAGAACTCAGGCATCTCGATCACGACGACAGGGATGACGATCCATGCGAGTGGTGCGGG
>TARA_R100000808_G_C2155337_1_pt1 | contig 18908 bp, 30 predicted proteins | sample TARA_R100000808 | Tara Oceans TARA_R100000808 (sample SAMEA2622852) | marine metagenome | biome: marine biome (ENVO:00000447); feature: marine epipelagic mixed layer (ENVO:xxxxxxxxx); material: "saline water (ENVO:00002010), including plankton (ENVO:xxxxxxxx)" | depth 140 m | reverse complement strand
TATGGACAGTTGAACACAAGAATATCATTTCTTGAACATCAAGCCAATACGAATGAGCGTTCCATTAAGGAAATGAAGGCGATGCAGGACTTACCAATTCCAAGTGATGTCAGGCAAGATGAGAAAATCAAAAGAATTGAAGAAGAAATTTTAAGGCTTAGAGATGGCGAAAGGAATTAGTGCTAATAGTCAGGTACATATATCTATAGCTTTTCTAATAAAGGCAATGATTGGCATCTCTATGTTGATAGCAGCATACTATCAGATACAGATGAAGTTCGCAAGTCTTGATAGGAGCATAGGAGATATGCACGAAGAAGTGGTTATATTGACATCAAAAGTATCAGCGATGGAACAGGAACATATACAAGAATTAGAGTCTCAGAAAGAGACACTTGAAAAAGAAAATAAAAGCCTTATGCAGAAGCTAGGCTTAAAACGGTAAGATTAAATAATGGAAACTAAAATTAACACAATAGATAGAGCAATAAGCAAAGATGGGTTGGACGATGTCTGTACTGTAATACATTACAGTTTTGTTAAATCAAAGACAGTAGGTTCTGGTGATGATGCTGTTACTTACTCCGCATCTAACATAGGAACTGTTAGTCTTGATGCCCCAGACCCAGATAATTTTACAGCATATGCAGACATCACAGAAGAAGATGCTGTTGCTTGGTGCGAAGCTAAAGTTGGTGCAGAAAGTATGGCTTCGACTGAAGCAAGTTTAGACGCTCAGATTGCTGAGCGGGAAACACCTACTAGGGCAAAAGGATTGCCTTGGAATAGTTAACGATAACAAAAGGAAATGAAATGGCAAAAAAACAAAACAAAAAAGAAAAAGAGCCTTTTCTTAATATTGACGGAAGTGAATATTCCGCCGATGAACTTAATGACGACCAAAAGCTGATGGTTCAGCACGTGTCTGATTTAAACAGGAAGATTGATGGAGCTACATTTAATGTTCAGCAATTGCAGTTTGGAAGACAAGCATTTATTGATGCTTTAAAAGCCTCTTTAGATGAAGAGTCTTCTGAAGAAGATTAGCAATAAGTCTTTTTTAGACAAAGCCATAGTCTCGGCTATGTTTCTTGAGTCTATTATTATTGCTATCAGCGTAAGACAGGATATGTATTATTGGGTATCCTTGGGAGCTTTAATAATTGTTGGATTGAAAATGACGAGAAAGATTTTAGATGATTGAAACATATGCCGAGTATGGTGCGATAGGTGTAATAGTTAGTCTTTTTGTAATGCTGATTATGAATCTGATGAAAAGCCAGAAACTGCAAAATGAAGATTTAGATAAGATTAGACAGGCAATTGCCAAGTCTGAAACTAAAATGAATAACGTAGAAAGTATAGTATTGAAGATGCTTGATAGATGGAATCGTTCTGATGAAACTTCTCAGCGACACAGAGAAGATATTGTTCGTGAACTTAATGATGTTACAGATGATTTGGCATATCTTAAAGGCAGAATAAATGGTAAGGAGATATGAAAAACGTAAGTGAATACAGAACAGAAACTACAGCGATGCTGGTCAAGCTCAATGAGCGTCAGATAAGTATTTTTAAATCGTTACAAAGAATTGATAAACACCTTGAAAAGCTTAACGGTAAAGTTGAGAAGAATGAGAATAGCGTTACCGTAATTAAAACTTGGGGAGCAGCGATGGTATTCGTTGTTCCAATAATAATAACATTAATAATGAGGTTAGCAGTATGATTGAATGGATTCAAAGCAATTGGACAAGTGTAGTTGGGGCCGTAGCCGTAGCTGGTGGAGCTCTTTATATACCATTTGTACGAGGACTTGTTCTGACTGGAGTTAAAACAATGGTCAGTGAAAAAGTCTTAAAGAAGATTGCTGTACAGATGGTTGGTAAGCTTGTCAAATCAACTAAGAATAAGCTTGATGATGTCTGGTTTGCTGAATTTAAAAAGAAGGTAGATGATGCCTAGGTTTAGTGCCAAAAGCAGGTCTAAACTTAATACTTGTGATGAAAGGCTTGTTGAGCTTTTCAATGAAGTAGTCAAGGGATTTGATTGTACAATTATTGAAGGCCATAGGGGAAAGGAAAAACAAGATGCTGCGTTTAATAGGGGCAATAGTAAAGTCAAGTTCCCTAATGGTAAACACAATAAAAGCCCGAGTGTTGCTGTGGATGTTGCGCCGTACCCAGTAGATTGGGAAGATAGGGATAGGTTCCATTACTTCGGTGGATATGTTCTGGGGATTGCTGCCAAGATGGGTTTAAGAATAAGGTGGGGCGGAGACTGGGACATGGATACTCAGACAAAAGATAATAAATTTGATGACTTAGTTCACTTTGAGATTAAGGGATAAATGCCTAAGCAATTTAAAACATATACTAGGTTTGACGGTGGTTTAAATACCAAGACCAATGCTCGTTCGATTAAAGACAATGAGCTCGCTGACATTAAGAATGCTATTGTAGATGAGTTTGGGCAGATACAGTCTTGTGGAAAACTAACCGATAATACCAGTGATTATGCGGCACCCAGTCTTGATGCTTCAGTTGCTGGCTATGGATTATTCCAAGGGACTTTTGATTATAATGCTGGCGGAACTAACACTGCAACGGTAAGAACATTTTTAGCGGATACTGACGCCACATCGGACACTAGAATAGACATCTATGATGCTGGTGGTTCTTGGGCCGCAGATTCAATAGACCTAGGCTCCACCACTGGCGGTGCGGTCATATACGATATAGCAGATGGGGCTGTGAGAATATGTGATACCAATTTCGGGGCTGGGAACGCGGTAAAATGGTATGGTTATATCAGTAAGAAACTTTGGTTAGATTCAAGCGGTACACAATTAAATGTTGGTGGCGGTAGTGTGCAAAATGTAACAGGTTGGAAAACAGATAGCGCACCTCCTCTGCCACCTTTTAACGGGACTGCTGGTACTGGAATAGTTGCTGCTGTTTTGACCTCAGATAGAGGCTTAGTATTTACAAGCGCAGGAAGCCCTAGTACGACTTTAACTGTTGGAGGAACAACTTTTTCCACCACCTATGCTACTCAATTTGGTAGCGGTTTATACGTAGCTATTAATGAAGGCGGTAGTGAGGTGCAAGGAATTGCATCGAGAACAAACGATACTACTCTTATTTTGGACTCTGCAGAGGCGTGGGGTGTCGGCGCAGATGTAGAGGGCCATATTGCCCCAGACGCTGGATTAGGCTTTAATCTTGAAGTTGTACCAACCAGCTCTGGTTCGTTTACGGCAGCTACATATGAATTTGCTCAGACATTCATTTATGACGGAAATCAAGAATCCTTACCTGCTACCATGACGGGGACTATCGCCGTAGCAGCAAGCAAATATTTAGACTGTACGGTTATTGCATCCCATGGGTATGCGGATAGAGTAACCGGCGGAAGAATCTATTGCAGAGATAGTACATTAAAAGGAGAATGGGAACTGCTCATTGATATCTCTTTAACGGATGGATGCAGGAGCAGTTTGGAGGCTGATTATAACGGTTGGCGGGTTACGTATTCACAATCCGCCTATCTTCTTGGTGAAGTTAATGTAGGTATTAATAGCTCCGACACCTTCGCCTCCCTAAATGGGTATTCCTCAGACCTCTCAACAGCATCGGTTGGTGCAGCTGGGGAGGGTTATAAAACCAGCACTATCACTAACAGAAGAAAGTTTATAGCCAATGTAAAATCAATTAATGCAAATGGTCAGACTGAGCTTTCAGCTGATAGGCTATTATATAGTGAGATAAATAAATTTGATACATTCCCAGTTACTAATTTTATAGAGATAGGTATAAATGATGGTGAGGATTTTATTAAGCTAGAATCCTTTGCAGACCGTCTATTGGCTTTTAAACAAAAGACCCTTTATATAATCAACATAGGTGGCGGTTCTGACACGCAATGGTTCTTGGAGAGTGAGCATACAAATATGGGTACCCCCTTCCACGCCGCTGTTGTTAAGACAGATTTTGGTGTGGCTTGGGCGAATAAACAGGGTTTATTTTTCTATGATGGTTCAAAGATTACCAACCTACAAAAGAAGATATTGGAGTCCACTTGGAAGTCCTTTGTAAACGCAGACACCATAGTTGGATTTGAGCCAGTTAATAAACATTTAGTCGTTATCAGAGATGCGGCTGCTTCCGGTGGTACGAGTGGTGATGCGTATGTGTATAGCTTTACAACGAATAGCTTCACATTTATTGAAGACTTAGCAGCCAATGCAATCAAGACAAATATTATTACAGACGCCTACAATCAAATGACATTAGGTATTGGTACTGATGAGTTAGAGTCTTACGATGGAGAGCCGGATTCTGGTGCAACATTTGACATCACGTTAAAAGATGACGATTTCGGATTGCCGAATACGGTTAAAAAGATTTATGGTATTACCATTGAATATGCAAGTAATGCCTCTAACTCAAGCGCAATTAATTATGTTTATGTAAATGATAGTGGGACAAGACAGGGGTCTTCCTCTTCTGGTTTATCGAGTTCTACTGTGGCGTCTACAAGCGCAGATTTAGATGTTAATAGATATACATTTGATACTCCATTGCTCGCTTCCTCTTTTCAGTTAAGATTAGACTTAAACGGAACCAGTCTTCAGACAATAAATAATATTGGGATAGAGTACAGACCTATATATAAGAGGATTACCTAATGGCAATTGACAGGGAAAAAAGATTTTTATACAACTCAAAGAAAGCAGACGCCAAGATTCAAATAGGCTTTCCAGCCAGCGCTTCTGGCAGCAACGGTGAAGAAAGAATAGTTAAAACATCAGATGGAAAGTTAAGGCTCTACAGAAAAGAGCTTGGCGCTTGGTATTACTTAGAATTTACAAGGACATAATCATGGCAAACAGTTTAATAGAATTGTATGGTGGAGGAATGACAAGGCCATCTAGCAATTATCAACTCGGTGGAAGAATCGCTTCTTCAAAAAGAGAGAGTGATTACCAAGGTGAAGTACGGAGATTAAAAGAGGAGGCCGAAAGGGCTGCCAAGAGACAACGCCGTGCTAGTGGATTGGGTAGTATTTTAAGCACAGTTGGTAGCATTGCTGGCTCGCTTATACCCATACCGGGAGTGGGAACAGCGGTGGGGAGTGCGATTGGAACAGCCATTGGCTCGGGCCTTGGAAGATTAGCAGGAGAAAGTACCTATAAGGATACAAAAGTAGAAGGTGGAAAATACGCTCAACAATCAAGAAAAGATATACAGGATGCCTCAGACGATTTTAGAAAAAGTATGGGCGAAAGGGCGTTGGTGGGCGCCGCCAAGGCTGGCCTTATGAAGTTTGCATCAGAGGGGGGTGCCGATTATTTAAAAGCTAAATTTGGCCCATCTGGACTTCCTGAGAGTGTTGATATCCCTGAGCTGGAAAAAATTGAAGGAGGATTAGGCTTTGAAACTCCAAGAATGCGCGCTCTTTTTGATGCGGATTCTATTGCCGCTCAAGAACTTGGAGCTAAGCAAGCTTTGTTAGATAGAGCAGGCGCCTTTGTAGACCCATCTCCGTATATTCCTTTTCAAGATATGCCTTTATCTGATATTTCAGCTACCGAATTGGGAGACTTCTCAAGCATCGGTCTCCCCCTTCAGTATCCATTAGATGCCTATAGGTCTGCAGGTGGATATGGGCCATTCCAAAATCGAGGTGGTGGTCTTATTAACTATATGATACCAGAGATGCAGAGCGGTGGGCTTATACCGGGGCAGCCAATATTTGGGCCCGGTACAGATTGGTCTATGACTGGCTCTAATGTATTTGGCTTTCGCGGTGCTGGGGCGCAGGTTAGCAATCCAGATGCAGCACCTATAACTGGTCGCGGAATTAATGTTGGTTATGGTACGGCAACTGATGTAGGCGGAGCGTTAGCTCAAATGGGTATGGGTAATATTGTGAATGACCCTAGGTTCGCCCAGTATGCAGGTGACCTACCTCAATTCGGAATGGGTTATGCACAGCAAGTAGGCGATATATATGCAGGTGGAAAACAAGCGACTCGCGGTATCAGGGGCGAGGCTAGAACAGCTGCAGGACAAAGAGGTTTTGGTCGTAGCGGAATTGGAAGTCAGCAACTGGAAAGTTCTATGACTAATTTATATACTGATATAGATAGACAAAGACGTGGAGTGGTTGAAGGTTATCAAGCGGATTTGTTAAGCGCTATTAGAGATATTGAACGGAAAGGCGAGTTTGAGTTTAATAGAAACGCGTCTGCGGCAGCCCCACCGAATGCAGCTACTGCTGCAAATCAAAATCCTAACGTGGCTCTAACCCCGGCTGAAGAACAATATGAGCAAGAAATGCAGGCTTACTATGACCAACAGTATGGATAAAACACTTGAACAAAAGGTAAGAGATAATGGCAACTAGATATCAACTTGGAGACGTATTACTTCCCGAAGCTGAGAGCTTGGCAACCGCCCTTCCAAGGATAATAGCGGATGCTAAAGCAAATCAACTGTACGAGCGCAAACTAAATCAAGACAGTAGACGGATTGAGTTAGCTGAAGAAAGGGCAGAGGAAGACCGTAAATTTAGAAATCAGCAGGCTGGAATTGCCCAGCAGAATGTTATACAGCAGCAGGAATTTCAACGTCAACAAGCTGAAGAAAGGACAATGAATAGTATGTTGAGAGCGGCAAACACCCCTTCTCAGCGAGCGATGATATATAATAAATATGGTAAGTATGATATGGCTGCCGCCGTGAAAGCCGAAGGTGATAAAGTCGAAGACCAGAATACTATTGTAGAAAATTACTGGTCTGAATCATTGGGTTCTTCACCTAAAGATGTTGTAAGAGCAGGAAAAAGCGCTCTTTCTAACATAGATTTAACTCATTCAAACTATTCAAGTATTGCCGAAAGGACGCATAAAGCCTATCAAGAATCATTGAATCCATATCGAGATATGATGAATGACCCGGAGTATCAGTATGAGTCCAAGTTATTATTAGCCGCGGGAAAAATGCCAAACGCCGATATTAAAGGAATATTTGACCAATTCGATTCGATGAAAGAAAGATATATAAAGGGAAAATATGGCGAGGTCGAAGGCGAGGTCGAAGGCGATGACGGTAAGGCTTTATCAATAGACGAGCAAGCTGACCAATTAGTCTCTAGTATACTTGAAGGTGATGCTTTCAAACCAGAAGATGCGTTAGATTTAGGCCCACAAACAGAAGCAGATGTTAGGCAAGTTGCAACTCAAATAGAAACTTCATCTGAAGTTAATATTGGAAAACTGCAAAGTTCTTTACCCAAGTTAGAAAATAGAAAAGATATATTAGACAGAACATCAAGATTAAGAGGTCTAACTGATGTTCAAGCTAAAGAATTAGAGCAAATTAATGCAGCTATTAAAGCAACAAAAGCTGAAATAAAAAAACAAAAACGCTCGCTAGGTCAGGCAAAAAGAGAAACAGAGCTTTTTAGGGGGATTTCCTATTCTCCATTAAGAGGTTAAATTTTATATCAATATTTTAAATGCCTCAATATAAGATAACAAAAGAAGAGGTAGACTTTCTACAATCTCTCGGCTCAGGGCAATCCAGTAAAGATGAATCACTCTACGGATTCATACCGGGAGAGTGGCTCCCCAATTGGGTTAAGCAAGGTTACAATCAAAGTATAGAAGGGTTAGCCCAACAGGTGGTCAAGGGTAACCCTGTATTTACTCTAGACCAAGACTATGACCCGAGTATGATAGAAGATATAGGAGCTACTGTCGTTAGCTTTTTAACCCCTACGGATTTCTCAGCAATGGTTTTAGGCGGTGGAGTGGGTGGATTAGCCCTGAAAGCATCTACTAAAAGAGCGGTAGGCCAACTGGTTAAATCTGGATTAAAGAAGGAAGCCGCTGAAGCTAGTGTAGCTAAAGCCTCCGCAAAAGTATTAAATCAAGCCAGAGCTAAAGCGGTTACGGGAGCCACTGGTTTAGGTTTTTATTCTGGTCTGCAATCGGCGTTAGGGCAACAGGTAACCGATGAAGATATCAGCTTTACTACGACGTTAAAAGATGCGGCTATAGGAGCCGGTCTTGGTGCAGGAACTGGAGCTTTAGGTGTTGTGTCTAAAAGCGCAGCTTTACAAAGAGGGCTAAGTTCGCGAAAAGCGACTCTTGTTGAAAAAGGTGCGGAGACAGCTTTATTTGGTACAGCTTCTCCACTCTTAGAAGGAGAACTACCGAGCCTTGATTCTTACATCCACGCTGCTGGTGTTATTGGTGGCCTTACATTAAGTAAAGCAGCTCGTAAAAAAATATTTAAACCTAAAGGTAGGCAACTCGAAGGTAAAGAGCTTGAAGCCATTTATCGAGAGAATGCAGAAGCAAAACAAAAAAGAGAACAAGCCGCAATACAGCAGCAAGAAGTATATACAGATGGAACTAAGAATGTTAAAATATTAACTGACTGGGTTAACACTGAAAGAAAAGAAACTATATTAAAAGTTAGAGAAGTTAACAAAGACGGAACAGATGGAAAGTCTTTTGCTGTACCTAAAAAAGATTTTTTTAAACCAACACAAGATGGTGGCTATAGATTAAAGACAACTAAAAAAGGTCAGGATGTTGATACACTTATTAGAGATAAATCTTTTTATATAAAAGGAAAGTTAAAAATAAGTGACGCGGAATACAGACGTATGGTTAATGAAGTTGCGGGTGAAACATTTGCAGAAAAACCAAGTGGAAAAAGAAAGGGTAAAAAAAGCACTAATTACGATGAGCTGTCTAACAACTATGAAGCTAGAGAGAGATTGTTAAGACAACTAGAAACAAGACAAGCGGTTGAAAAAGAAATTGCAAATTATAAAAAAATAGGGGTTCCTGTTTACGAAGCTTCGGGAGAATCTTTTTTTAAGAAGTGGTTACCTCCCGCTGTTTACGATTCTTTAACAGCGCTTAAACCTCTTGACCGTCGCGTTAACGACCCAAAATTTCAACCATTATCCAATGAAATTAAAGCTGACTATTTTACAATGTCTTCTAGGCAAGCTGAAATAACTCAACAACTTTTGTATGCTTTAAATCAAGCAACCTACATTACAAAAGATGGCAGGGTAATAAAAGGTTTAAGTAAGATTAAGACTAAAAAAGACAGAGAAGAACTGTCAAATGACCTTGAGTCTAACGATGCTAATGCAATTAAAAGAACATCTCAATATAGAAAAGTATTAGAAACTTCTTGGAAAATAGCAGAAGATTCAGGAATAGACTTAGCTCCAGTGGTAGACAATTACTTACCTAGAAAATATAATGCAAAACTAAAAAGAATTTTAAGAGAAGACTTTGAAAAGTATTTAAAGATTGACCCAAGAACCATGAGTCTTGAGCTTAAAAACAGAGAAAACTTTGAAGTCACTTTAAAAGAAGCTTTAAATACAAAAGTATTAAGACCTGAAACAATCGAGCAAATAGAAAAGATAAGGGAAAAGATTGCACAATCTACTAAAAGAAGAGTTAGTGATGTTTCTTTGTCGGAGTCTTTTGAAAGAATTAGGGGGGAAGTGTTTAGCGAAATTACCCCAACAAGTAAATCATTAACAAAAGCCAGAACTAGCGATAAGTTAGACAATATGTTTTATGAAAGAGATGCGGGAACCTTGCTTACAAATTATGTAGGAGAGCTTGGAAAGTCCGTTGCGTTTGCTGAAACAGCTGGCGCTGATGGTGCAAAACTTTTTAACAAGATAAAAGCTATTCGCGATATGGGTGGTATTAATGAAGCAGAACTTTTATCTAAGGCTATCAATTCTTTCACAGGAACGATTGAAGTTATTAGGCGTTATAATTGGAGTCCTAAAGCTAAAAGTGTTTTAAATGATTTGGTTAACTTTCAAGTAGCTACTAAAATAGGTCTAGGTTTTGCCACTGTTCCAAACTTAACACAGTCTTTTATTTCTAGTATTTTAAAAGCAGGGTATTCTCCTTTCTTTAAGGGAACTTATAAAATGGTTACCGATAAAAAGTATCGAGAAGCTATTAAAGAATACTCTGGTGCTGGCTCTCTTGAGCTTCACGCTATTGTGGCTGGTTTTAATCCTTCAAATGCTAGCCTTACTGCACGGATTGCTGATAAAATAACAAAGTATTCTGGCTTCCAAGGAATTAATAAAATAAACAAGTTAGTTGCTTCTTACACTGGTTACGAAGCTGCTTTAAGATGGCAAAAAATAGCAAAGACTACGAATATAAAAGCACGAAAAGAGTGGGCGATATCTAATTTAAAAGGTATGGGTGTTGAAAATGTTAATAAAAAACTTACACAAAAAAATATGGCTAGGGCTATGTTTGAGTTCTCAAGGGACACCCAGCTACAAAAGAATGTATTTAGAGAACCTGCTTTTTTTAATGACCCAAGGTTTCAACCCTTTGTTTTATTTAAGCGTTTTGGATACAGGCAGGCAGAGTGGTTGAGCGGTGAAATAAAAAAAGAAGTGTACGATAATAAAAACCCAGTGTTTCTATTAAGACTTGGTGCAGCTGGTATGGCTGGTGGAACCTTTGTGCAGTGGGCTAGAAATAGTCTTAGTGATTTCTTTGCCGGTAAAGATGTTTATGATGAAAATTATAAGCATTCTATTGAAGGTGAAGAATACGGGTTAAATGACTTTATTGATTCAATGGCAGCTGTTGGAGGTTTTGGTATTGTTTCTGATATTATAGCATCCGAGAGTAAATGGAGAGCTTTAGAGTTTGCGGCAAAGCCTGTACTGATTCAAGATGCAAGCAAAGCGTATTCAGCACTTCAACGACTTGTTGCTGATACAGGAACATTTGGCCCAACGTGGGTTACGGGACAGAGAGCGGCAAGAAATGTAGCGCCTGTCTTTGGTAGTGTTGGTCGTAGATTATTAAGCAGACTTGAAACAGAAGGCCAAAGAAAGAATTACGTTAAATATAGATTAACAAAAATTAGACCTAGGATATTAGATTATCTAATAGAAGGTAATGATAGAATGGCTAACAGGTTAGTAAGGGAGTGGAATAATTCTTTTCCAGACAGACCTTTAACTTATGAAGATATTGATGTTGATGCTATCAACGAAAGACTAATGAATAAATATAAAAAAGAAATGAACCCCTAATAGCTTTTCTTATATATTTTAGTCCCTATTACTTTATAATCTAACTTCTTCGGATTCAACGCTTCATACTCCGCCCGCTTTTGTTTCCTATATTTAGTCCGCATAGCCGGTTCCATATTCAACCAACACTCTGGCAATGGGGACACCCGAGTTTCATAGCCGGTGGACGCCCCACAAAATAATACTGGCTCATCAGTTATCTCATCTGTCATTGGATTCCAGTTGGTTTCACCGCAGAATGCACAGATTTTTTCTATTTTAGGACAATATTTGAACACTGACTCCTCATCGTCGTAAAAATTAAGATTTGTCAAAAAAAAGTACCTCTAATTTAGCGTATATGGCGATAAAAAAAGTTTTTGAATACCAAGTATGGCTTTAAAGCGAGGCGCAGAATATACCCACACCTCGCCCCAAAACGCAAGAAATTTAGAAAGCTGGCTTGGTTTTGCCCTTACTTCCAAATTTCTCTGACGGTTCCTTGAAACTCATGTAGTAATATGTGTTTCCGCTCTTGGATTGACGTTTCCACATGGCGAAGTCCATCAGCGCATCGCCGACCTTACCTCTACCAGTATAATCTGGTTGATTGTCTGCCGTCTTTTTATCATTCGTAAATACCGTAGCGGTATTCTCTTTGTGTTCAAATGCCATTATTGGCTCCTTTGTTGTTAAGTCTTTAGCGAGGCGACTGTAAACCTAATTAAACGTACTAACAATTCCATGGTTAATTAAATTTTTGGCGCCAACCAATATCGCACCCGCTAAATTGAATCCTTTACCAATGAGAGTAGTAAACAATAATGTTCAAGGGGTACCACCATATAAGGCATTCCCCTGTCTTCTCTTATTACCACTCCTATTTCTTCTTTCTCCGGCTTGACCCATGTCGCAATGGTCTTCCTCCGCTTACATCCATAGTACTTACCTTCAATTTCAATATCACCCATCTCATGTTGGGCCCCACCTCGGTCACGGTTGTAAGCATCTAATTTAAAGTCTTTGGCAATGTTAACTGCCTGCCTCTGGAGTTCCGCTCCCCTCTGCCGGTTGCGCCTCCCTCTCCTTTGATTTTCTTTTTTCTTCTTTTTCGAGGTACTTCGTGTATTTTTTGACATCTTTTTTCCATATTAAGTAGTTTTCAAACAACCCCCTCACCATTCTAATTTCTTGGCTTAGTTCATACATCGCTTGGAATAGGTAATTGAGTTGCCCATCCCTCTCCTTGTTGGTCGTCTTATTCTTTTTAGGTTTCATTGTATTACCATTTTGACTTGCTTTTCCTTTTCCAAACAATTGGGGCAGGATTTAAATAAATTTTTTACTTCAGACGTATGGATATAACCACACTCCGGGCACATATAGTCCCAAGTAATCTTATCTTCATCGTAGTTACCATAAACCACGCTTGGTTCATGGGCCTCTATATTAAATATGTGGCGCGGGTTAAGCAGTTCCTCTACCGGGAGCAGGATTAAGCTGGAACTGTTATTGTCCCCACCTTTAATATCTCGGCGGGTGTCTCCAAGGTATTTACGGCACATATCTTGGATGATATTAGTCTTTAGAAAGATTGCGACGTTCTCATTTTGTTGTTCATCTACCAATATGTAAGCAACGTATTTAGCCTCGGTCTTTGCGATACCGCTCGGCTGACCGTTCATTGCATATTCTACGGCGATATTCCCAGTTTTCCAAGCCTTGTAATCCTTTTTAAACTCTACCGTTTCTAACATATCAGCCCATTTATTCTCTGACAACTTGCCTTCAAGTAAGTTTAAATCAAAGCGGTAGTCGGCCTCGCCAGATTCCCGGGCCTGTTTAGTAATGTCTTTAAGTTGACCTTCGTTCAATTGGACGCTAATATGTTTCATCGGACTTGTCTAATGGGTTGTGGCTTAGAGCATCGGTAGAACCCGCACCTGATTTCTCGTGTCGCTTTAACTCAACACGAAACCCAAGTCGCTCTGCTTTGCGACTGACCCACTCAATAAAGTCCCTTATGTCATCATCGGTAGTGTCGTCAGAGGGGTGTATATATAATTTATTCCAGTCTATCAAAAGGGTACATCTCCTAACTTTGTTTTTAAAAGGGCTATCGGGTAACGCACTGGCTTACCGCTATCGTTCACAAAACTTTTATAACTAACCTCTATGAGAACCTTCACCCCATCTATCATATCAATCTCTAAATATGGTAAGGTTATTTTACCGTCTTGCTTTTTATCTAACCCCAAGATGGTACAGAATTTAGCAAAGCCCCAGTTTCTACTTGCCTCGAAATTATAGCCCGGTTTATCCTTGTAGCGGAATACACCATTGTCTTTTACATCGGCATTCGCATACTCGGAGTCCACTACCCTGTATACTGGTTTGAATATGTCTGCAATAAAGCCACCGCACTTGATATTTTCAGATACGTCCAATGCGACTATGATGGCTTTGTGTTTACCGCTTGGTAATTTAGGGCCACCACTTGACTCATTGGGAATATAGTATGCGTTGTCAGGCACGTGCTATTTGTAGGATTTCTTTATTGACGCTATCCTATCCAATGAATCCTGCAGGTTGTCCATAGTGATTTTACCGTCATCCAATGCACCAAGCACCCTGTCAAGGTCTTTCTCTTTAAGACCTTCAGCATCTATATGAACCATCGCTTTAACAAAGGCCTTTGAGCCCTCTGTCTCCGTCTTAATTGCCTGCTTACATTCCTCCGAAGGCATGAGCCTCGAAACAGGTGCCTCAATGACGGTAGGGTCGTCTTCGTCGCCATTCATAACGTATTCCACAAAGGCCTCTATTCTCCCTAATTCAGACGGCTTCAGTATGCCACCCTTTTTGTATAATTCGAGGGCGAAACCATACCGTACCTTACCACGATTCACCTTGTCCCAATCCACGTTTTCGTTCTTTTCCATGTTATTATCCTCTCTCACTTATTGTATTCCTTTAAGTCCGCCACCGCAAGGCTCGAAAAAAGAGCAATATTTCTTATTGCACTCCCACTCCTCAACAGGAGCAAGGCCCTCTTGTACCGGCGGTAGACCGTCTTTAAACAGTTCCTGCACCTTTAACCAATAGCGTTCAGCCATATCTATATAGGTGCGAGGTACTCGCAATTCTTTTACTCTGGAATTGTTTTTATTATAAAATAATAGCGACATCTTCCTTAACGAAACACCCTCTTCCCTAAAATACAAACCATATGTACCTAACTGTATTGCGTAGTTTTGTGGGGGCTCCTTACTACCGTATCTACCAAAGATAGATTGCCACTTATAATCATTGCAGGTTTTAATATCATATAGGGCCCCATCTTTCAATACCATGGCATCAAGAAAACTTCTCACATTTAACCTTGGGATGGTAATTTCCTTTTCTATAAAAACCTCTACATCGTTCTCATCTGCATATTTTTGCAATGCCTCCTGCATATCAGTATGCACTAAATCACCTAAGCGAAACAAACGCATTGTGTTTGAATCCTTATCCGGTGCCGGTAGTTTTTCTATTTGTGAATAATAATGTTTACGGACACATAGACCGGCGCCCGAGGCGTGATACCAGTCATCGTTCTCTTCATAACGTGCCTCGAAATTCTCATCTCTAAGCTCCAGTATGTAATCATCATATATTTTGAATAAATCAAGCATCAATATCTCTCCTGATGGGGGTTACGAATTTAATAATTAGGCCAACCATATTCAATCAGAAAGTTTATCCTCCTCCCCGTCGGCCCACCTGTCCATTGCTTTTAATTCCTCTCTCAAAAAGTCTGATATGATACTCATTGCCTTGTATATGCCAACCATATACATTGTATTTTGAGCATACTCATCGTTCCGATTATTACGCGAGCATTCCCGATTCTTTGCCCGGGCGCTTTCAATCTCTTCGCGCAACGCATTTAATATTTGTTCCATTTCCGCCAACACTTTTAACTGCTCCTATTCTCATTAAATTATTTTACCAATTAATATGCCAACTAACATCCCGAAAATAAACTCGCGGTGCTTCTTAGCTTCGTAAATCAATGTTATTAAAAAATCCATTGTCACTTGTTTTAACTCACTCATCGTCTTTTTGTTCCTTCTTTTCTTTATAAATTGCACCCAATAGTAATAGATAGTTACGAGCATCAGTTATCCGGCCCTCAATAGGCTCGTCGGATGCCTCCACACCGTCTAATTCATAGTTCCTTATGGAATCCATATGCTTTAGCAGATACACCAACGCTACAAAGGACGGTGAACATTTAAGTCTTTCAGCGATTGACTTAAAATTTTTAAGCTTATCCTTATCGCTAACAGTATATTCTTTACCTTTATCGCGCATTAACTTCATTTCTTTAGTATGCTGTTCATCAGCCCATTTAAAAAAGTCTTTTACCTTCATTTGAAATGCCTTTTGAGTATAAAGAATAAGTTTTGAATTTCTGAGTCTTTCATTTTTTCCAATAACCTTCTCCGTAGTTTAACTGTCATTAATTCTTTTATCATTGTTTCTCTATCATTTTTATGCATGAATCCTCCTAACTACGACTGTTTGTGTCGTATATAATGGGGAGGTGGCAAAAATAATAAATCCACCTCCCCTAATCGGCGACACAGGCGAAAGGATGGGGATGAAGAACCCAAAAACCCATGTCGCACTTGTAGGCGCACCTACCTCACCCTAAATATCTTGAACATATCCCTTACAGTCTTTTCCACTATTCCGGGCGCGTTAATTCCCCTTTTGTACCCGGCCCTGTATCCTCTCATATAGACTGCGTGTTCATTTGGATTAATACTTTTCTTACGACCTCTTTTAGCCATCTATTCTCTCCTCTTCTGTTATGATTGCATCATATACATCTTCGGGCAACACTTCGTGCCCCTCACATTTTGGATTCTCACACCCAAGTCCTAATTCGGCAGAGCCATCTCCGGTATCACTGGAGGCATAAGCCCACCACCAAAGCAGTTCATCACAATGGGGGCAATGTACTTCTGACCGTTCACCGTCCATAGGACTTACGCCTCGTCCTTCCTTGGTTTTTTACCAAGAATATTTTCTCCCATATTACTTGAAAGCATCTGTCCGTTGAGTCTCCTATCTTCCTTGAAGTAATTATACACATTTTCAATTAATCCAACAAGCTCGGCAACCTCTTTATCTTTCAGCCCACCCAAGTTCCATCGGCGAACCTCACGTAGAAACTTCGTTGCCTTTTGTCTGTACAAAAGAAAGTGGGGCTCTGTGTCTTTAGTGCCCCTATCTTGATAGATGAAGTCGAGGAAAACCTGCTTGCCCAAAAGGCGTTTTTCTTCCGGCGAGTGGTTGTCTTCAGCTTCAATGAGTTTTAGGTCATACTTTATGGCCCGAGGAGCGTTGGCACCTATCTGCCTTTCAGATTCAAGGTAGGCATCGGTTATACCTCTTCGTAAATCCTCATCCTTGGTCGCTTTCTCTATCTCGGAAGGTGTGTATCCACCAACCTCATAGGCCAGAACACTTTTCTTCATGTCAGCATCCGCTCTATTAATGGCTTCAACATTTTGAAAGTACGTTGTTGAAAGGCCGGTTAAAGAACAAAGCGAATTAATAAAGTCAGACTCCTTGTATTCACCGTGTTCTTTATAGTATTCTTCCCGGTACCTCACGATAGCCTTCGACATTTCCGTTACAGCTACGTTCAATCTCTTGGTGTTGGATGCAAATTGAATCTGCATCATCTCAAGCAGACTTAAATCAGTACGCACCATTGCATCAATGGTTTCGTGTCCGAGATGTGCTACGCTGAGCCACCGGCGCTCACCATCTAATATCCACCATTTTCTATCCTTATGTTTGAGTGCCTTCTTTCCAAGAATCAGTTCGCTGTTACTCGTCTTGACAAAGGGAGCAACAATAATGGGGTAATATAAACCCCTCTCCTTAATGTCTTCAGTAAGAGCCTGTAATGATTTCTCGTTCTTTGCCCAATCTTGACGTGGCTGTGCCGTATCTCGAATCACATCCTCCACGTTAATCTTGGCGATTGTTCTTTTTTCTTTTTTCATTGATTTTTTCTCTCCGTTTGTTTAATGAAAATAAAAATGTCCATTGGTACTCAATAAGAAAGGCCCATATTGATTCTAAACCTGCCTTCATCGTTGTACCCTATCTATGTAATTCTTTGCATATCTTGTAAGATGGGAGGTAAGGTTACTCGCAATAGCATTGTCTATATCTATCATCTCTCCATACACATATTCTTCCGGGGCATTGGTAACAAGCCATCTTGACTCATGGGTTATCGCCATAAGGTCATCATGCTTTTTGGGGATAACATCCCTCACAATGGACTCCACACCCTTATCCCGGTATCGGAACATCCTCAAGGATGGTAGATTTTTGCGTACTCTCCGCTCCACCATTTTCTCTAAGTATTTTACACTATTCTTTTTCACTTGACATCCCCTCCAAATAATCATACACCTCGAAATTTACTTTGAAAGAAAGATAGCCTATATCAGACTCAAGATTTTTAAGAAACTGTATTAATGCTTCAAGTTTTTCTATAGGATAAAACTTAAAGTTTAACTTACTTTCGTTGTTCCCCTCACATTGTATTTCTATGGTTAGATTAAGCACTAACATTTATGCCCTCCTTTAATTTTTTGAGCCTCTGAGTTTGTTGTTTTACGTTTTTCTCAACCTTGGGGTGCACCACCCGTGGGCACCTCGGTTCTCTCCGAGACCCCAAGTGCACGCTCATTAGACACTCGGGGTTGTAGAGGCTCAAGTTACAAGGGCTTGGCGCAGGTGTTGATTCACTGTTCCGAGGAAACAACCAAGCCCCATCATTGATAACACTTAAAGGAGTCTCTCTCTCCCTGTACGGCAGTCTATTGCTATGTCCGAGCGACGGCATCACAGCGTGCTACCTCCCTTGACTTTCATTAGCGGTGTTATCAAGTTTAAATTTTTCTTATTCATACTACTTATATGTTTGAGTTGTGATTTGGTTCCAATTTAAGTTTCATCTTCCTTTTCTAACATCTGTACAAGTTCGATAGAATTAGAAACGATATATCCCGCCAATTCCTTTTTGCTCATCGGAATGTTCTCGTTATCGCTATCCATATCCGCACAGTCATGCTCTTCATCTAAAGATATAGACTTGAATGAAGACCCATCGCTTAACAATGTCTCTCCAACTGTTATCACGATAACATCATCTGCGTGCCATTCGCATTCGTCAATTATTTCTTTCGGTAGTATCTTTAATAAGTCAGACACTTTTACTGTTGGTGTATTTATCATTATTATTTCCCTTCAGTTATTGGTTTCCATTTTTTGAGCCATCGTTTAATGGCTCGGATTTCTTTTAGGCACTCTTTACTTTCCGAATCCCACCCATTTTTCCATGATTCATGTCTTACATGGTCTTCTTCATAAAATGTACCCAAAACATATTCGGCTTCTTCAATTAATATCTGAGCAGAGTCATCGCTGTACCCGTATGCGGATTCTACAACATCGTCCGATTCCTTATCATGTCCTTCATCATCAAAGGATTCCATCACACAAAGACAGGCATATTCTAATTCAGAAACCTTCCACATCTCTGTCCGCATTTTGTAATATGTATCACGGCTTATGGTGTTCATTGTTATTTCCTTTCATTTTGTTTGTGTGTCATATCCTTTATACGCACGGGGTTTAAGAAAGTTCCATTTTAATTTCATCCCAACATATATTCTACCAAGCCCTCGTTATAAACCCCGAGCGACTTTAGGTTATGTATCCAT
>TARA_R100000808_G_scaffold1529_2_pt1 | contig 18950 bp, 16 predicted proteins | sample TARA_R100000808 | Tara Oceans TARA_R100000808 (sample SAMEA2622852) | marine metagenome | biome: marine biome (ENVO:00000447); feature: marine epipelagic mixed layer (ENVO:xxxxxxxxx); material: "saline water (ENVO:00002010), including plankton (ENVO:xxxxxxxx)" | depth 140 m | reverse complement strand
CCCTCTTTAACATATTCAAAGGGTGGCTATCAAGGTGAGACTCTAAAATCTAAGCCGCATGCAAAAAGTGGGTATCAAGGTGTATTCCAAACAAGCACTGCTAATTTTATGGGTCAAAAGAAAAAGTTAGCTAAAGTAGGTGATAAATTTTACAGAATAAAGAAGGATAATACACTTGCTAAAGATGCTCTTTCTGGTATTCAAGATAAGTTCTTTCGTCAAAGATTAAAGTCTGGTAAGTCTGAATTAAAGTGGTCACTAATATCTGGTGTTTAATAATGAGTGGAGATTTCCTTCATTTACTGAAACCCGAAGAAAGAGATTTGCTCAGACGCATTGTTAAGATGGTTCATTTTAAGCATTACCCCGAAGAAGTTAAAACAGACTATGAAGCAGACAAGTTAATCTCCGTACTTGGTCCACAAACTGTGGAAAATTTAATTAAGACAGGGCGAGATAACAACATTGGCAACCTTTAATTACAAGCCAGACGGAAGCGTAATAAAGGAGTTTATGAAAGATGACTCCTTCTTCAGAGGATTACGAGGACCAGTTGGTTCGGGAAAGTCGGTTGCATGTTGCGTTGAAGTCTTCCGAAGGGCATTGTCGCAAAAGAAAAACGAGAAGGGTATTCGTAAATCGAGGTGGGCAGTTATACGAAACACCAACCCCCAGCTTAGAACGACAACAATTAAAACTTGGCTCGATTGGTTTCCCGAAAACACATGGGGAAACTTCCGATGGGAAGTTCCGTATACGCATTTTATCCGAAAAGGAGAAGTAGATTTAGAAGTTATCTTCTTGGCATTGGATAGACCCGAAGACGTTAAAAAGCTATTATCTTTGGAATTAACAGGGGTATGGATAAACGAAGCAAGGGAATTACCGAAGTCAATTATTGATGCTTGCACAATGAGGGTAGGAAGATTCCCCTCTATGAGGGAAGGTGGTCCAAGTTGGACAGGAGTTATTTGTGATACCAATGCTCCCGAAGAAGACCATTGGTGGTCGATTATGTCGGGGGAAGTTCCTGTTCCAGACCATATTCCAAAAGAAGAAGCCCGAATGTTAGTCACTCCCGATACATGGAATTTCTATACACAGCCGAGTGCGATGCTGGAAATAAAGGATGAGTCGGGTAATGTTAAGGATTATAAAGCAAACCCCAAGGCAGAAAACACCAGCAACCTTTTAAAAGCATATTACGATAACACGATACGAGGGAAAACAAAGTCTTGGATTGATGTCTATGTTATGAATAAGCTGGGTAATGTAAGTGATGGTAAACCAGTTTATCAGATGTTTGCTCCTGATGTTCATGTTTCAAGAGAAGAAATAAATATAGCAAAGGGTGTTCCTGTCTATATAGGTATGGACTTTGGATTAACACCAGCCGCAGTTTTTGGTCAGAAGGTTAGGGGTCGTTGGTTAGTACAATCGGAAGTGGTTGCTTTTGATATGGGCATAGTTCGTTTTGCAGAACTTGTAAGAGAAGAACTGGCAACAAAATATGTTGGGTTGGAGGCTCATATATATGGCGACCCATCGGGAGACTTTAGGGCGCAAACCGATGAGAGTACACCTTTTCAGATACTAAGGGCTTGTGGTTTAAGGGCTTTACCAGCTTCATCCAATGATGTTGGATTAAGGATAGAAGCTGTCAACAAGACATTGACAAATATGGTTGAAGGGCAGTCGGGTATATTAATAGATTATCGTTGCCGAACAATCATTAAAGGCTTTGATGGTGGCTATCAGTATAGACGAATACAAGTATCGGGAGAAAGATATAGTGACAAACCCGAAAAAAACATGTATTCACATATACATGATGCGTTACAGTATTTAATGCTTGGTGCTGGAGAAGGTAGACAGTTAATGACAAACCAGAAACCACTTCAAGTATTTAATGCCCGAAAAGGTTTTGATGTTTTCGCCAAACCTTCTCGGCAACGAAGACAAGGAATGTGGGCGAGAATGTAGGAGAGAACCATGTGTTTTTTTAGAAGAGTACAAGTACAACCACCAGCACCAGTGATAGACCCCGAAGTTGAAGCACAAAAGAAAGCTGAAAAAGAAAAGACGGATGCTTTAGCTAAACAGCAAAAAGAATATACAGCCAGAGTTCATGGAGGGAAAGTGGGTAGACGTTCCCTTATTTCTGGTCAATCGGGTGGTATAGGATATGTCGAATGATAGTAGACCAACCTATTGATACATTATCTATCAGTAATGCTGAAGGTGCTGTTAAGCTATTATTGAAAAGATATGAAAAAGCAAAAGCTGTCCGTAAAAATTGGGTAGATTTGTTTGAAGAATGTTATGAGTATGCTTTACCTCAAAGGGAAAGTTTCTATAACGAAGTTGCTGGACAACGCAGAGATGATAAGATATTTGATGAGACAGCAGTAGTAGGTACACAGGAATTTGCTTCTCGTCTGCAATCGGGTATTGTTCCAAACTTTGCACGATGGGCAGACCTTATGGCTGGTTCTGAAGTGCCTGTTGAACAAAGGGAAAATATCAATGCTCAGTTGGAAGATGTAACAGAATATGTATTTGAAGTTTTGCAAAACTCGAACTTTGCTCAAGAGGTTCATGAATCCTTTTTGGATTTGGCAGTAGGCACAGGTGTCTTACTTGCTGAAGAAGGGGATGCAATTAACCCAATACGTTTCTCTGCGATTCCATTGCCTCATGTTACATTGGATGTTGGTAGTGATGACAGCATTGACCATATTTTTAGAGAGCGTCATATTCGTGGTTCGGAAGTTACTGTTGCTTATCCAAGAGCAACAATTCCATCTAAAATGGCTGAAGAAGTCAAAAGAAATCCAGATGATAAAAGAAAAATCCTTGAAGTAGTCTACAGGGATTATTCAAAATTAAATGTCATGGCACATCATTACTGCGTCATAGATATGAAAACAAAAGAAAAAGTCTTACAGGAAAGGTATGAAGGGGTGGGTTCTTGTCCTATTATTGCCTATCGCTGGTCTAAAGCGAGTGGTGAAATTTATGGAAGAGGTCCACTAATCAATGCCCTTAGTGCAATTAAAACGACTAACCTAACAGTTGAGTTGATATTGGAAAATGCACAGATGGCAATATCGGGTATATATCAAATGGAAGATGATGGGATAATAAACCCAGATTCTATTTCGCTTGTGCCAGGGACTGTTATTCCTAAGTCGGCTGGAAGTGCTGGATTACAGCCAATAAATGCGGCTGGAAGATTTGATGTTGCTGATTTGGTATTGGGAGATATGAGAAACAATATTAAAAGGGCTTTGTATAATGATATGTTAGGCGACCCAAACAGAACTCCAGCATCTGCAACAGAGATAGCTGAACGAATGGCTGACCTTTCAAGAAGGATAGGCGCGGCTTTTGGAAGATTGCAAGCCGAGTTAGTCCAGCCAGTTTTACAAAGAGTTATTTATATTCTTAAAAGACAAGGAAGGATTGAAGTTCCGACAGTTAATGGTAGGGAAATAAAGATAAGGTCGGTTTCTCCGTTAGCCCAAGCACAAGCCCAGCAAGACGTATTGTCTGTTGATAGATTCCTTGAGTTGGTTGGTGGTCGATTTGGTCCACAAATACTGAACCTCTTGATAGATTCACAAGAAGTATCTATATATTTAGCAAGGAAGTTTGGTGTCCCCGATAATTTAATACGTTCACCAGAACAGAGGGCGATGCTTACAGAGATGGCACAACAGATGGCACAGATGCAAATGCAACAACAACAAGGCATGGAGCAACCACAATGATAAAAAAAGAAAGCCTGTTCGATAAAAAGAAAAAAGTTACGATACCAGACAAACAAGCAAAAGAAGAATTAAAGGAAGTAGAAGTAGCAAGTAGATTTGACGAGATGCAAGAATTAAGAGAACGAGGATATTATAAAGATTATCTTAGAAGCTATAAATACCTTCGGGCAAAAGGTATGAATGTAAAAGACGCATATAATAAGTCCTTAGATGATTTTATGGAAGAACTACGTTTGTCTGACCATTTACATAGTGTTGAGGATGGTTATTAAAGTAGGAATACCAAAGTAATGACAGCTAGTATTGGAATAGACGGCTATCCTCGTAGCAAAGAACAGGATGAAAGAATATCGCATAATATTGCTCAATGTTTTCATACAACCAATGGGCAAGAAGTATTGAAGTATTTAAGAAGCATCACGATAGAATCTGTATCGGGTGCTAATATTACCGATAATGAACTTAGACATTTAGAAGGTCAGCGTTATCTTGTCGGTTTAATTGAAAGACGTATTCAACATAGTCATGGAGTAAAAAGTTTATGAGTGAAGAAGCACAGGAATCAGCAGTAGAACAAACTGAACAAACTGAACAAGCAATAGAAAGACCCGAATGGTTGCCAGAAAAGTTTAATACACCAGAAGACATGGCGACCAGTTATGCAAATCTTGAATCAAAGATTGGGCAAAAGGAAGATGATTTAAGAAAAAATATTGAACAGGAAATGCAAGATAACCTTTATAAAAATCGCCCAGCAAGTGTAGGTGATTATCAACTACCAGAGACTATTGATGCAGAACAGGCAAACCAGAATGAACTACTGCAATGGTGGGCAAACACTTCTTTTGATAATGGGTTTAGCCAAGAGCAGTTTGAAGAAGGATTAAATATTTATGCAAATGAATTAAGTGCGGCTATGCCTAATCTGGAAGAAGAACATGCCAAGCTAGGAGATAATGCCGATGCTCGTATAGATGCAGTTAAGCTATGGGCAAATGCAAATTTCCCACAGGAATTAATGCCAGCAATGGAAACTCTTGGGTCAACAGCCGAAGGAATACAAGTCATGGAAATGTTAATAGAAAAACTCAAGGGGGCATCTATCAATGGACAGGCACAACCAGCGGGGGTTATATCGCAAGCCGATTTAGAGCAGATGATGAAAGACCCTCGTTACTGGAATCCGAAAGATAGAAGTCAAGACTTTGTAAATCAAGTGGATGAAGGCTTTGCCAAACTGCATAATAGAAGTTGATGCCATACAAGTTATAGAAGGTAAGGAATCTCATGCTTATTATCTTTCTTCCCGATTAAGAAAGAATGATTTGAGAGAAGTATGGCTATCTGATTCAGACCCATTACAAGCATTACTGACACCGATAGTAGATAAGGAAGACCTTGATGCAATTACTTATACTGCAACAGTGGGTGGTGAGCCAATCTGTATGTTTGGTACTGTAAAAGCAACCGACAATCAAGCTGTGGTATGGGCATTGGGTAGCGATAAAATATTTAAATATCGAAAAAGTTTTGTTAAAGCGTCTATTGAAGTTGTTAATTTACTTCAAAATAACTATGAAAAGATATGGAATGTTGTGCCATACGACCATCTGGATACTATTATATGGTTAAAAAAATTGGGGTTTATTATAGAAAATGACTTTGTTTTACAAAAAAATGTGCCTATGTTGCATTTTTTCCGTTGCAAAAAACTAGAAAATATGGCAACAGTACATTAAGTGACCCGAAAAAAGCAGAATGGTCTTTGTAAAAAGGCAACCATGTTGAAGCTAAATTAGGACAATCATGCTGAACGATGCGAAAGCATCATAACTTTATTAACTTAAATGGAGGCTATCTTGGCAAACACCATAGATACAGCTTTTATTAAGCAGTTCGAGGCTGAGGTACATTTAGCATATCAACGTATGGGTTCAAAGTTACGAAATACTGTGCGTACTGCTGGTAATGTACGAGGGAATCAAGTAAGATTCCAAAAGATTGGTTCTGGTTCTGCTAATACTAAAAGCAGAAATGGTAAAGTCACTCCCATGGAGTTGGCACATACCACTGTTGATGTTACTCTAGCTGACTGGTATGCACCAGAGTATATCGACAAGTTAGACGAATTAAAGACTAACATTAACGAAAGACAAGCAGTTGCAACAAGTGCGGCTGCGGCTCTTGGTCGGAAGACCGATGAAATCATTTACACAGCTATGGATTCGGGTGCGAACAGCACTCAAATACATGACACAAGTTCTGCGTTGGAAAGAGCAGATGTGCTATCATTGTTTGAAACAATGGGTGCGGCAGATGTTCCAGAAGACGGACAGAGATTTGTTGCCATGAATCCAAAAGGCTTTGCAGACTTATTCACAATCACAGAATTTTCTAGTGCTGATTATGTGGGTGAGGCTCAGTTGCCTTATGCTGGTGGAATGACTGCGAAAAACTGGTTATCATTTATGTGGTTTAGCACTTCTGCTGTAACTGCTGGGAAGAATATAGCGTATCATTCTTCCGCAGTTGGTTTAGGCATTGGGGCAGATGTAACTACAGAAATAAATTATGTGCCAGAAAACGTATCACATTTAACAACATCCATGATGAGTATGGGCGCGGCTGTTATCGATGATAATGGTGTCTATGAAGTCTTGGATAACAACAGTTAAGGAGGTTTAAATGGCTTATGATAAAGATAATTTAACTCGCTTGGCTGGTGGAAGTGGGCATACTCTATGGCACTATACGACAACCGATACGATTGCAACAGTTAACACAGCTGGATATTTTTCAGACAGTGCTAATATGTTCAACACAAATGATGTAATTATAGCAGTTACATCTTCTGGTGGAACGCCTGTTGTATCGTTGACATACGCTAATAGTGTGACTGCATCAGCAGTTGATGTAGTTGATGGCTTAACAGTTACAGCTACAGACAGCGACTAATAAGGAGTAGGGGGAGAAATCCCCCTATACCAAATGGCAGTAACAAGTACCACAGCAACAACAGCCATAGATGTTTGTAATAGGGCATTGGTTCTTATCGGTGCTTCTCCCATGACATCTTTTGAAGATGGAACAAACGAGGCTTTAGTTGCTGTGAACTTGTACGAAGATACTTGCCGAGCTACATTGGTTAATACTCGTTGGCGATTTGCTACAGACCAAAGAGCATTAAACAGATTAACAAGTGAACCTACTGGTAGATGGGATGCCGCCTATTTAATACCAGCAGAATCACTTTTTGTTCATGCAGTTACAGTAAATGATGCCCCTATTCAATATGATATATTTGGTAATATGGTTTACTGTGATGCAACAACAAACGATACAGTTATAGCTGATTATAATTTCAGACCAACAGAAGCAAAGTTTCCCTCTTATTTTGTACAGGCACTTGTCTATGAACTGGCTGGACAGTTTGCTTTGGGTATAGCAAGAGATGACGCACTATCAAGTATGATGTTTAACAATGCTCGCTTTTATATGCAAAGGGCAAGAACAATGGATAGTCAGCAACAAACAACAAGAAAACTTATAACAAATCGCTTTATAGTCTCAAGAAGGTCTTAATTGTGAGAGTCCGTATTCCTCAAAATAACTTTGAGAGGGGTGAAATCAGTCCATCTATGACGATGAGAACTGACCTTAATACTTATGTACAGGGTGCAGAAGAAGTAAGGAATCTCTTTCTCTTGGCTGAAGGGGGAGTAAAAAGAAGGGCTGGTTCAGAATGGTTAAGCACTTTTGGTATAACACCTAATACATCGAATAGAGTTGAGGTTCGCTTAGAGCCATTTCTATTTAGTGATGATGAACGATATATCATGGCTTTTAGTAATGCACGATTAGATATATTTCGTATTGTTGCAAGTACAGGAGCAGTAACAGCCTTAACAGCTTTAACTGCTGATTCGGATTCAAGTGCTTTGCCTTGGACAACAGCAAGATTGGAACGCATGACATTCACTCAGAACGCAGATGTCATGTTTATTGCTCATCCCGATTTTATGGTAAGAAAAATAACAAGAACAAGTGCAACAGCCTTTTCAGTTTCGACTATGACATTTGATGCAACAACAGCTGATGATGAAAAGTACCAGCCCTATTTTGCCTTTCAAGAAAGTGGAGTTACCTTAACTCCTCAAGCAACTAGCGGAACTGGTAAAACAATGACAACCTCGGCTGATTACTGGAACTCAAGTCATGTCGGTACGATTATACGATACGCTGGTAATGAAGTGTTAATAACTGGATACACAAGTGCTACAGTTGTAACTGGTACAATTAGAAAAACATTATCAGCAACAACAGCTACAACAAACTGGGATGAAGCCAGCTTTTCAGCTTATCGTGGTTATCCTCATGCTATAACATTCCATGAAGATAGGTTGTGGTTAGGTGGAACTAAGAGTCAACCAGACGCTATTTGGTCTTCCAAGACATCAGAGTATTTTAATTTTGATGTTGATGATGCCAGTGATGATGACAGTATTCAAATAACAATCAATGTTGGTGAATTTAATAACATAAGACATTTGGTTGCTAATCGTGATTTGCAGATATTTACCAGCACATCAGAGTTATATATCCCTTCTTTTGCAGATAAGGCATTGACTCCTACTAATGCTCAGATTAGAAGGCAAACTCCTTATGGTGCTTCTTATGTAAGACCTTTACCCTTTGATGGTGCAACAATATATATTCAAAAGACAGGAACATCCGTGAGAGAGTTTCTTTTTAGCGAGCAAGAATCAGCGTATGTATCCACCCCATTATCTTTAATTTCATCGCATTTAATTAGTAACCCAACCCACATAGCTTCTATTAAAGGTGCGTTCTCCAGACCAGAGCAGTATGCTTTTGTTGTTAATGACGATGGTTCGCTGGCTGTGTTCCATTCTATTCGTAATGAAGAAAAGGCTGGATGGACTAAGTGGACAACAACAGGGAACTATCATTCAGTCTGTGCTATAGATGATAGAGTCTTTGCTGTTGTGTATAGAGATATGGGAGGTGGTACAAATAAATACACACTTGAAGAATTTAAAACCTCATTGCGGTTGGATTGTTCCGATAGTTTTACTGCGACATCGAGTAACAATGGTATCTTTGCAACCAATACTATATTTACAGATGGTGCTTCATTGGCTGTTGTTGAAGGAGATAATTATATAGGCTCGTTTACACAGGCTAGTAATCAGACAAATGTGTCGGCTGTAAAAGCTATTAATACAGCAGAGATTGGTTATAGCTTTACATCTAATTTAAAAAGTTTACCAGTAGATGCACAAGTTCAAGGTGGACCTTTAACTGGAGAACCAAGAGCAATCACAAGAGTTAATCTTGATTTATTGTCAACGCTATCGGTTTCTGTTAATAGTCAACCATTAATAATACAAGGCGTTACTGATACAGTAACAAGTAGTGAAATGGGATTTAATGCTTTTACAGGCAAAAAGGAGTTTCGTTTGTTAGGATATAGTCGTGACCCAAGAGTTGAGATAACTCAAACAGCACCATTGGATTTACAGATTAATGGTATGATAGTAGAGGTAGCCTTCTAATGTGCATGCCCGTTCCACAATTAATGATGATGTCAACAATAGCTGGTGCAACAACTTCTATTATGGCTGGCAATGCACAAGCCAGAGCCACTGCTGAAAGTGCTAAATGGAATATAAAACAAATACAAAATCAAAAACAGATGGCTGAATTAGAGGCACAACAGGCAGAACTTTCAAGGATGGAAACTTTTGCAGAGGCGACATCATCTAATGTAGCTATGTTTGCTATGATGGGGAGAAGTGCAACAGACCCATCAGCATTGGCATTAATGGCACGAAATGAAGAGGCAGTTCAGAGTGATATAGAAAGGATAAAGTTACAAAAGACTGCAATACAAAATAAAATGGATTTACAGATTCAATCTATATCTGAGACAGCAACAGAAAAAGCAACGACAGCAAAAAGATTGGGTTATTTTAAAGCCTTAAATACTGGAGCAGAAGGTATTATTAATATTAAGGAAATAGAATAAATGGCAATCAGAGTTATTAAACCACAAGTGAGCAATCAGCCAGTAGGTATTGTACAAAAGGATGATACAAGTGCAGAGGCAGAAACATACAAAGCCTTATCTGAAACAGCTACAGCTTGGGGTGCTTTTCTTTTTAAGAAGGAAGCAGAGAAAGCACAAGTCGAAGCTATGGAGTATGCAGATAATGTAAAGATACCTATACTTGACCCGAAGGATGGGCTTATTAAAAAAGTACCGACACCTCAAGGATGGGGTGGTATAAGGAAAAGAACTTTTGAAAAAGCCATGCAAAATCACTATAGAAATTCTATAGATAAACAATTAAGAAATGTATTTGCAACATTGCAACTCGATAAAGAGTTAGCATTATCACCAGCAAAGTTTCAAGAGGCTGGCAGTATTCGTTTAAAAGCTATTATTGATGCGTCAGATGAATCATTTAAAGGATTTGTTGAGAATCAAGGAACAGAATATTTTGGTGCGGCTCTTTTAAATGTAAAAAAGAATCAAACAGAACAAGCATTAAAGAAGATAAGATTTGGAGCAAGAAGTAATTTTGGGATGAAAATTACACAATTAGAGTCTTTGACAAAAACCGATTTGCCAGAAGCTATACAGCAAGCAAAGGAAATCATCGCTGAAATTCAAGAGGCAGATTCAATATTAAATCCAGACGATGTAAGAAGATTAACAAACGAAACAAGGCAGATGGTAGTCAGGTCAGTTATGAGTAGTTGGATGTCAGGGAAGAATAAAGATGAGATTAAATATGGATTACAAAGACCTTGGAAAAATGATAAAGGCAATCTCCCCGAATCAATTAAATCTTTTATAGAAAACAATCCAGAATTTTATAATGCAGTAGAAGATGATGACGATATACGAGGGCATATTCAACAGACTATAAATGCTTCAGAATCAGTACCTACATCTACAAATATGTCAGATTTTGGTGGGGATAAAAAACCGAATAGAGATGAAAACGAAGAGATATTAAAAAATATATTAAATAAAAATACTATGACAGAAGAGGATTTTTATAGCAGTCCTTTATTCCAGAAGATGATAGAAAGAAATGGGGGTATTCCTACAAGTTTGTGGAACTCAATATCACAATTTGTGGAAGACCCAACATTAAATTCAGAGATGGGTTTTGATTTATATAATCTTTATAGAAATGCTACTGAAAAAATAATGGGTAATCAGATAAGCATAACAAATGAAGGTGCGTTTCCATCTAAATTTGTTAGCATGATGAACGCTATCAAACCCTTTATGGATATTAATTTAAGTGAAACCAAAGATATGGAAAGCACTTTTAATGAGGCTGTAAAATATTACAAGGCTGGAGAAGCAGATAAAGAATCATTTTATAATTCATTTAGAGGTCAGTTAGGGTTTGAAGATGATGCTAATATAACAGAAGATAAACTTGTTAATGCTTTAGCAGAAAGACTGCAACAAGGTGGGGGGTTTTTTTCAAGTGAATTAAGTGGATTAAATGATGAAGAAGCTATGCTGTATGCTAAAGAAGCCATGCTTTATATGAGAACAGAAAATGCAAGAGGCAATCCTAAAGACGTTGAAAGTTCTATAGAAGTAATAAAGAACACTTTAAAAGATGATTGGGGATTTGATGTAGGCATGTACAATTCAAGTGGAAGACCCGCTTTTGAAAATGAAAATGCCAATTATCAAAGGACTAAATTCACATTAGCCAAAATGTTTCCTTCTACTGTGTATCAAGGAGGAGAAGAAAAGTTTAGAGAATTTGTAGAGCAAATAACTGGTATGCACACATCAAATGCTTTTCTCCCCAAGTATGGAGATAATACTTTTTTATTAATAGACCCAAGGTCTAAGAGTGGAGATGCCCGATATTATATTATGACAAGGGATGAAAGAACGGGGATAAATGAAGCCTTATCAACTCCAGAAGGATACCCTTTAGCTGTATCTACAAAGTTATTTATTAATCATTTTTATGATGGAGAACATTTTACAGAGTTAGAAAAGCAGAAAAAGGAAGAATACTTAGGTGAAATGGATAAACCTTGGAGTCAAAAGATAGCTGATTTCTTTGATAGTGATGAAGATATTACAGATGAGAATGTAGACTTGTTAAATATTGAAGCGACATCACAGGAAGAAAAAGAATTTGAAGCTATGGTGTTGAATAAGCCAGACTATATTCACAAAATGTGTTTTAAAACAGATGCTAACCAAAACATGTGGGAAGGTAAAAAGTCTGTAGATAGAAAGAATCCATTAAACATTGTATTCCAAGATAATAAATTTATAGGGAGTGTTGGCAAAGACCCTAATAGTGAGTTTGAGGTATTTGAAACTCCAGCAGATTCTTATAGAGCCGCTATGATTATATTAAGAACATATCAAAGAGATATATTTAAAGGTGGAATGACAGTAAAAGATATGGTTGAACGATGGTCTGGTGAAAGAGATAGTGACAAATGGGATGGCTATAAACAAGTTGTAACAAGGGCTATTAATGGGAATGAGAATACAAAGATAGACACAACAAATCTTCAAATGATGTACAATATTTTAGAAGCCATGACTATACAGGAAATAGGCTGGAGTACATATTGTGGTTATCAAGGATGGGAAGATTGGGAAGATGATATTCGTAATGGAATTTTATCGGCATCAAATTTATGAGCAAAGACGACCTACTCGACTATTATAAAAATAATTATTTTTTACAACCATTTGTTCCACAAACACAGACCATTATGGCTGATGACCCTATTGGTTGGTGGGCTGAAGCTGGTACTGTATTAAAGTATCAATATAATCCTATATATAATTATGTTTCTAATATAGGTAAGTATGAAAAAGACGATAACTTTCACCCCGAAGACCATATTAATTTTCTTGCAGAAGACCCAAGCTATTTAATGGGAGCAGAATCTTTAGAAGAATTAACAGATATGCGTAAACATTATGCCAACCAAATGGAAATAAAAAAAGATATGGAACAAGTAAGATGGCATGCGGCTTTAGCTGGTGGTATAGCCGACCCATTGACTTGGATGATTCCTGCTGGTGTTTTTTTTAAAGGAGCAAAGACAGTTTGGGGTGGTGTAAAGGCTGGGTTAATGTCGGGTGGTGCTTATGGAGTCTCTTCAGAATTGTTACGAGCGCCATTTGACCCAACAAATACAGCATTAGAAACAGGTGTTAATCTTGGCACAATGACTGCTTTTGGTGGTGCAGTAGGGGGTGTAATGAGAGTTCCCCATGCTATTAAGAATATGAAGAGTGGTAATAAAAAGACTGCAAGAATTATTGAGGATGTAAAGAAAAGTATATTAACACATAAGCAACCTAAATTTAATCTTCCTTTTTCTAAAATCACTTTAAGAAACGAAAGTATGGATGTTAAGGATGGTACATTAATTCCAAAAATTAATAACATTCCTTTAGGCTTGGGTGCAACTAAAGCAAAAACAAGTAAAGGTAAATCCAGCGAGTCTTTTTATAAAGACCATAATGATTCTAATTTGGCTCTCGAATTTAAAGATAACCAACATAGAATTAAAGTAGCTACAGCTAATATAATGGATACTAAAAGAAAGATTACGCTTCAAGAAAGTAAAGTAATACCCAAAAAAGTTAGTAAGAAAGTTAAGCTAGAAAAGCAAGCAGTTATAGATAAATTAAAAGGGGTTAAACGACAGCAAGAATCTATATTAAGAAATGAAAAGATTGATAGAAATGCTATTGAAGCAGAAATAAGAAGAAGGCAATCTCCTTATAGAAACAGACCCAAGTATAAAAATTGGTATATACATGAGGAAGTTGTTGATAAGCAATTAGGAACAACCAAAAAAACTTTATATATAGATACAAAAAAAATAAGGGAGCAGTGGGCAGAAAAGCCTTGGACTAAAATAAAAAACCTTATTGATTTAGGTGAGCAAGGTATAGTTAAAGTTTTTGGTAAGAAGTTTAATGTGGGGTTAGTTCAAACTAGCGATGCGGCAATTAAAAGAAAAAAAGGTTTAGAAAAATCTAATTGGGCTGGACTTCATGTTTACAGAAGGGGTGGTAATAAGGCTGGAATTATTTATATAGATAAAAAAACAGTCAGCGGGTGGTATAATAGAGTAGCTAGGCATAAAGGTTCAAAAAGAAGAATTGAGTTTTTAACACAAAAAATTAATAAAGTCCTTTCTCGTTTAGCAAGGCAAATAGGTACAGATAAGGAGTATATAGCGTATGCTCATGAACTATTTGTTTTAAAAAATATTAAACAATTTACATCAAAGTCAGATTTTTTTGATTATATTACTTTGCATGAATTAAATCATGGGAGATATAAGCAAAGGAAAGGCGAAACAGGAGTTCAGTATGAGCAAAGGATTGATGAACTTGCATTAAAAGATTTCATTGAGTTTAAAAAGCAAGGAATTACTGGGGGTCAAAAGGTTGCTGGCATTAAAGAATTAACAGATAAACTTTTTGAAACACCCGATGATTGGGTTCGGTTTAACTACCATAAAATAATAGATGAAATAGATAATCCAAGAGATGTTAAATTCGCTTCTGATACAAGGCAAGTATATGAAGATTGGATTAATAAAAGGGCTGTGGGCAAGTTAGAAAGATTTAAAATGAAGCATGGTCCAGCCAAGCAATATAATGTTTCTGAACTCGATGGCTCAAATAGAGTGTTTGATTTAATGTCAACACCATTGAAGTCAATACTAAAATTTATCGGGGGTAAGGGACAAGATTTACCCGACCATATAAAAGGCTATGCAGTTCGATTGGCTAGTGATGCTGGATTAATAATAAACCAAAATATAGCTGGCAGAACATCAAGTTCTGTTTTATTAAGTATGCAAAGGCATTGGGAATTTTTAGGTGATGCAATCTATAAGATTCAAGATTTGCACTTCCAACAATCTCAAGGACTTTCTAAATTTAATCCAGACATAAAAACAAAAAGAAATATTCTTTTAGGGTATAGAGGAGGTAAGTCATTCCAAGATTTTCTTCATAAAGCAACTATGAATTATATTATGCGTAGTAATGAAAAAGCAAAAAAATCAAACCCTAATTTACCAGCTTATTTAAAAGATATTAATTGGACAAAAAAAGAACAGGCAGAAGCCTTTGGTGCAGAAAATACATTAACTGAATTTGAAGAAAGAGCATCGGATGTAATGGAAGACTTCTTTAAAAAATACGAAACGCAAGCCAATGAGGCTGGTTTGTTTAGTATTGATAGGTCAATAGAAGAAAGTGAGTTTTGGATAAATAATATTTTAGCAGAACGATTAGATAGAATGAATAAAAGAGCAGACAATTTATTTATTGATTTAAATAAGAGTCGTGGAAGAACAAAAGCTTCTCAACAATTTAGGAAAGATATAAAGAACGAGCTAGATGAGCTTAATGATAGTATTAGAACAGTAGAATTGGCAAGAGATGGACACCAAAAAAGATTAGATAAATTAAGAGAAACAAAAGCAAAGAACTTTAAGCCTGTATCAGAAGACAGTTATTACTCTAGGATTTTTGACAAGACATACATTACTAAACATAGAGAACGATTTACTAGATTAATAGAAGCATGGTTTAAAGCAAAGCCTTATAGAATAATATTTGATAATGAAACTGGTGTTGCTAAAAGAAAAAATTATTCAGCGAATCCAAAAGATATAAGAGCAAGGGCTGATAAGTTTGTTAGCAAAATTCTAGATGAGGAAGACTTAGATGAATTAGACAGTCATTTAGTACCTTTATCAACAGGGTATCTTAATCCTCGAACTTTAGATGCCCCTAATTATTGGTCAATAAAAGATTTTTCAACAAATGATACTATTCGTTTAACAGAGTTTATTGTAACAGACCCATTAGAAGTAATGCGTAGTTATACTTTAAGAATAGCACCTAAAATAGAATTTAAAAAAGAATTTAATTTACCCTTCCATAAAATAATGGATGAGGTTGATGAAGAGATGCATGCTGAAGGATTTACACCCAAGGAAATTAGCGATGTAAAAGGTAACTTTGCAACATTGTATGAAAGAATTGTAGGTCAAAGAATAAAGAACCCTATGCGATGGGATAATAGGATAGCAAATACTATGAGATGGCTTTCTCAGATTACTTATTTAGGTGATGCTGGTAGAGCCGCCCTTGCAGATATGCCTAATACTTTTTTTCAACATGGGGTAAGACCCTTTCAAGTGGTTATGGAACACATGTCTGATATCCCATCAATGATAAAAGCAAGTAAGTCTAACAGAATTGCTGGTGAAGGATTATTAGAAATATTGAAAGGTATGATTAGTAATAGATTGGTTGATTCCATGATGATGAATCCAGCATCAAGAGGATTTACTAAATTTAAAGAAAGAAGTCTTAATGCTTTTTACAATTTAAACTTATTAAGACCTTTAACAATTATGTTTAAAGAAGCAGTTGGGTTGTTTGCACAAGATGACATTATAAGAAATTGCATTAAATGGAATACGCTTGATGATGCCAAAAAGATAGAAATGAGTCGGTATTTTATTGGAGAAAAAGAAGCAAAAATTATAGCTAATATGAATTATGAAATGAATACAAACAAAACTTTATACATTGCTAATGTTGATAATTGGGCAAATGAAGAAGGTAAAAGAATTATGTCTAGGGCAATGGCATCACGAATGAATACTGCTGTATTAACAGCTACAGCTTCTGATAAGTTTCAATTAGTTGATGGAGTTGTGTATGTTCCTTTTAAAAGATGGATGTTTAAATTAGGGTGGAAACCAGATGGTATAGTTAGTACAAAAAATAATCCTGTATTAAGACTTGAGAGTGGATTAATGGGATTACCTTTTCAGTTTTGGAATTATGGATTAGCCGCACAACAAAAAATTTTAAATGCTGGGTTTGACCCGACAAGACCAATTACACAAAGAATATTTGGTATAGCTATGATGGTGGGTATGGGATATACCATAGCAAGATGGAGACTGCCAGATAATATGTGGGATAAAATGAGTTATGATGAAAGGCTTATGAGGGCAGTGCATTTATCTGGAGTTACAGGCATGTATTCAGATTTTACATTTATGGCATCAGCCATGTATCATGGATTTTCTGGAGCAGATAGAGAAAAGTCTTTTGTTAAACCTTTGTATCAGCCAGACTTTTTTGATTCAGCCATGGAACCATTTGGAGCAAGTATAGGAATGGTAGGTGATATATCAAAAGGTACATACACAATGGCAACAGACAGCGTTGCTCATGGAATAGCTGAAATGCCTTTGCCTTTACAGTACATTCCTTTTTGGAGAGAGGATGTTCGCCAAATGAAAATGAAATTGCGTAATACAAATTAATATGCTATGAGGATATTATTATGTCGATATATGTAGATGCTGAAACACCAAGAAGACAATTTACTGTCACAAGTCCTACGACAGAGTTTTCATTTGACTTTAATTTTTTCCAAGATTCGGATATTAAAGTTTATGTAGACTCTACTCTAAAGAGTTTGACAACGCACTATACTGTTACTGGTGAAGGGAATGATACATCCTCAAACCATGGTGGTACTGTTACTTTTGGGTCAGCAGTAGATGATTGTACTGTTACAATTATTCGTGACATAACAATCCAAAGAACAACAGACTTCCCAGCCAGTGGTGCTTTCCAAGTTGATTCTCTTAACACCGAACTTGATACTATCACAGCAGTTCAGCAAGAACTTGAAGATGACATCTCAAGAACATTAAGACTCGATGCAGAAGACGCAACAGTGGCAATGGAACTTCCTTTAAAAGCGGCAAGGCTTGGGAAAATATTAGGATTTAATTCCTCTACGGGTGTACCAGAAATGTATGTGTATCTTACTAATGAGAACACAGTTGCATTGGATGGATTAACGGCTGGTACTGTAACTGAAAGCAAGTATGTTCTTGTTGATGCAAATAAAGATATTGGTTCTTTTCGTAATGTTACATTAACGGGTGAACTTGATGCTGGTTCATTGGATGTTTCGGGCGATGCAGATATTGATGGTACATTAGAAGCTGATGCAATTACTGTTGATGGTACAGCCCTTAATGAATATATCGCTGATACTGTCGGAGCGATGGTGGGGTCTAACACAGAAACAGGAGTAACAGTTACTTATGAAGATGGTGATAATACTCTGGATTTTGTTCTTGGTACTACTCATACTACAATCACATCTATAACAAATGCGAGTTTAGTTGTAGGTAGAGATGCCGACAATGATATTGATTTTGCTACTGATAATACAATTCTGTTTAGAGCAGAAGGAGCAGACCAGATAAAGTTAGTGGATGGTGCTTTAGCACCCGTTACTGACAATGATGTTGATTTAGGCACATCCAGTTTACAGTTTAAAGATGCTTATATACACGGAACATTAGAAGCTGATGCTATTACAATCGGAGGTACAACATTATCTGAAACAATAGCTGATACTGTAGGTGCAATGGTTAGTTCCAATACTGAAACTGGAATTTCGGTAACGTATGAAGATGGGGATAATACTTTAGATTTTGTTATCGGTGCTGGTTCGATTGTTAATTCCATGTTGGCTGATGATGCTGTAGGTGCAGATGAGTTGGCAAGTGATGCTGTTGTTACAGCTTCGATTGTTAATGATGCAATTACAGAAGCCAAGATTGCTGATGATGCTGTAGAAAGTGAACACTTAAACGACAATGTTATTTCTGGTCAAACAGAACTAGCTAGTGGTATTGCTGATACAGATGAGATTTTGATTAGTGACGCTGGAACAATTAAGCGTACTGATATGAGTGTTGTTAAGACTTATATTGATGCGTCAACAAGTGGCTTTGCTATAGCAATGGCAATTTGTTTATAATAGGAGAGAAAGATGGCACAAGATTTTAGGAATAATTTTAATGATGATTTGCCGACATCCCATGATGATACCCATTCATTATTGTGGACAGGAGGGAATTACGATGCAGTTATCAGTATTCGGTTAGCCAATATAACAACATCAACTGTGAATGTAGATGTCTATGTTAGGAAAAGTTCAACTGATTATTACTTGATTAAAAACGCACCGATTCCAAGTGGCAGTTCATTAGAGTTGATTG
>TARA_R100000808_G_scaffold5226_1_pt1 | contig 18984 bp, 18 predicted proteins | sample TARA_R100000808 | Tara Oceans TARA_R100000808 (sample SAMEA2622852) | marine metagenome | biome: marine biome (ENVO:00000447); feature: marine epipelagic mixed layer (ENVO:xxxxxxxxx); material: "saline water (ENVO:00002010), including plankton (ENVO:xxxxxxxx)" | depth 140 m | reverse complement strand
ATAGGGACCTTCGGGTAATTCTTGGCCTACACTATTGAAACGACCCTGCGGAATGATGACACTATCGCTTACCCCGTCGAAAAAATACGCATGACTTGAGCGACGTATACCAACCATAACATCACCAAATCAAATCAATCGGAGCGAAGATAATTGTAAATGTCCAAATGGGTTCACCACCTAATTGTGTAAATGTGGCCTTCTGAACAGTTCCTTTGATACCAGCACGATTTCTATCATCAGGGTCGAATGTTTTTGTTGCTACTTCTGCCTGTTTCGCACCCTTTTGCCCGGCCTTGTATTTTGTTCCCGTCGGCATAAAGAAATTTCTTGCAATATATTTTTTCCCATCTGTTTTAATCATGGAATTAAATGGAATTTGTATTCCTGTAATGTAATCACCAAATTGATTATCGTGTAAACCAAACCATTGTCCAATTTTTGTGCTTCCTTGATGTTTCTCTCCTAATGGCCCTATCGCTTGTATTCTTGATAAGATTGTTGCGTTATCAGAATTATTCAAAATTCCATACAAATCCATTACTTTGTCACCGGCTGATTTACCACTATCGGAACCGCTCTCGCCTGTTCCACCCTTCCAAGTCGTTAAATATGGAATAAACATTACAGAATCTCTAAAGAAACCACCCATTATCGGTGAATGGGCTACATTTCCATTTCTACCCACTGTGTCTTGTGTGATTCTAACAACTGTGTTTGCTTCTCCTGTCAAGGCTGATGTTTCCTTCGTAGCAGTGAATTTTGTTTGTAAAACAGAATCGTTATTGATTACATCAAAAAGATTGTCTGCTATTTCAGCGTGTGTTCCCGCTACATTACCACTATGATTGTAGATACCGATGTAATATCTGTCAGGAGAAGGGCCTGTATCTATCCCTTGATGGTTAGCCACAGCACCGGCATTACTCACAAAAGCAATTTCATATGGTGTGCCTTCTGTATCATGTAATGTAATCAAAAGCCGTGCATCTTCGGTATTTGTGTTTGTAACTCTTGTTGTGCCAACCTTTGTCAAAGAATCAGCATGAGCATTTGATGGTAACCACGAAGTCATCGCAGCCATTGATGTTGCACTGTGATGAGAAACTGAAAAATCAATAGTTGCAGAAGCAGATGTAGCCGAAGAACTTGTAGAAATAATGTCATCATCGGACACAATTCCATTGATGATAATAGTAGCATTTGATAAATTCAAATCAAAACCACCACGCTTTCCACCCGCAAAAGGAATGGGTATACCACCTGTTTTTCTTTCAACATCAAGCGCTATATCTGTAGCCATGATTTGCGTGATTCCGCCGTCACTGTGAACAAGACGGACGGGTATATTTTGACTCATCAATATCGCCTCGCCATAGTTGAGCCACCAATCGAGCGGGCTACTTCTTGTTGCACCATGTTCCCAATCTCACGTGCTAACTGACGTTTATCAGTTCTATCGGTAAGACCTGAAAGGTTGAATGTCATGTTGAATGTGCTACCACCACCGCCACCGCCTTTCATTTCGACAGGGATGGAACGACCACCCGATAGAGGGACGACGGCTTCTGTGCCGTGTAGGATAGCAGGGTAGCCGCTTGTAGGACCGGAAGCAACACCACCTTGTGAAAAGCCCAACCAACCACCTACAGTATCTGTTGCGCCGCCAACAAAATTACCGATACCATCTGTAACAGTTGATAAGGCGTCAACAATTGGTTCAAGAATACCCCACACGAATTCACCGAATTCGGCTGCTTTGTCCATAACCCAATCCCACATACCGCCGATAGGTTCTGTAATGTATGTTGTCCAAAGATTTCCGATGCTTTCCCAAATACCACCAATCCAATCACCAAAATCGCTGCCTTTTCCTTTGAGCCAATCCCAAGCATTTCCAATAGGCGTGGTAACCCAAGTGTTCCAAAATTCACCTACACTCTCAAAAATACCACCAACCCATTCACCGAAGGCACTTGCTTTTTCTTTCATCCAATCCCATGCGCCGCCAATAGCATCACCAATAGCAGCCATGCCGTTATTCCAAGATTCTGTTACAGTTTCAACGGCTCCTTCAATCCAATCAACGAAATTACCCCACGGGTCTTCCATGAAAGTTTTGAATGCGTCGCGTATTGAGGTATATGTGTCACTAAACCAACCTCCTATAGATGAAACAGTTTCTCCTAACCAATCAAAAAACGGTTGAAGGGGTTCTACGACTTTTTCTTGCCAAGTATCTTTTACACTTTGCCAAGCGTCACCGAATGCTTCTTTGACTTTACTTGCCTTATCTTTAACATTGTCAATGAATTTACTTATGAGTTCACCAATTGCTTTGAAGCCGGAACCAATGTTATTCAGCATACCCGACAGACCTGAAACCGCACCTTGTAATGCTGCCAAACCTGCCATCAAAAGTCCTCCTTATCCAAGAATGCGTAATCCAATCTTACTGTTTCATTTCCCTTGCTCTTTGCTTTTTGTTGCTGCACCTTCGCTTGTTCTTGTTGTTCTTCCTCAACTACCAAAGCCCAAGCGAGAGATTGCTTGAAGAGAGCGGGGGGCATTGAATAGACTTCCAACAGTGAGATACCATAGTGCTTTGCCACCCTATATGCTAATCCTTGTAATTGGTATTCAACATCTTCCGGTGTTTCTATCTTCTTTTTTTCAATATACTGCTGCACTTTCAACTGCTCGGTTTGGTAAACCCCCCCTGCATAGCCTCCGCAATTTCATTGGGTTGAGGCATTACACGGGAGATTTGTTCTCCAACGTAACCTTTCATTGATAGAATTTCGGCTTTTGTTAGTTCAGGGTCTGTGCGAGTTATCCAATGCTCAAAGGCATATTCCCAATATCCGCTTAGATTGAAAGAAATTTCACCGTCTACGATGTTAAACATCGTTTGGGCTGCGTTTTGTATGTCCAAAAAAGAGAGGTCACGAATCCATACGTGCATGACAGAAGCCTCGTTATCGGGGTCTACCCGTATAACGTGCTTCGTTGATGTGTCATTCTTCAGTATCAGGCTCTTGTTCTGTATCACCGTGTGGTTGTTCATTCGTTATCTCTCCTTTGGTTGCAGCCGCTTCTTCAGCGGGGGCCTCCGATTCGGTGTCAGCAGCCGCGTCTGCGGGGGCTTCTACCTCATCTGTATCGGATGGAATGTCGTCTTGTTTCAAGCGTAGAGCAATTTCGGCTTTGGTCCCATAGGCGGGAAGGTCGCGCTCTTTTGCCGCTTCTTTGAGTTCTGCGAGTGTCCATGAGTCATATTCTTGGACGGATTCGGGGAATGGATTTTCATCAGGCGCAGCCGCTTCAGGGTCAAACTTCGGTGTAGGCGCACCGGGTGGTGGCCCTGCGGGTGAAAGAAGAGCGAGAATTGCTCTTTCAGCACCTGACAAAGATATAGGTGGTGTGTTTGAATATAGTTGTGGATGTTCAGAAAGACCATTCATTTCAGCAAGATATTCATAATATCCAACGGGTCCTAATCGTCTATACATATGAATAGAAAAATAATTTGGACGCATATTTTCACCTCAATACTTCAAAATGCTATCACGGGAAATAACCTTGATTGCTTTTGGCATAACTTTCAATGCTGATTTCACAGCACCTTTGTCTTCAGGAAGTTGTATAGGTGCTTCTGTAATGTAGTAGTCATCAATCAAAATCGCCATTTTTTCTCTTGTTGTTCCACTTCCATTTTTGATAAATTCAAGAACAATTTGATTTGTAGCATTATTTGAAAATTCAGTTGCTGTTCGCATCTTGTGGAAAAAGATTGGGTCATCAACAATAATTTCCATATCCATACTATATTCAGTTTGGCCCTCAACAAGAATAGCGGGATTTCTTGAACCTGAAAATGGAACTTGGTCTGTGGATGCTGTTGATGGAGTATTATTTCCATTTATTGCGTAATGAGTTTGTAACCCCGTCGCTCCTGTTAATGTAAAACTGATGACTTGACCAATTGTTACACCCGCGAGTTTTATCGAACCATTGTAAAACATGAAAGGTTTCTGTGAACCAATTTCAATTCCTGATTTTCGTCGGTCTAAGGCTGTGCTGGCAGTATCATCGAACATTCGGTGAGCGTTGTAACGACTACCGGGTGTTGTTGCTTCTAAACGACCCGTATCGGTGTAACAAAGAGCAGAATCAAAGTTCAAGGCCAACTTGAGAGCAGCATCATTATCGGTTGAAAGTGTCCAATCCTTGACTTTACAACCACGGTATACACGTGTCAATTCTTTACTATCAGTAACACTACCATCAGCCGTGCCTACATTACTGTCTACATCACGGCGTCGTTGTGAAACTTCAAGGCAAAATGATGGAAGTGTGTCTTTTGAAAAAATCAAATGATTAACTGCATTTGATAAATGACCTGCTAAAATCTCAAAAGTCAAAGTTTCATTAGTGTTTGTTGCTGTAGTATTTTGGTCTACGTAAAACAACGTCGAACTTTGGATTTGGGTAACAACTGAACCTGTGGCTATACCTGTTCCGCTAACAGTCATCCCAACTCGTATGTTGGCCGTATCATTACATTGAATGATTTTAGGATTACCACCAAAGGAAGTTCCCGAACCTGCGCTATGGTCAGTATCACAAGTGGCATCTGTGAAACTATTTGTTGTAGCATTTAGAGAAGGTGGGTTTGTTGTCAATGTATCATAATCAATAAGTTCTACTTTGTTTGATGTAGTCGCATGAGCATAATACAACGGTTCGTCAAGATGTAATGTATTGGATGTTTTTGCAACAATACGACGAACTTCATATGGATTGGCCTTATCAAAAAGACCTGAAAAAGCGGTCCCTGACCATGTTCCCGCGTCGGGTTCATGGTCGCTTACAACGGAAATTGCTGTGCCGCTATTGAGATATACATATTCTCCAATATCAAATCCTGAAGCACTTGATAATGTAATGTGTGATTGACCCGGAACAGTAGCCGATGCTAACGTATTTCTTGTTTGTGATGTAAGACCTGTCAAATGGACAACTTCTTGCCCAAGACAATACTTCAACCATCGGGCTGTATGCATATTGACTTCAAATGAACCACCTTCTGTCACAAACTTACCGGGAACTTGAACAGTTACATCACGCCCAAGACCAATTACATGGAATCTTTTCAAATCAACTTTTGTTTCAGGGAGGGTAATTGCACTTGCAATACCCAAGAATTGGTCAATTTTACAAGATTCTTCGCTGGTTGTTGCAGCATCATTGAATGTCATGGTTGGGTCTATTGGTGGTGTGCAAAATGGTAGGATTTCAAATCCATCATTATTCGCAAAGGTAATATCTCCTGAAACCATCGCAGGTGAAATTGTCAAAACTGTTCCGTCAGCACCATGCGAACCTGCGTGTGTATGATTTACAATCGTGAATACTCTTCCATCAACATCAGCGTTATTAATCGTGCTTGATGAAGATGCTTGGAAAAACACAAGTTTTGACCCAATCAACATACCTTTTGGATATGTCAAAACACCGTTTTGGATAGGCTCAACATCACTACCTGCTGTCCCGTCAATTGTTAGAATTGTTCCTGTGCCTGTAGAAACAATTGTAACACTACTTCCAACATTTTTCTCTACTCTCATCCCTGTTTCCGGTGCGAAAGCAACTTCCGCGAGGTCACCCTTGTAGACTGTTGATGGCATTTCTTTTCACCTATGGTATCAATTCTGCGAGTATCACTACTTCAATTTGGAACGTCATTCTGTAAACGTGCTTTGAACGGTCTGAAAGGTCTGTGCGAGTTTTCAGAACGAGCCGGTCAAAATTTGTGCCATCCCCCTTTCGTTTGGTGTGAATAACGCGCCGGAACTCGTTCTCAAGTGCTTGCAGATGCTTCCTCCCCTTAATCGTTCTCATATCTACGGTGATATTTAAGCGAGTTGTGACGAAATCATAGAGTAAATCGGGTGCTTCTTCGTTGTGAGCCGTTTCGTAAATGAGAATGTAGTCACTTTGCTGTAGATTCAAACGCTTTCCACGTTCAGGACTTACATCGGCAATATCAACGATGATAGGCTTGTAGTTGCTCGTATTACCACGATTCCAACCATCTGAAAGAACGCTGATGAGAACATCTGTGCCTTCCAACCACGTTGCTACCATAATCACTCACGCCCCGTAGATACTAATTGACTCTTCTTTACATCCTTCCAATCAATTGGGACAACTTTTCCGTTCTTGTATTGCATTTTGTTGTCCGTGAATGTTTCGTGCGGAACGCTCAAAATTGCTTGCTCATGATTCGCTTTGTATTGTTCAGCCATCTCTTCTGAAGCAGCCGCTCCTGAACTAATGTCTGTGAGATTACCCATAGCATCTTTTTGCAAACCGAGGGATTGCGCCTCAATATCACCCAAACGATTACTCAACTCTTTGTTGCTTTCTGTCATTACTTGACGAAGTTCTTTTTGGGCTTTGTCATCAGCAGCGATTTCATTTTGAATACACTCATGCGCCCACTTAGCATCTTCTTCAGTAATCATTCAAACGCCACCACCTCAATGTAGCGCGGAAGATTTCGCTCTACGTCTGCCTTGTATAGTTGAACCTTTGATGTAAGGTCAATGTTCTGTGTTCCTTCAGGAATGAGAACGCTGCGGTCATCTGCAAGAATCAAGTCTATCGCAACAAGTTTTGTGCAAATATCCTCAATTGCCTTCTCTACATATCGCTCGCCATAAACGTAAGCCACCTTAATCGCGTTCCACTCAAAGAAAGGATATGAGTTGTTGAAATAGATGATGCCCATTTCATGGTCACACCACCAATCACGAAGGCGGCCAACATCACCTGCGCTGCTGCCACCCTGTAGGTCTACCATGAATTGTGTTTGAGTTGCTGTTGTTCCGCTTGAATTTAGCGTAGTTAATGGTGTTCCGCTGACATTGACACAACCTGTGAAAGATGTGGCTGTCTTTCCTGTATATCGAAGAACCTCTTCACCCACTTGAAGCAAACCAGCATTCACGAAACCATCCGTGGATGCTACATTTACAGTTGTGCTGCTGACACTTGTGCTTGTTGTTTCTGCTTCTCCGCCTTGACTAAACAAAACATTCGTTGTATCTGATGTAGCGATTGTGCAGGTTTCCCCACCCTTTACACCACGCATACTTGTGATTTTTGTGACCCCTGTGCCATAGTCTGCGTTAGATGTAGCAAGAAATTCGTTGTGGACACCAACTTGATTACTACTTCCTTCTAATGTAAATGCAGGGTCAAAGGTCACGCGTGACTTACTTACTCTATCTTCTTTGTTAATCAAGTCTGAAAGGTTCTGCGCCGCTGTAGCATCATCAAAATCGGCTCTCCAATTATTTGTTCCTGTGCCTACAGTCATAGTTCCGACACTACCATTACCCGGTGAGAGGTAAATTGAGTCGCCGGAGAGAGCAGAAATATCACCGAATTTAACGCGGATTTCAGCACTACCAATCTCCCTGTAGTCATCACCCTGCCATAATTCGATTCTCAATACTTGTTGTAGATTTCGGAATAGAAGAGGCGCTGTTCCTACGTAATCAGTATAGTATCGGCGTCGGTATGGCTTGTAGGTATCGAAATTAATGTATTCACCTGTGACAAGATAGGGTCGCCATGCATTATGCGTGAGATTGTCAATCTTATCTTGCATGATTTTGATGAGATGTTCAACATGGTTCTTGGTCACACCACGTGTGCGTCCATTGGTGAACGATGCTTCATTTTGAACATACGTATTATCAGCCGCTTGATATTTTGTAACATCCAAACCCTCACTAATGAATGCCAAACCAACACCATTCGATGTTGAAACTACCTCCGTGATTGTTGCCGTGAAACCCAAAGGGTCCGCATCGGAATATACAAGAATAGTGTCGTCAACAGAAAAACCAATGTTTCTGTAATCGGTCCCGGTGATGTATACCTTTGCAACATCATTAGCAGCGCCACCAATAACAGATAATGTTGTATCAGATGAAACAAGAACTGCCTCTTGTGGTCCGATACCAAGTAATTCAGCCACCTTTTGTGCAGTTGTATAGACGATAGCATCAGGGTCCAAAGGGCGTGTTTCCGCTTCTCCGGGGCTGAATACTACAGGCATCTAAACCACTCATTTGTCACATGGACACCCACATTCACATTCACCGCATTCTTCGCAACGTCCACCTGCTGCGTCTACATCACAGTTGTCCATGTGACATGGTGTAAAATCTGCTTTCAGAAACGTCCATGCTTTATCAAATGCTGTCATAATTTCACATCCTGTTCTTTTCATCTCGGTGAGCGAGGTTGTATTCCATTGGTCGCTCACAAGCCCCACAAGTGGCCCGCCACATGAAGTGGAGGAAGCCACAGTGTTTACATCTTGTGCCTGAACCGATGTTGAGAATGTCACCTACATCGGCTGTGCGAGCGCGTTGTGACTTGACTACACCCTCAAGAGGACGGTCTGTATTCATGACCTTATTGTGGTCAAATTTTATGTCTGATACAACGCCTTGTTTCTGTGAACGGGATATGTCTTCAAAGTCAATTGACCTAACATCGAACCCCATACATATTCCTCACGCTCAACTCGTTGTTACAATGATGTATATGTTACCAAGAACCAAGAACGGGTCGGCTGTTGTGCAAGTATTACCACCAATAGCGGTGGTAATCGCGGTTTGAATATCCCCTACAGTTTGGAACTCTTTTTGGGAATAAGGCCCAAGAATAGTGCAAGTTGTAGCCACGGAGAATCAACCCCGAATCAACTTCGGCGTCCTAAGACCCACCAGCGACCTGTCATACTTGCTTTGAATTCAAGCCCTAAAGCAGCGGCGCCTGTATGGTGGACAAAAACACCATCAACACCAGCGCCTGTTTGTGTGCCACCTAAATCTGCCATAGCGCCCGAAGCCAAAATTTCGACTACTAAGTCAGCCAAATCAATGCTTCCTACATCTACACTGTCACCATTCCAAGTGCCTGTAAACATAATCAGGTTTCCTATTACTGTTGGTCTTTCATCTATTGTGCTTGAGAATGCCATTATTCATCATCTCCATCTTGTGGTTGTTCTTCTTCAAGAACCTCTTCTACTTGAACTTGTTCCTCATCAAGAGCGGGATTAAGGTGTTCAGCGACCATTTCAAGAGCGCGGCCTTTTGCTGTATAACCATTCAATACTACACCATTTGAAGAAAGCCAAGCAAGAATATCTTTACGATTCCAACCAGCATCAGGAATGCCGTCATTACCTTCATCAACAGAAGGTGTTTCTTCATCACCCTCAATAAGCCAATTTGCAGGGTCTAAACGAACACGCCATTTATTGAGCCAATCCTGTGATACCTCGTTAGCCTCACCACGAATTCGTGATGTGGGTCCGTCGAGGGTCACGCTATATGATGGCCCAAGATAGGTCACAGTAGGCAGTTAAACCACCTCAATTGAGTAGCATTACTGTTACTGTGAATTGACCAGCCGCTTCACCGTGAGCCACAATTGCTGGAAGCGCACCACCGGTCTTTGTAGCCGGTGCAGTTCCTGTGTTGGTGAAAGTCAATTGAAGGTCTTTATCAGTCACGTTGTAAGAATAACCAAGAATTGCGAGAATCTTTGTAGCACCTGCACTGATAGTCAATGTCTGTTCAGCCGCGTCTGCCAAAGTAGCCTGAATGGTTACCATTCGCATACTTCCGTTAGCATTTGTGGTGTTGGTATTCTTTGCTTGGAAAGGTGTGATTGCACCGGGGTATGATTCCGCCGCCGCACCGCCATCTTGCCATGCAGTTTCTTCAATAGGTGTTCCTGTTCGCATATCCAAGTCCAAAAGAACTGATACGGTGCCTGTGCTGAAATCAGCGTCATCGAATGAAATTTCTAATCCCTTTCTTGTGTATGTTTCTGTTGCCATAATTCATCATCTCCATTTTTCATTTTTTTTGTGTATTCCTCACTTGAGGTCACGGATTGAACCCTGACCTCCGAAGAAAGTAGTCCATAGTTCGCCCATTGAGCGATACATTCCCTCTTGTCCGAGGCGGTTGATGGCGAATGGGTCGCCGGTTTCAATACCACTCTCAAAGTATTGGGTTGGAATTGCTGTGCTGAAGTAGAGGTAATCTGTGTCGAGGAAATACATTCGACTTAGACCGTCCTTTGCTACATCCTTGCTTGGAATGATTGGGACACCGTTGTATGTTGCAACGATGAAACCAGCCTCAAGACCGGGAACACCCTTTACACCGTTGTAGGTTGGGGTAACACGCTTCTCTTCCATGAATCGCTGTTGTGACTGTAGAAGTTGCTGTAGACGCATTAGAGTGTCATAGCCTGTTAGAATAACCTTCGGGTTACCACCACGTTCCCAAGTCTGCTGGAACAATGTGTCCAAGTGGTCAAGGGAAAGAGTTCGGCGGTTACCTGCTGCTCGGTCACTACCACAGTTTACTTCAGCGTTTGACCATGAGTTTGCACTTCGGTCAATGCTGTAAATGTCGAGGTCGTTTGCACCACAGTGGTCGGTTCCGGCGCTTGCACCGGTTTCCATAGATGTTAGTCCACCGGTTGAGCCACCGTCGTTTCCTGTAACACGGTCGAGTGATTCAAAGTCGTTACCGGCTGTGTTTTCGGAATCTTCAAGAAGCATCTTGTTGATGTGTTCAGCGTGGTGCTTACCCATCTCTTCCTTCAAGACAGCGCGAATGTCGCCAAGTCCATCGTCCTTGTCAGCAAGGAACATGGCTGTTTCGCTCATATCGAATGTGTGAACAATCGTCTTGGGCTTTGCAGCGATGTGCTGGAAGGTAGGCTTGGTTGTGTCGGGTAGGGTTGCGTTTTCAGCAACACCGCCACCAACAGTGAAGGAAGGTCGTGAAGTAATAACTCTCCATCCACTTCGCTCCCACGGGCGCTTAGGTAGAATGCTGAATGCATTGAATTCTTGGTTTAGTTGGGACCATACCTTGCGTCCGTAGATTGCTTGGTAGATACCGGTAGTTGTGGACAGCATTGGGCTGTCAGCCTTGAGTAGTTCTGAACCACTGTATGAGTAGCCCATAGCGTTCCCTGCGCCGTAGAAGTAGCGCTCCATGTCCGTTACTGTTCGGATGTAATCTCTTGCCATTTTTCATCATCTCCTTTTTTTCATTGTTTGTGTGTTCATGCACCTCTAAACGACTCATCAGCGAGTCGGTGAACTTCGTCCCAACTCATGTGGGCGAGGTCTTCGGTGGATGGAATCTGAACGTTGCTTCGACCTTGTGCCTTAGCGATTGTAGTTGATTCTGTGCTGATGTTGTCAATGCGCTCTCCGAGTGCTTCGATAGCCTTGCTGATTTCAGCAAGTGGGCCGCGAGCATCGAACTGCTGCTGCTCTTGCTTCTGTATTGCTGCTTGAACTTCGTTGTTATAACGCTGTGAGAATTGCTGCTCAAGAGTGCCACGGAAGTTTTGCTCTTGTGCTGCTGCCTTGTAGACTTCGTATGCAGCCTCAATGTCAGCATCTGATACTGTATCGCGTGTGAGGTAACCCTTCTTCACGGGGCCAAGAGCGCCCGCAGGGGTCTTTCCACCGGATGAACTGATGGAACTGATAGCGTTGGTTGAAGGTGAACCCTTGTCTTGACCGCGACCGCGAACTTGACCACCGAAGTAATCTGCGCCGTCAACGGAATCAGGGTTGTCGAATCCACCAAGTTGTGCCTTGTTCAAGTCATCAAAGTGCTGTCGTGCTGCACCTGTGTCTACACCTGCACTCTTGAGTGTGTTCTCCATCCATGAAAGGTATTCTGCGGTGATAACATCACTGTATTCACTCTTCTCTTTCATGTCATCGTCCTTTTTCTCATCGTCCTTTTTCTCATCTTTTTCTTCAGACATTTCTTTGTCCTCCTTTGGACCGTCATCTTTCCCTTCAAGGAAAGCGGGTGGAAGACCTTTCTCCATTGAGTCAAGTCGTCCTTCAAGTCGTGTCAATACGCTGTTCATTTGTTCCATTACGTTATCGTTTGTCATAGTGGTGTCCTCCTTCAAAATACGAAAGGATGCTTCGGGATTAATCCCTTTTTCACAAATTGTTATTTCGTGAAGTTCAAGTTTACTGATTTCTTGGTAGTCACCGTGTTCTTTGTCACTCTTTCGCATTCTCTTGAATGCTTGACCACCGATTGAGAAACCGGTAAGGTTGCCGGAACGAATTTCTGAAGCCACTTCACGTGCCTTCTCAATATCGCTTCGTAGTTTGACAACAACGAACATACCTGTGTCATCCACTTCGGATTTCCACATACGTCCATCATTGTCTGTGTAGGATGGAATCACAGTTCCAACCTGAATGTTTGAATGTGCGAGTTGAACATTAGCGTGTTCGGGGGTTGCCATGAACTTCTTGAAAGCATCGTTCAATGCTCCGCGTGTAATGAGGTCACCCTGCTTGTCTACTAATTCTACGCTCGCGTAGCCCGCGACAACCAAATCCTTCCCGCTCTTCAGCAGGGTGATTTGGTCAGGGTTACGCATTCGTAGTTGTCCCAGCATTAAATCACCAAACGAATAGTCATACTATATCAAGTTACATCAAGAAAATCGAACTGTAGGTTGGTCATCTTCTATATCAAAATCAACGGACTGACCCTCATCTGTCTGTAATTTAGCGTGTGAAATACGTTCCTTTCCTTTTTTGCCGCGAGGCATCGGTTTTTCAGGGTCTTCACCGGGTCTTGGACGCATATCATAGTCCGGTAATGTGGATTCATCTCTCAAATTTGTTGGCCCTCTCGGTGATTCGACGGGGGTAGCCATATCAATACCCAAACCCTTTGGCCCTGTCCATGTCATTCTTTCTTTTGCAATTACATCTAATGCCCGCAAAGCAATTTCTAATGCTTTAACCATAGATGGTTTGAGAAGAATGTTGCTTTCCTTTTGGTCAAGAACGCCCGCTGAATCTTCTTCAATACGCTCGGCCTCATCTTCTTCATCCTCATTTTCAGAATACATCATCTTCTCAACATATCCCTTGAGCATCAAAGAAACAACAGGTTCCCAAAATGGTCGAAGACTTTCAGATAATTTGTATGAATAATTATTCTTTTTCAAATCACCCATAACACAACTTGGATTCTGAAGATACCAAGATTCATTCCACTGTTTGACTTGATATTCTACAGTATCAATATCTTTCAGTATAATTTTGATTACATTATCTTCAAAATCAATATCATGAGGTATAATCATAGGTGGGTAACTTTTCGTCAATAATGAAAGTGTTTCGCTACTTGCGGGACCTTCACCCTCTCCTTCTTTTTCTACAGATGAGATTTGAACATTGAATATATCTCGGCCACCACGTGTCTTCTTTGTAACACCGGAAATTGTTGCTTCTACAATATCTCCTTCTTCAAATGGCTTTTCAACACGATGAGCCGTTCCTACATCCATGTAATGCTTTCCGTCTAATTCTACGGCTCTATTACCAAGACCTTCATTTGAAAGAATTGGCCCTGCGCCCAAACGATATGTGTAAGGCCCTTTACCGCGTCTATCAAGAACAATGAAATTCATTGTTTTCCCTTCTCTCAAAATCAACCATTTAGGATGACGCTTTTCTCCCTTCATGTATGTTGATTGTGCGTCGCGTAATAGAACTCTACCGTCTTCTTTCAAATCGTTCACGGCATTTTCCAATCCTTCTTCATCTGTCACGCGTGTGTTAAAGGGACCGGGTATGGAAATTCCATCATGGCTCTCCAATTGCCCACGAAGAATTTTCAAACGTTCATTTGTATTCATATCAGAAGCATCAGTTCCGTCATACGAGATAACATCATGAACAAAGAATTCATCATCTTTCAAAACACCATCAACAATGAAATCATTCTCACTTAGTTTAGAAGCAGAATCACGAATTTTCTTCGGGACCCCTCTCTTCTTTCCGTTTTCATCAAGGAATAATGTATCATCATCCTTAATCAAAAGTAAACGAGTTCCTTCATACCATGTTGAAACAATCCAAGAATCACTGAATCCTTTGAATTCTTTCAAATCATCAAGAGAGAAAATACGGTGCATAGGACGAATAAGTGGGACCCAATCATCCTCACTCGCTTTTGTCAATAATACATCAGGATTCAATAGACTCGCTAAGAAATCAGTCATTTCACCGGTTGAAACATCATATGGGTCTGTAGCGTGTGGGTCATCATAACCCCTTTCTCGTAATTGAGGGGATTTTTGTGGCGTAACGCCGGGTAAATCCATAATTTTGTTTACCGCATCTCCATGAACAGCCCTCATCATTTCATCTGATGTTGTATGCACAAGTGTAGGAAAGTTGTTGGCAGCGAAATACCAATTTCCATCTACACCTATTTCACCATCGAAAGTTGGTGTAACATAGTCCGAAGCCCAATCCTGTTCTCCACTATTCCATACCGGATTGATACTACATTGACTTTCAGGTGTAGGTGGCGAAATCGGTCGGTTTGACCATTTAGCCTCCTTTGTCATTTTTTGCTCTTGTGTCGCACCGACACTTTCAACATATTTTGAATCATCTTCTCCGCTCATTTGTGCTTCTTCAGGATTCAAAATATACAAACTATCAAGATTATTTTGAGTCTGTCTTGTAGCCCTTTTAATGTGTTTTGATTTTAAGCCCTTTACACCGTATAGGTCATTTGAAATGAAACTCAAACCATGATTTCCTAATAATGGACTAAACATATCTTGCGCTTTTTGTTGGAAACTACGTGGCACATTGTGTAATTCATGGGCATTCCATTGGCGTGTCTTTTTGGCTGGATTTGACGCCTTAACGTCTTTCTGCCCCACCTTCAATAAATCATGATAATCTACTCCATGAAATGGTGTTAAATCTAAATCATGAGCGGTTGGTAAATTTCCATCTGTAAGAAGAGAATGCATTGTAGCAACATGGAAGAGTTGGTTCATTTCATTTGAACGTTGTATTACTTCATTAATGTGTTCTTTGTGTTTCGGTGTTATTGGTAACCCCAAAACTTTCAATGCTTCTGTATCGGTCATGTTACCATGAATTTCTGCACCATGATTCAAAAGATGATTTGCAATATCAGCATAATCACTACCTGATGTTAGACCTTCTACATCGGGTATTTCAATATCATCAACACCATAAGCGTGTGAATGTAAACCATGAGAATTATGTTCTTGCATGAGAAGACTTCGTTCTGCTAATTGAGCCAACTGTCCCATATCATGCGTAAATTGCATTTTGTCATCTTCAGGGAAGGAATGTGGAACGGCTTCTTGAATCTGCGGTAGAAGGATTTGCATCATTTGAACAATGGCTTGATTATCCCCCTCTAATTTTGCATCACGTTGTTTGTATCTATCTTCCCAAAAACCCGACTTAGATTTTGGTTGCATATTACTTGCTTCTGTTTGCATAGTAAACAGAAGATTGCGTAATTCCTTGATTTCTTGTTGAAGATTTAGAATACCTTCGGGTGTCATTTCACCTATTTCTTTTTCCCTGTCGAGTTGTTGTTCACGTATCATCAATTCTTTTGCCGTTTCAATTTCTTCAGGTAATGAAGCACCGTAAGCACCCATACCCAAAAATTGCTGTATGTTCATCAATTGTTGTTTTTTCTCATCCAAAAAACGCTCTTCTGCTTGTTGAGGTGTTTCTTGGTCAATTGTTTCAGAACTTACATGACCCAACTCATCCATTAATTTTGAAATGTTTTCTTGGTCAATAGCCGACAAATCAGTATAATCACCATCATTAAGATATTGAGCAATTTGATGTGGATTTCGTGTTCCCAAATGTCGTGTGATGATACCCAAAGTATTGAGATATTCTCTTTCCAAACCTTCGGGGATATTAGGTGGATTTTGTAATGATGTTTCGCGCCAATCTGAATAGCCAATAAAATTCAAGAAATCATCTAAATTATCGCCTGTTGATAACGGTATACCATATGATTGCATATCTTTGAAATTGTGAAGCAATTTCTTTTGTGGTTCTTCAAATGGTCGGATATGACCCAACGCCGTTCGGATATGATGGTCTATCATGGCTTGTCTGTGTGACATTTTATCTGAAGCACCTTCACCGTATGCTTGTTCGGAAGTCGAAAATGTATCTTCCATGTGAGGAATAGGAAGAATATAACCACGTTTACCCATAATTTCTTCATGTTCTTTGGGACTTCTTGTAAGAAGATAATTTGAGTATTTACCACTTGTAGAACTTTTGTGGTCAGTAAAATTGTTCTTAATCGAAGAACCTTCACCGAGAAGATTACCATTACTATCGTGCCTCACGTGTGTAATATCACCCGGTGAAAGAACGTGCGAAGGGTCCATTATCACAGGTTTTTTGACGAGTTTTTCCTCACCCTTTTCACCTGCTGATAAATCTACAACTTTCTCTACACTATGTGGTTTTACAAATGGAGCGACTAAACTTGCTATAGAATTCAGATTTTTGTTTACCGAGAGTTTTCCTGTGTTGGGGTCTAATTCACCAAAAATTGATTTTCCGGTTTTTGGGTCCATCATCATATGATGAATGAATTCTACATATGTGGCTAAATTTCTCCCTACCCCACCAACTTCAGCATACGGTTCCCACCAATGTGAACCGTGTGTTGTCGTATGCGTTCCATCAGAACTTTCATCATACAAACCGTCTTCATTTTCTTCAGGTCTTACACCGAATTTTGAACGTTTATTTCCAAGTATATTGCGTATATCTTTTGCTAATGCCGAAGAAGATTCATAATTTTCCGCAGCCGAAATAGCATCATTTAGATGTTCTTTTGGAATAAGCGGGCCTTCCATTTCACCATATAATGGGTGTTGCTCCATCGCTTCTTCTGTTTGGGGATGATAACCCGCCAAGAAAAACAAATCTTGTATTGATAATTTTGTATGATTCTTTCCATCAGGTGTATTCAAAACATCGTGTTTTACTGATGGAAGATATGATTTATGATTACCGAAACCAATTTTTTTCATATCATTCCAATCATACGATTCTTGTGCCTTACTCCAAGAATCAGCATCATGAAAATTAAATCGAGGTAAAACATTCAGAAGGCCCTCGACATTTAGTAATGGTTCACCTGTTGCTTCATGAATAATCGGCTCTCCTTCATTTTTGTGACCTTTTGGATAAGTTTGAAATTCTCCATATTGGTCATGCATTTGATGTAATCGTTCCAAAATTACATCTGCTATAGATTGTCCATCGTAATTAACAACATCAGAATCATGCGCTGCTACATTCAAACCACCTTGTAAAAATCTATTTTTTCCAGAAACAAAATCCCGTTCATTATCTTCAATAAATTTGTGGAAATTTGGTGTATGAGTAGAAACACCACGATGCCACCAATTAATTTCAGGTGTCATGCGCTCCATAGCATTGAAAGCAAAACGAGCCTGTGGTAAAGTAGTTCCGTCAGGTAATTTGATGAGTTGACTATCTTCATCTACATTCCCTTTGTTTTCTAAATGGTCTAAAACCGCTGTTCGTTCTTCAGGTGAAAGCCATTCCATACCGAGCATATACGCAGCCCAACCCAAACCATGACCATGATGTTCCCCTTCTTTACCACCTTGTTCAACTTCTTTGAATGCTTGTTCGTAAGAAAATTCTTCATCAGAAGCAGGTTCAAATGTTACGTCTTCTCCTTCCCATTCATCAGCACGACTATTGAAATGTTCTTTTCTCAAATCATATGAATCATCAATGTTCCCATGACCATTCTCTAACTTCCAACGTCGAAAATCACGTTCATACAAATCATGGTTTGAAGTAAAGACCCCACCTAAAGGCCCACCATAGAGATACTTTCGTTGATTCTTGATTTGTTGACCAAAAATAACAGGACTCTTGCTTGTTACGGCATGGTCATGCCACTCTTTTTCTCTTTTTGCGATATGTTCTGATTTGGGTTTTTCACCTTCTTTTGAAGGAAGGAACATTCTTTTCAAATGTTCAACAAATCTCCTTCTTTTTGTAATGGCATCTTTTCGCAGTAATGGGTGAGTTTCTTCTCTAAATGGGTGTCTATTGTGGTAAGCCTCACCGGGTGTTGAAAGAACATCAGGCCAAACTGCGTGTCTTATACCCCTTTCTTCTGTATTGGGAAATTTGTCAACCCACGGGTGTCTTGAGGGTTCACTACTCGCGCCTTCTATTCCAACGGCTACAGGTGCAAATGGTTTTGCAAATAATTGTGCTTCTTCTTGTTCAGTTATTTCAGTTGATGTATCTTTGTAACCTTCATTTTTCAAAAGAAGAACTTCCATCGCCATACTTTTACAAACCAAAGTCAAGGGGTCATTCGGTTTTACATTTAGATTGGCTAAAGCCATCATGTATTCAGCAGCATTACGCTCTAAATCCAAACCGTCGTCAACTGACTTCAAGAGTTGACTTCTTCTGAAAAGAAACAGATTTGAAGGGTCAGCCAACACACAAAATCACCGCTCACTGTAGCGGTCTGTATTCAGGACAAGCATTCAAATCCATTCCTTGATGAACTCTACATCCTTCACGTGTTGTTCCCCCACAAGCGCCGCAAATTTGTGGGGCATGACCAACTTCTGCTTTTTCACGCCTGTCAGCCATAGGATTGGCTTTGATAACTTTGACAGGTTTTGACATTTTATCACTCAATCTAATTTCAAAGGCTTTGCATCACCTGAAGCATCCTCTCTTTCAACACCTGTGCCTTCGTGTGGATTCAATTTCCGACCAAGACCTTCCATAGAAACGCTTTCCTTACCCTTCTTGTTCTTGGGTTTTGGTGCGTCTTCAGTTTCAAGAGTGCGCTGGTTGGTTGTGAAATGTTGATTTTGTGTTTGTCCGCCTGTTTCAGAAACAAAATGTGGCGATGATTCTTTGATTGGTTCTGATGTTTTGAATCCCGGTTGTGCTTTTTGTAGATTAGGACAACATTTTGC
>TARA_R100000808_G_scaffold2858_4_pt1 | contig 19228 bp, 16 predicted proteins | sample TARA_R100000808 | Tara Oceans TARA_R100000808 (sample SAMEA2622852) | marine metagenome | biome: marine biome (ENVO:00000447); feature: marine epipelagic mixed layer (ENVO:xxxxxxxxx); material: "saline water (ENVO:00002010), including plankton (ENVO:xxxxxxxx)" | depth 140 m | reverse complement strand
CTTTTCTTTCTTTGCTTCTTTCTTTCTTTTAGGGGTGTTCTAGGCGTGAATTAGGTTTTCTGGCATTTCTTTTGTATTTTTAAATGAGGGGTACGGGTTTCGTTACGCCTCCACTACACAGCTTTTCCCCGTATCCCGTTTTTATGTTGCGTAAATATGAGGAGTGTAAATATGCCGAAGGGTGTTGGTTACGGAAAAAAGAAGCCCATCAAGAGAAAGCCGATGGGTGGTAAGAAGAAATGACATTACTCGCTGAAAAGTCGGATTCTTTAGAATCTCAGCTTCTGTCGGAGTACAGGTGCTGGTGTAAACATCATAATAAGTTCCACCAGAATGACGTGTGTGGAATTTGTAAAAAACAGGCCTATAGAGGGAACCCACTGGCTAACTGGTCATACCAGCATCCGATTCAGGATGTTTTTCCAGAGGTACCTCCGTTTGATTTTTATCAGATTTTGACGAAACTCGAAACCGCTACGGGCGCTTTTGTAAAACACATGGAAAAAAATGGTAGCCTTACCTGAAGCTCACAGAAAAGAAGCGCTTAGAAGGTTAGAGAAGGAGTTTGCACGCCGGAATTTCGTCTCCCCTGATGGTGAACAACCTGATTTCCTCGATCATGTAAAGATACTGGAGAGGTCCCAGGCACAGGCAGGGGTGGCAGGTGGTGCGGCACCGTTCCAGAAATGGCCTTATATCGTTGAACTCGCAGAGGCGGTGTCTAAAAACAGGCTCGTTACCGTCTTAAAAGCGCGTCAGTTGGGGTTCTCGTGGACGACGGCGGCTTATGCTGCGTGGTTGTTGACGTTTTCTCCCGGTACTAACGTGTTGATGATTTCCAAGGGGCAGACGGAAGCATTCTCGTTACTTGATAAGGTGCGGTTTATCCTGAAAAATCTGCCGAATGACTGGCAGCATCCGCTTTCACCGGATTCAAGATCGGAAATTGGCATACCGTCCCTTGATTCCAAGGTCATTGCACTACCTTCCACGGAGGATGCGGGTCGTTCAGAAACCGCTTCTGTGGTCGTACAGGATGAGGCAGACTTCCACGAATACCACGCACAGAATTATGCCGCTGTAAAGCCTACGATAGATGGTGGCGGCCAGATGATAATGGGTTCCACGTCAAACAAGCGCCAGATGACCTCCCTTTTCAAGGAGCTCTACAAGGGGGCCCCTGATAACGGGTGGCATTCGGTCTTTATACCGTGGCATGCGAGACCCAAACGTGACCAGAAATGGTACGAGGGTGTCAGGGACACGATTCCCGCGATTGACCTTTCGGGCATGAGTCCCGAACAGTTCATGGAACAGGAATATCCTGGTGAAGAGCATGAAGCACTCTCCCCTCCGAGGGCGCAATCTATCTTTGATCGGGACATGATTGCGGGCATGATGGACGACTGTATAGAACCCATCAGGAAAGTGGGACCTGCATCCATATACCAGGAGCCACGCACCGCAAGAAGATACGTTGCAGGCACGGACGTTGCTTCAGGGGTGGGTATGGACTACTCGGTAACCGTGGTGGTGGATGTAAATTCTGGGTACATAGTCGCCGATTTAATAACTAATACCCTGCAACCGGAAGACTTTTCGGCAGCATCTATGGAGATGCTCGAGGTCTATTCAAACCCCGACTGGGGTATTGAAAACAACTTCTCTGACACGGCCTTAACCGTGGCAAGGGATATGAACTACCCCCGACTCTACAGAAGAAGAGTGGGACGGGGTAAGCAGATGAGACGTGAATACGGGTGGAGAACCGACCGGATGAGCCGACAGCAACTCTTTGATGAGTTACGCGCCTCCTTCAACGCAGGCCACCTGACGATACCAAGCAAGTACGGACTCAATGAATTCTCGACGATCATTGCGGCTCCGGGTGAAAAACCACAGGCAATGGGTGGGGCTCACGATGACTACGTCATGGCCCTCGGTATCGCGCTCATGGTCAAGAACGAAAGAGGAATAGTTAATAACGCAAAAATAATACGCCTGCCGGCATTCGCATAACACTAGAGGATCAAGATGGCTGATGACAGACCTGACGTAGAATCGATTATCCGCTTTCACTCGAAGATGGGTGAGCTCTGGGCCAATGCCCACGAAGAATGGCGGGACAATGACGCTTATTACTCGAGGAAATTTAAAGTATGGTCCAATACCTACCAGGGCAGGCCCGTATTCTATGACTCGACACCGACCCACTTAGTTGACCACGCCGTATCAACCCTGATGAGTTTCTCCCCGAGAATCCACAGGGAACCTATCGGTGATACGGAACAGCATAAACAGGACGCAACCTTACTGGAACACGGCTTGAAAGCTGTAATGGATGACGCTGCTCTACAGGAACCAACCCTTCCGTGGAAAGTGGTGGCACAGTATCTTGTGGCTCACGGATATGCGGTTATAGAAGCGCCGATATTGGTCGGTCTCGGAAACAGGCCGGAGACTCCTCTCGAGGAAAATTATGACGACGAGGACTCATATAATGCGGCAAAGGCTGTATACACGGCTAACAGGAAGTCATTTAACCCCGTAAGAATCAGGGTCCCTCATCCCGCAACGGTTCTTATGAACCCCAGGGAAAAGATTCCCACGATAGCGCTCAAGATGTCCAAGATGACAGCGCAGGACCTCCACGATCAGTCAGTCATCAAGAAAAGACGGCAGAGAAGAAAGTATGCCGAGATATTTGAACTTGATGATCATGATCCGTGGGACGAAGTCGAGGTCTGGGACTACTGGACCCCGCAATGGCACGTAAAATTACTTGCCAATCCCGCACCTGCATACGGTTCCCCCGTATCAAGGGCGGCAACACCCATCTGGATGGAGAAAAATACGTGGGGATTCGTACCTTTCGTACAGGCTTTTGCCTCTATGGGTGGTATGGACTTGGCCGACAGCGGCGGTGATCCGAAGAATTTCGCACAGGGCATCCTTACCCCCAACAAGGAAACTATAAGAAAAAGGACGCAGGAAATATCCGCGTTCCACCAGATTCTGCTCAGGTTTGCATTTGCACCGATGGGAACATCGAGAGACCCCGTAACCCTTGCTCAGGCAATATCAAACGAGGGAATATTAGAAGGTGATATGCAGGACTTCTGGGTCATGAACACACCGGATGTGCCTGGTTGGGCTCTCCAGTTACGTTCACAGACAGATTCAACACTGGAACTGGGTACATATTCGTCCGCACTTGCAGGCGTGAGGCAGGCAGGTGTCACAACCGTCGGCCAGCAGGCCATATTGAACACGGCAGGTATGAGGATATTCTCAGGTGTCGCGCTCCAGAGAGAACACATGGCATCGATTGTGGGATCAAGAATCCTGCAGATGGTCGATACCGCATCAGAACTCAGGGACGGCATTGGCGCTAACGGCAGAATACTCAGGAAGTCACAGGTCCATAACGTCTACGGCGTACAGGTCGCATTCCCCCACGGTGAACCCGTAATGGAGATGCAGCAGAGACAGATGGCCATGAGCGAGTACGGAGCAGGACTCATCGACCCGATGACCTACTACGAGACCGCGGGATACGAAAACGGCACGGAGATAAAACAGAGACTCATAGAGGAAGCGGTAAGAAATCTGCCTTCAGTGAAACAGAGAGTTGAGACTTTACTGGCTCAGGAAATGGGACTCGTTGACGAGGAAAACCAGGAAGCTGTCGGACAGGAAATAGCACAGAGACAGCAGGCTATGGCTCCACAGGTACCAGGAGTTAACGGTGCAGGAGGAGGAGCGGGACCTGCGGACATGAACACACCACTTACACCGGACACATTCACACCTGAGAGGATAGACCTTGCCCGCTGAAAATCCATACACAGACGCAATATTCTCCGTAATGCAGGAATACAGGTCGTTTAAAAAAAGTGCCAAAGATAGTAAAAAGCCTAAGCTGCGGAGCAAAATGACACCAAAGATCGATCCTGTTGACCGTGTCCTCAAGGAACTCGGGTTTGACCTCACCGAGTTGAGGAGCGTGTAATGGGAGCGCCTGATTTTTATTCAAAAATTGCCCTGATCTTACAGGCCTACAACAAGGTTCGGTTGAGAGAAATATCAGGTGACGCGCCTGTTATTTCTGTTCAAGCCGCGATTGAAGAAGACCCCGACACGACATTTGACGTAAAAGACTCGCAGTATGGACAGTATGCATACCAAGACCCGAATGATCGATTCCGAGCCCGTATCGAACAACGAAGTAAAGTTGTTAAGGACAAACAGGCCGAACTTTTTGTTCGCCAGATAGCAGAGGATATTGTAAATAACACCGGTATAAATGAAGAAACAGCCATAGATTATGTCGCGAGCAATCTTTTTCAGGGTGCTGATTGGGATGAATCAAAGTATGTGTTTACCCCTCCCACTGAGCTAACTCCTTTCGGTAACGCTTCGTGGGAAAATTATGCAAACAGGACTATCAATAGCTGGTATAACAGGCTTGATAGAGACTCCTCAATATTCCTGAAGGAACATGAACTCGAAGCCGCACTTGTGCAGGTTGTCGAAAAAGACAGGTTCGGTCCCGACTCAGAATTAATTGCCCACCTGATACTGGGTGGTGACAAGATGGACAGTCTCGGTTACACAATTGATACTTCCGATCCGCAGTACCAGTCTTCCAAGCAACGTATTCTTCCCCAGATGCCGAATATTCTTTCACGTTTTAATAACGGAATGATTGATCTCAGGGAAGAATTCAGCAGTGGAAGTGGCAAAAGCGACTTTGGACGGATCATCGAAAGTCAGATTGACGATGATACCTATGTTCTTTTTGGCACACTTGCCGAACCTGTTGATACCACAGGCATAAATTACAGGCAATTCAGGGAGGACCCGTCATACAGAGAGAAAATTGTCGGTGGATGGATCAAGGAATTTGGCGGCGATCCAAACCCCAACGATCAGACTTTTCCTGATGACTGGGTAGAACGCGCTCATCACACGGCCAACCGAAAAATATTCGGAAGCAACAAGGAACAGGGAGAATTTAACAGCTTCCTGAACACCATGTTCGATAAAAAAGGCGTGGTCAACACCGATACTGAGCTCGCTGCAACCGCTGTCGGCTTAGACAATACAGATCAGTACATAGTCGAAAATGCAAAGAGCTTTCTTAAAAGCAGGTTTTTTACTGCTGACGATGAAGGGTTAACCCGATATCAACGTGATGTCCAGACTAATGCCGAAGACTACAGGTTAGATACCTTCAGGAAAAGCCCGAGCAAGGCTAACACTGCTCTTAAAAGCATGTTGATGCTTGATAAAAATTTGTGGGTTGAGGACGAAAACGGAGAACTGGTGCCGGTTACAGATAAGAGGGTATCTGATGGTACATGGGCTGACTGGATGAGTATGTATGTCCAGTCAGGAGAAGCGGCGACAAAAAGATATATTGTCCCCCAGATCGCAGGTGCTGTAGCAAGAGAGCAGTCTAAAGATTTCGACAGGAGCGACGCTGAAAGTCAGGCCAAAGATTTCTTTGCAAGAAACGGCGTGAAGTGGAACGACATTCCTCTTCAGCAACAGCAGGCAATAATCAGTTCCGTGGAATCCAGAGGAGGTCTGGATGTTGACCGTGCAGTCTCACCTCCGTTACAGGACAGCAGCGAAATAATTGCCGACCTCGAGGAAGGCGGTGTACCTGGTGGTTACTCGAATACGAGTATGGGCATAGACCCAGAGTACATGTATGGCGAGGAACTACTTGAATATGGCAGTGGCATTATCAGAAGACGGGCAGAGGCAGAACTCTTCGATGAAACCGCAAGCAATCCTCTCAACCTAATATATGACGTACTCAAGGAAAAGAATATCCTGAATCCAGGTGTCAGCACGGGATTTCTGGATAACATCGACAGGAACGTGGCCCCTCTTATAGCAAGAAGGGTGCTGACAGGACAGTATTCCAGTATTGACGAAATCCGTCAGGAAGTTGAAAGCCAGATCGAGGCGCTTCCCGCATATGAAATAAGGAGTGCTGATTACGACAGGCAGATTGGTGCAACCCCCCCAACCTTTGCCGGTTTACCAGGTTTCAGGGCCATGCCGGCCACACCGGAATTTGATGTCAATGCATTTGCTCCTGAATTACAGGAAATAGCATTCGACAGGCCTGAACTTGCAGGTTTCGTACAACAGCAGATGATGGTGCCAGGGTTTGAAAAGGAGTGGCAGCAGGCCGCTCAACGACAACTCAGGCACGACAGGGAAGCAGACAAGCAGTTACAGGATGAGAGGCTGGAATCCTTTGAAGCAGCCCGTGCAAAATCCATATTCGCCAAGGGCGAGCCAACCGACACAGGATTTATTGGCAAAACAAGAGAACAGGTTGTCGAAGACGCTGAAGACTTTCTTGCACAGGTTCAGGCGTCTGATACTGCAACAGAGGCAGATATTATTGCCGCTGAGTCTCAGGTACGTGAAGCACAGTCTGCACTTGCATCAGGCGCTGGAGCGTATCAGAAAGCTCAGGCCGCTGTTACCCGAGCGGAGGAACAGTATGCTCGGGAAGTTCCAAGCCCCGCGGGAACGGTAGCAGGGCCAGACTGGAAACAACAACGATTGGCGTCAGTAGCACAACCAGGATTTATGCCTGAATACGGCATATCAGCAACACCGGCTCAACAACAGTTTCTTTCGGGTATGGCAAAAATGATGACCACACCTGGCATGACGCAACAGCAGTTCTTTGAATCTAAATTACCAGGATTCCAGCAGAGATTTGAAGCGAGTCCGTTCTTCAGGCTGGAACAGGAACGTTTGGAACAGGAAAAAGTTACACAACAGCGTAGAACTGAAGCAGAGGAACGAGCGGAGGAAAGGGCAGCCGAAAGCAAACGTAGAAGCAGGCTCAGGGGCGGTAGCGCTCTGGCAGTATTTGGTAGGAGGCAGTAATGGCACGTAAACCCACCTTGCCAGGATTTCAGGACGTAAGCGTAGAAGAAAAAAAATTTAAACCCCGTGCGGGTGATCTTGGATATGCATATAGCCTTGGGGGATTTGAAGAACTGGGAACACCGGAAACGATGCACGGACCTGTCCAGCCATCAATACCCGAAGATTTACTAAAAGAATTAGGCTCTGTTGATGCGACCAGGCCCATGACAACAACCCCACAGACAGTCGATCCGAAAGACTGGGAGAAATTACGTTTCATCACTAATCCTGCCAGTTATTTTACTCTGGATAACCTTGGAAAGGAGATGAGTAAACTTCACGAAACTCAACAAACGGCTAGTGGTCTTGCCTCACGATATTTATCCTCTTCCCAACCGATAACCTTACCAGGAGTATCGCAGTTAAGCGACTCCCTTTTTAAGGGAACAGAAGTAAACGAACTTGCAAATAAATACGAAGCTGAAGGACTTTCCACGTTTGAGGCATCAAGACGCGCATGGGACGAAACTGACATGCTGTCAACAAATGTTCACCTTGCATGGACATTTGACTGGAATAAAGGAGATTTCATTAAAGGTGAAGTTCCCCTGTGGGGAGATAAAACCTTTGGCTCAGTCGATCTGGGTACAAAGGGATTCATGGAAGAAATTATCATGGACCCGCTCAATGTACTGGGAGTGGGCCTGGTCGCTAAACCACTTGAAAAAACCCTGCTCAAAGGTGGTGGTTCTATAGTTGACGGAACTTTTCGGCCTTCCGTGATCATATCCACACAGGGTGCAGTACCAGATAATCTTGCAGGAAGAACCGTGACTATCGGTGGGGGATCACCGGAATATGCAGGGACAAAACTTCTCGCACCGCCTACAAACAATCCGTTTGGTATTCCAACTGTCAAAGTAAACCTTACACAATCCGAAAAAGTTAACAATTTCATAGCTGATCACACCCCACTTCCTTTTGTAAGAAAGGACGGTTTGCCGGAAGGTATTCTGAGAGCGCGTACAGAAATGAAAACTACGGCAGAAAGTCTTTCTGCAAGTATGTCATCTGAATTTGATACGAAGATGAGACGACTGTTCGACATTTCAGATAATGGCACAATCGACGCGTTAGCAAATATCGATGAGACTTTGCCAGGAAGTCCGACTCTTGCCGACGTTGCGGCCCGACTGCCCCGATTTTATGACAACCTTACAAAGGAACAACGCTCATTTCTGTTAGACATGAGAGAACGACTTGCCCCTATTGAATTACAACAGGCAGAACTGGGTCTCGATATACCCAAGAGAGGAGATATTCTGCCGAGTCCTGCCAATCCTGCCGCAGAAGGTTTTTATCTTCCCAGAGGAAATGCCCTCACCGACGGTGCGGACCAGGTTTCAAGATCGGGTAAACCTATAATCAGAACAAAAGGTACCAGAGGTTCTTATAAAATGCCTGCGGTATTTGACTCTATGGCAGAAGGAATCAGCAAGGGTTATGAATATATATCCTTCAAGGATTCTATGAGGTCATATATTCAGGCCTCCGGTTCAAACAGCGCAGACCAGTGGACTAAAAACGTCCTCAAGACCCTGACAGACGAAGACGGCAATCCTCTCGGGACAACAGCCCTGATGAGGCTTGAAAAATCTCCTTATTACAAAGAATACAAGAGTCTTAGTAATGCTATCAGGTCAAAGATACAGACGGTCAGAAACCGTAACGTCCGTTTTCAGGAACGCTCGAAAATATCAGATCGTGCCATGCGTGATGCTGAACGTGAATTAATAAAAGAACAGAAAGCAATAGAAAAAGTCAGGGGACAGACAACAGATGCTGCTGTTCCTGCTATGAAGAGGGTGGAAGCGGCAGAAAAAAAGATTCTGGAAGCGGGTGGTTATACCCGACAGGATATCGTTGAGGCTCGCAGATACATGCAGCAAACTGTTTCTGACGGCAGAACCCTTGTCAGAAATATCAGGATGAATCTTGAGAACTTAAAGACAGCAAAAATGAAGTTCAGAAAACAGGATAGGGCTTTACAGAAATCAGTAAATAAACTGGAAAACCTGATACAGGAATCAGATACGCTTGCAGGTGCCTTCAACGATGATGTGTTCCAGGAATTACCCGTAGCCGTAGGGAAAAAGTACCAGACAGTAATGAACCGGAGAAATTACCTCGAAGAGCAAATCGAGAAGATGACGACACGCCATGAGATGCTTGAAGATCATATTGGTAAGCTCATGGACAGAGAAGACTTATTGCGTGGTATGGATAAGATCACGGTTGCTAATAACCGAGAATCAGTCCGCACTTTGCGAAAGATGCATAAAGCGGATGTATCCCAGACACGGTTAAAAACAGAATTCAGGATGCTTGAAAGAGAAGTCGCCAGGTCAATGAAGATGTCTGAACGCTTCGAGAAAAAGCAGATAAACAATATAAAAAAGAGCGCTGATGCGGCTACAAAGAGAGCCGTAAAGCTAGATGACCGCACTGCCGATGCCCTCCTGAGAGTTCATCAATCCCAAGATGAACTGATAGCACTAAAGGACAGGTTCGCATCTGTTAAAAATGAATATGACCACGCAAAAAGACTGGCTGAAAAACATCAGTCAGGAGAGCTACCTATAGGATTGAGAGGACTCGAAGGATATTCATTCCCAGAAGAATTTGCTGCGGTTATGAATAAAAATCTTAAAAAAGAATCACCTCCTGAAGGAAAATACAGCAATGTCATCAATACCGTAAATGCGTATGCCAATTTTTACAGGTCTATCAGGGCGACTGGTGACGACAGTGCCGTCTCTATTCACGGACTTCTGGGAGCATTTGCAAACCCCAAGGCCACGGCTAAAACATTTACAGAACACTGGAAAGCATGGGGTACAAACGGAGAAGTTTTACTTGGTAAGTATGTCGATGATTTCAATCATAGAGCTATGGGTGGCGGCAGGCTGACTTCAGAAGACTGGTCAAGGGAACTGTTAAGAATAGGTGGAGAGCAGACTGAATTCTTTATCAGCGGTGCCGGTGGGAAAATACAGAAAGCTCCTTTCGTTAAACAGGCTAACAGGGCATTCGGTTTTTACGGTGACAAGTTAAGGCTTGAATGGGCTGACGATCTATTACAGGAACAACTCAGAAATGGCAAAACAATCGAGGAGCTCAGGGCGAGTGGAAAATTAAAGGAAATAGCAGAGGGAGTAAACGTCGCAACCGGATGGGCAAAAAACAAGTTTGCAGGTGATCTTGGTGATTTCCTTTTGTTTGCACCAAGATTTTTTCAGGCACGGTTACAGAACGTAGGAAAGGCTTTACAGGCATCTGTCACAGACCCTGTAGGAGCGGTTGAAGCAGTTCCTGGTGTTGGAAGAACAATGCGAAGAAGTCTTGAAGGAAGGGGAGTCCGTGATATTCCTTTAGACCAGAGAATAGCCAGAAGGTCCATGCTGAGGTTTATCGGTGGCGCTGCTACCTTAACCTACGGAATAAATTATTTTATGGGTAACGAAACGGACGCCCGTATACTCGTAAAAGACAAAGACGGAAACTGGCAGTACAACAGTAACTTTATGAGAATAAGGTTTAAGGGTACGGATGTGTCTTTATTTGGGACCTATGATTCCCTTGCGAGGATGCTTGTCCTATCAGGAACAGGACAGCCTCTGGATGCTTGGCGGGGAATGGCTTCAGGTCCCGTGCAGCAAGCATGGGATTTTTTTAGTGGAAAGGACTATTACGGAAGCGATACCACCGTGGACTGGATGCCTGGAGAAAGCGACACCCTTGCCCGTCTGGGTTACATAATGGAACAGCACATTCCGTTTTCATTTGAGGATGTTCCAAACCTTAGCAGAGAACTTGTTTCAGGGGACAGGGGAGGAGCCGCCTTCAGGCTGGGTGCTGAATTCTTCGGGGTTAAAAACGCCCCTCTGGGTTACAAGGACACAATTTACGAAGTTGCCAAAGAGTTTAGAGAAAATAATAAAAAAAGTCCTTCTGCCATCGGTGATGAAACCGGATGGGATCATGAAAATCTTTCTAGAGGTGAACTCAGGGCCATAAAAGAACATCCTGACATGAAGAAACTCGATAACGATTTAGATATTGAACTTCAGGGTGAGCAGCTTGCTTTCGATAACCTTTCAAATTACCTGCTAAACGCAGAGCAGGGGTTGGTTAATAACATTGAAAGTGGAGCGGACCTCGACGTAATAGGAGATCAGATTAGCAGGTTAAAAGCTAATCGAAGTGCTTTCTTTGATGCCTTTCAGAACAATCCCAATAACGCCGACTTTCTCGCAGACAGGGAGAATCTGGATATCAGGAATGTCGCTGACTATTACGGGCATATGTATTACAACGTCTCTCTTTACATTGACCCTGAAACAGGATTCCAGGACTGGGACTCCTTTGAGGAAGACAGGGAAGCTGTACTCGAAAAGGCGATGCAGGAGGGTGGTTCAAAGTTAGTCGCTTACATTGTTGATAGTTCAGGACCCAACGCGAACAATTACCGCAGTAAGCAATACACAGATGAAAGGGTTAGAAAACTTGTCGAACAGTACGATGCGGATCAGGAAATAATCAGGGAATACTATTCACTTCCCATGAACATTGCAGATGATTTCAATTTCGGTGACGAGTTCAGGGAATATCTAAGGCTTTCCAAGAACAAGAGAGAACAATTCCTTGCTCTTGCTGACATAATTTCATCCAATCCCGCAGAAATAAAAGAAATGAAAAAAGCTAAAAAGATGAAAAACTTCCTGTCAATGGTAACCCAGATTAAAAAAGGATGGAGGGCTCATCCAGATAACTGGATGGTAGAAGCAAAGATGTGGAAATGGGGAATCATCACATCTCCTGTAAACAAGAAAGTCGTAAATATGCAGAACCAGCTTATCGGTCAATCCAGAGAGGCCGGTAAACTCGGATACTATGACCTTCGCAACATCGAGGAACTTATACAGCAGCAGTCCTTATCTGCCCAACCCGCAGGAGTCCGCTGATGGTTACAAGAACACGGCAGGGGGTTCGATGTCCCCATTGCCACAAGAAAATAGGTGACATGCTCGTCGGCACACTACATCTTGTGTGTCCGAGGTGTAAAAAACAGCTTATGCTGAGGTCGGATGGGAGAGATATTGACAGAAAGGGTGTGAATTTCTAGACTTATTACAAATTTACATAAACCTATACAGTGCGCCATGCCGCCAGGACTAGTTCCTAGGCGGCTTTTTTAGTTTTAAGAGGTAAGTAAATGACGATGGAAAATGGATCGGCGGGCTTTGAAAATACCCCGTCACCAGAAGTGGCAACCAACGGGACTGGCCAACTTGCACCCGAGCCAAGTGCAGCTACAGGTTTCGAGTCTGTATCTCCACAGGAAGCGGGACAGCAACAGCCCAGTATCGAGATGCTGCAAGCGCAGATAGCTAAACTTGAGAGTCAGGCCGAAAAAAGGGAGAACGATTACCGCTCTCTCGAAGGCAGGCTCAAGAGTTCTACCAAGGAGACGACTCAGTTCGACGAACTTTCCGAGGGGCTAGCCGTGTTATCAGACACGATGAATGCGTTCATCAGACATCAGGGGACTCAGGATGAAGAGACGTTCAGAGAAGACCTGCAAAAGGTAGAGGCTAACGCCCAGAACCGCAGGATGAACTCCACTTTTCAAAGGACTTCCCAGTTGATGATTGATGAGATCAGCCAGACGGTAAGGGAGGCGGGTCTTGATTTGCAGACTGCACCGGAGCTCGAAGAATTTCGTAATCTCTGGGGACCTGCATTTGAAGGTCAGGATATAGCCGGCCTCTATCAGGCTCAGGCGACCTTTAACAGGGTTATGCGTGAGGTTGAGAGGATGCGGCGTGAGGAAGCGGAGAAAGCCGCCGAGGATAAATTGCAGAAAGCACTCGAGGATCACGGGGTTAACACGCTGGACTTGGATTCAACGACAGCGGCCCCCTCTCCTATGGGCAGCAGTAATTTACTTTCAAGGCTTGGAAATTCCGAAATGGCTGTGACCAGAGATGAAATATCACAGGCGGCCGATGCCCTCAGAAGACAGGGAGTCCGCTTTTAGTCCATATAAGGAGTTTTAGATATGGCAGTTGGTAATACGATTACTGATTCGCTTGCTGATTCTATTCCTACGATGATCGCTTCTGCGAGAATCGTAAGAGAATTCGCAGGTGTTATGCCTAACCTCGTAGACAGACAAAGGTTAGATGCCAATACCGGAACGGTCTGGAATGAAGTTTCAATGGCCAAGCTGAATGCTCAGGCCGTTACAGAAAGCACAGTATTAGACAATCCGCAACAGATGTCTGATACCTTGCTCTCAATTACCCCGACAGTTATCGGTGTACATACTGTCATTACTGACAGGGTTGCCCTGAGAATCAGTGCTAATGCTTATGCTCAGACTGGTTCACTTGCACAGAACGCAATTGAGCGAAAGAAAGACCAGGACGGATTGACCACTTTAGACGGTGCGTCGGTTGAGCTAGGTTCTTCTTCCGCTGCTCTTGATACTAGCGATATCGCATCTGCTGCTTACAGGATTACGTCGAACACGACTGAACCTGCTCCTGCATCAGCCCCGATAAACGCTGTATTCCACGGATTTCAGCTTGCTGACATTGATACACAGTTAACCACACCTGGTATTACCGCTATAGGTTCTCTGGAAACTCAGGCCGGTGCTCCTCTAACGAGTGGTATCGCAGCCGAGGCCTTCCAGAACAGGTACAGGGGCACTATCGGAGGCGCAAGGATATTTGAAGATGGGAATCTGACTATATCCAGCAACGCCGCAAAAGGTGGTGTGTTCAGCCAGATGGGAATCGTCCTTGTAGAGGGCAGGTCTCCATATGTTGAAACCAAGAGATTGCCAGAGCTCGGTGGTGGAGCAACCGCGCTCTATCACTTCGACGAATTTTCGTATGGCGAAAGAAGCGCAGGCTCGTGGTTGTGTGAAGTACACACGGATGCAACTGCACCTGCCGGATAAATATGAATGCTCGGCGTGAGGCATGGACCGCCAGACACGGTCCCATACCAAAGGGCTGGATCGTTCATAACATGAATGGCGATATGGAGGATAACAGGCTGGAAAATCTGGCCTGTATTCCTCGCAAGACAGGAAATATAAGTAAAGTAGTCGCTCCCTACAGGGAACGTATAAAAAAGTTGGAACTACAGTTTCGACGGGAGAATAACTAGAGATGGCACAAAGTGGGTACGGACGAATTGAAATTTTTGAGGACTTCCTTGCAGGTGAAGATATCGTTGCTAATACAGCAGCAACAAGAGCCTTTGGAGGGTCTGGACTTAGGGTTCTCGGACAGGGAATTGCGGAAACTGATTCAGGAATTACTGTAGGTGAGACCGATGCAAATAACGGTGTCGGTATTCTTACAACAACAGACGAAGCAGATCATTCCTGTGGTGTTGCGACATCTCAGTCGTTTGTAGTTGGGAAAATGGCCCCAATAAATATTGAGTGTAGGGTTCAGTTTCCAGACCTTGATACCAAGGAATTTTATTTCGGCTTAACTGATGAAAACGTCGATGCTGAAAACCTACAAGGTTCCACTATTCATGCGGAAACAGTCACGGTCACGTTAAGCGCGGCAAACCTTTGCGGATTTTTATTGTCTGCTGAATTAACAGACGATGAAGACTGGCACATGGTTTATAACGGTGGAACAACTACCGGTGAAACTGATTCAAGAGAAATAGATGCTGACGTAGACGCAGTGGCTGGTGAATATGATGTTTTGAGACTGGAAGTAGCCCCTAATGGTACTGCACGTTGGTTTATCAATGGCGCATTAAAGCAGACGGTAGAAGGGGCTGTATCCACTACTGCTGAACTTGCTGTAATTGCAATGGTAGAAGCTAAAACTGCTGCTATCGAATATGCGTGGCTTGACTACGTGGCGATTGAGGCGAACAGGGACTGGACTGAATAGGAACTATCAGTGGTAACGGTTGAACTAGAAACAACCGACATATGGAGTCACGAGCCTTGCTGGTATCTAGCTGAATTTAACCGGCAGGCTCCTGACTTCCAGAGTGTCAGGCGAATACAGGTCATAACGGTGATCCGTAATGATCAGAAGGTAAAGCTGACACGCGATCTAGGAAACTCCCTGTTATTCGGGGATGAGTTCCAGTTGATATGCGGAGCACCTGACGGAAAGGGTGGAGGAGAGGCTTTATACACGGTAGAAGAGGCTCTTGAAATGGCAAGGCAGATGAACCTGTCACCGCCCTCAAAGCCTGAAGTTGAACCAAAAGATTGGAACAAAATCTTCTGGGACAACGTGGAAGAGAAAGAAAAATGGAAACGTGGTGCGAGTGTATTCGGACCACAATTTGTTAAACAGAGGAACGCATGACAACAAATAACGAACCCGCAATTGAAGAGATGATGAGAGATGCTGAGATAGCAGAAGAACCAGGAGAGTTAAAACCTGGTGTCGCAATAGGCCAGAGTGACGGCATGACAATGACAACGTCAGAGTTGCAGTCCGCTGGCTATGTTTACGTATACAACACAAAAACAGGCAATCGTTCTGTAATCAACCGGAACATGCTTCAACAACAACTGGAAAAGCGCCATGAAGATGGCTCCTTTGCTTTCTCAACAAGAAAACCTGAAGGAATAGAACCTGTTGTAGGAACTCTCAATTGCTTTCTTCATGCCAGTGATCCCAGCAGGGAAAAATATAACAGAATGGGACTTGTTACATGCACAAAGGAAGGGTTCTTTAACGAGATGGACAGGGAGCGACATTTACGCTTTCGGCATCCAAGGGCATACGCAACTCTTGAAGATGAGAGAACAAGATCAGAGCGTGAAACTGAAAGGCTTGAGCGGATAGCCCTCACAGAAACAATCAGGAATATGACACAGACAGATAAGAAAGGTGGTAAAAATGCCTAGCTTTAGTTTTTCACCAATCGCTAACAGTCTTGTCACACAGGCCGTAACAGATACAGCCGGTGGCATAGGGTCTGGCAATATACCTTCTGGAGCTCGATATGCGGAAGGATATGTGAGGACAGCAAGTGTGGTCGAAACCCGTGATGGAACTACCCCCACTGCGACCAAGGGAACAGAATGGGATGAAGGAGACATTGTTCTTTTGAGGTCCCGATATGAAATCGTAAACTTCAGTGCTATTGAAAAGACATCTACGGATGCGGCAATAGACTGGCAGTTCTACAATCGGGCGCCTAATTAAATGCCATCAGGAACATTTCTCCCACCAGGAATAACGACTTCTAACGTCAAGATATCCACGGGCGGTAGTGATAACCAGGTATTAACCGCAGTCGATGGAGAAACCGCTCAGGGCGAACCTAACCTCACGTTTGACGGAACTGATTTAGTTATAGCTTCAGGAAGTCTTCAGGTTCGTACCATTGATTATTCCGATGGTGATAATGCCATGACGATAGCTGATGGTGGAGCAGTTACATTTGCACAGGCTACTACCATTAGTAAGGCTGCTGCTAATGGAGATATTTATCTACATATAAACAATTCAGATGGAGTATCTGATGTAGATTCTTCAGCCTCTATATTTTTAAGTGCTACTGGTACTAATACTAATAATGCTGCTTTAATACAAAGTGACTTTACTGGTTCAGCAGATACCAATCATGCCCAATCACTTTTGTTTTATCCAGTAGGTGTAAGTTCAGCCAGACCTAGTGACCCTGCTTTGAAAATTAATCACGATAGTAGTGTAGTTATTAATGGTGCTTTTGAAGCAAATGCTGGGGCAGTTTTCAATGAAGGTAGTGCAGATGCTGACTTCAGGATTGAAAGCAATGGTGCGACACATTCATTTATGCTAAATGGTGGCACTGGACATATTGGTCTTGGTGCGACAGACCATGATTCTATTCATGTTGGAATCGCAGGAACAGCAGCAGCAGGGTCAGCAGCAGGGTTGCAGATTTACAATACCATTGACCCCGGAGGAAATTCATCAGCAGCGAGTTTATGGGTTGGAGGCGGTAATACAATTGTTGAACATTCCTCTGGAACACACCCGATATTCGCAAGTGCATATTTTCAAAAGCCGACTATCACTGGTGGTAGTGCCACATTAGCCAATGCTGCAACCGTTTATATAGCGGAAGCTACAGACGGAACTGTAACAGGTGGCAACTATGCCCTCTGGGTAGATGATGGGGTAAGTAGGTTTGATGGTGATGTAGGAATAGGAGAAACATCTCCCGATACCGTACTCCATATTAAAGATGCTGCCCCTGACATTACGCTAGAAGATTCAGATGGCGGTGATGTTTATAAGATTGGTAACAATGGTGGTAACTACAGGATAAGAAATGTTACTGATAGCCGAACCGACCTGAATATAGAAGGTGGAGGTCATGTTGGAATTGGCACAACTTCTGCTTCGTCTTATCATAACTTTGCTGATGACCTTGTTGTTTATTCAACTAGTCAAACTGGAATTACTGTAGCAACTAACGACACTTCATCAGGTCGTGGGGCTTTATATTTTAACGATACGGCTCACGGTGTGAATAATCCGCAGGGGTATATTACCTACACCCACTCCAATGATTACATGTACATTGGGACAAACAGCAACGGCTCGGCTTCTTTTTATTTAGATGACAATCAGAATGTAATCTTTGCTAGAACAGTCTTCATAAATGAAACCGCCAACGCCAATATGAGTACAGGACTAACCATCAATCAGGGTGCTGCTGATGACCAGATACTGGCATTCAAGTCCTCTGATGTTAATCATGGGCTGACAAGTTATGCTTCAGTTAATACTGAAATAGATGACTTCGCAGTATTTAGTAAAATGACGGCTGGTACAAATGGTGGCGGTTTAAGGATAAACGCTATAGCTGAAGACCATTCTAGTAATTCTGAAGTATTTCAAGTCTGGGCTTCTGGTGGTCAGGCTGCTACAGGACAGACTGTAACAGGAACTGGTCTAATTGACTTTGTAGCAATGGAACATAATGGTTCTAACGCAAGAGCAGCTATTACCGCTGACGGTAATGTGTTCACTGTTAGGGCATATATGGATGATGGTGGTGGTGTAGGTTTCCATACACGGTTTCTAGTGGATGAAGATGGCGACCTCTTTGCCGATGGTACGTTGTCTGCATATGACACATTTGAAGATGCTCACCTTGTCAGGGCATTGGATATAGCACGAGGTTCTAAAGACGTTATCAAAAACGAATGGGACAACTTCCTTAAATACGGTGAAGAGAAACTAGTAGAACTAGGGATTCTTGGAGACACAGTAGAAAACGGTGGTCTTGTTAATGTAACAGGACTTCAACGACTCCATAACGGTGCTATCTGGCAAGGGTATACCCGACAGATGGAACAAGAGGAACGAATAAAAGAATTAGAGACAAGGCTACTAGCCCTTGAAGGAGGGAAGTAATGGCAACAGGTGACGTAACGATATCAGTAGCAGTTGAGGGTGGAGTGACTAAGAGTGTCGTTCTAGACTCAGCGACAAGGGTTCTTGCAAGAGCCTACGTTGAGGCTAATGACGAGAACATAGATGACGATGCCAAGTGGCAGGTGCTTGAAGTAAACAAAATGGGCAATAACATTTTGAACCGTGCTAACAAGCATGGCATAGCTTCACTATCGTACACCCCTAAGACATTTACGGCAGCAACATAATGACTACTCAAGAAAATCAAGAAGAACAACCACAGATACCTGTAACAGACGCAGACTTTGCTGAACTGTTTAGAAGGATGCCACATGCAAGGGCAGAGCTAAACGCAATAGTCCAGACACGAGTTGCGTTTGAAATGCAGAGCAAGGAAATAGAAGACCTTAGAAAGCAGGTTGAAGATAAAGACAGGCACATCAATGACATTCTTCAAGTTCCTTCTGTTAATAAAAAGGCTGATAAGGTGGCTACTGGCTGATGCCTACTTCAACGTGGTCAACCATGAGGCAGGATATCCTGCGTCCTATGGGGCTGATTACCAGCGCTGCGACTACGTCTGCGCTTTCTTCTGGTGCTGCAACTGTCGTCGATACAAAGCTGAGAGACAGGTTTCCTGTAGATGATTACTTTAATAACCAGTGGTATGTGCATATAACATCGGGTAACGATGTAGGGAAGATCAGGCGTATCACGGACTACACACAATCAAGCGGAACCCTGACTTATGTTGGAACAGCTTGGGCAGGTGGAGATTCACCTTCCTTTGAGTTAACTCCTTTCGATCCCACGGAAGTAATGAATCTGTTTAATGAAGCATTAGA
>TARA_R100000808_G_scaffold2918_1_pt1 | contig 19262 bp, 18 predicted proteins | sample TARA_R100000808 | Tara Oceans TARA_R100000808 (sample SAMEA2622852) | marine metagenome | biome: marine biome (ENVO:00000447); feature: marine epipelagic mixed layer (ENVO:xxxxxxxxx); material: "saline water (ENVO:00002010), including plankton (ENVO:xxxxxxxx)" | depth 140 m | reverse complement strand
ATCTTAGATGACTGGAAAGAAGAGACAGATGAAGCTAAGCGAGAATACGGGGTCTAGTTGTTCATATAAAGTTAAAAGTGTTTGCCCTTTTTGTAGAAAAGCAACAGAGATTAAAAAAGGTTTTGCTTGGCATTTACGTTACTTTTGTTGGATAACAGTCTGGGAAAAATGTGAGGACTGCGCAAAAAAAGACTTGACAACTGTCGAATAAAGGATTATATTATATGTATATTAATTCTATTTCTACTTACTATTTGAAGAAGGGAAGCTATGCAGACTTTTGTTCCGTTTGACGATGTTCACACTTCCATTGAGTGCCTTGATTATAAAAGACTCGGCAAGCAACGTGTAGAAGCGTCACAGATTATCAAAGCACTTACCATAGATGACTATGGATGGAAGAATCATCCAGCTACTAAAATGTGGGACGGATATATTCCGGCACTAAAGTGGTATCACGACATATGTATAGCAGAATGGATTAGTCGTGGATTCAATAACACCATGAAAATGTTTGCTCCCATACTCGAGAACATAGAAATGCCTGAGTGGTGGGGCGACAACCGTGTACATGCCTCCCATAGAGCTGCGTTGCTATGGAAAGAACCAGATCATTACAGACAGTTTGATTGGAAAGAAAGTCCTCGTGTAGATTATCACTGGCCTACACAGGAGAAATAAGATGACCGAATCAAGTAGCGATAAGTTCCTTCGCATCAAAGAAAGAGCGGAGGCAACACGCAACCGCTATGCGGAGAGTAGCAGTAAGTATTCAAACTTCCTTGTCTATGGAGACTTCGGCACAGGCAAGACACAGCTAGCAAGCACATGCCCTACGCCAGTATTCATTGACTCGTTTGATCCAGGTGGTACAAAGACGTTAGCACTCCAAGATGGCATTGAAAAGGGTGACATCATTGTAGAGAATAAGTGGGAGGCTGATTCATGGAAAGACCCGTTCGCGTTTAACGAGTGGGAAAAGGAAATGGAACAGCGTAAGAAGGAAGGCTTGTTCGATCATATAGGAACCTACGTTCTTGACAGTGCAACGAAATGGGCTGACTGTATGATGTGGGAGATACTCCGTAGAGGTACTCGGGGTAAGACTCGCAAAGGTGGTAACCCAGAACTACAAGACTACCTCGTTCAACAGATGACCGCAGTAGACTGGCTCGGTGTTCTCATGGGCTATCCTTGTCACACACTTGTAACAGGTCACATAGGACTAATCAAGGATGAGGTATCAGGTAAGATAGAAACAGGACTCTTACTTGCCGGAAAGCTGAGCGAGAAGGTACCTTTGGTCTTTGATGAGAAGTATGTATCTCTTGTTAAGAACTCATCAGGAGGTGTCAATCATACTTTGCTAACTAAGAACGATGGGTACTACAAAGCAGAGACTCGCATGGGCGGCTCACGATTTGAACAGAATGAGAAGCCAGACATCAATGCCTTACTTCGCAAAGCAGGTCGTGATAATGATAACAAGGAGAGCTTATTCTAATGGAAGAATTAACTGATTATAATGGCATAGTTTTCGAAGGATTGAAACAGTACGGGCCTGATTTATCTGAAGGTAAAACATTAATAATTGTGCAAAGTCATCATTCTGGTAAACACCATACACACCAATTAGACATACCTCATGATGTATTTAAAGCTAGAATAGAAGAAAGTGAAAAACTTAAAGAAAAGAGAGTATTCATACAGGACATCTTTCCAGAACTAACGGATAGCCAACGTGAGGCTCTTATGACTGGTATTTCAAGCAAAGAGTGGGATGATATATTTCCAGAAGGTGACCAGTATGATATGGAAACTAAAGAAGGCGTAACCTTTGGCGAAAGAAAAATGGTGTAGGGGTGTCTTTTACTTCAAAGTGGGAATCGTTCTCACGGGGTAATTCACACCGAGACATCTCTACACCTAACTGGGCTCAGGAACCCCAATCAAAAATCTTTTATTATTATCGTAACTGTGTATCATATTGGTACATAGTAGTCTTTATCTTTTTTCAAACTAAAAAGGAGAAACCCAAATGGGAATCTTAGATGTTAACTTGAATGATGCAGAAGAACTGAAAACGCTGAAAGATGGCGAGGAAGTAATGCTACGGATTGGTCGTGCGGAGGAAACTCCTAATCGTAATGATCCAAGTCGTTTCAATCTTGCACTTACGTTTGATGTTCCCGATGATAAGTTGGTAGACGATATACGTGTATGGCTCCCTATTCCTTCCGCATCCACTAAGGAAGATGATCCTAAGCGTTACGTCAAGCAGGTCAACCGTTTCAAGCAATTCTGTGACTGTTTCGGTATTGATACTGGAGGTAGCATTCAGACAGAAGATATGCTTGGACTTGAAGGTTGGGTTATCATCGCTGAGGATACGGGATTGAACGGTGAGCCACAAAATAGTGTCCGCCGTTTTATCAAAAAGAAGTAACCCTCTAGTATTATTCTTTAGGGAGCGAGGTGAGCGTTGTATGCTTGCCTCGCTTTTCTTTTACTTAACGAGGAGATATGCGATTAACTTTTGATATACCTGATGAACAGCATGAAATACTAGTAAGGTGTATTCCTCATGGCTTCAGGAAACATACCTATAGAGCATTGATACAAGGATTTGTTGAGCAGTTAGAACAAGATCCTGCGGGTGTTATGAAGTCACTTATAGAGAAGCACCTTGACTTTGCTGACATGGCTATGAAGGGAGTAGATGATGGACTTAGTAAGCGAACAAACTCGTCTGGAAGCCTTATCGGAGAAGGATCGAATAGAGTTGATCTTGAACGTGAGGAGCCGCAGACGGGATAGAAGTAAGCCAAAGCCACGTAAACCAAAACGAACACAGAAGATGCTAGCGGGATTAGATGACCAGCAACTTCATCTTTTACTTAACATGGTAAGGAATGAGAAATGAGTGAAGCAGTAGTTGAGCTAAATAATTTACCTGTAAACGCTATTGAGTTTTCAGATAGAGCAAGAGAAAACTATAAAGATTTAGATGTATTAGTTAAAGATATAGAAGAAAAAGGCGTTATCCAACCTATAGCCGTTATGCGTAATCCTAATAGCGCAGAACATCATTATAAGTTATTAGCAGGAGGACGGCGCTTTTCTGCTGTTGTTCTATCAGAGTCTACACATATTCCCTGTAGAATTTATCCTGAGACTTTATCAGAACTAGACCAAAAAGAAATAGAGTTAATGGAGAATGTTAGTCGAGATGATTTCGACTGGAAAGAAGAAGTAGCACTTCGGGACCAAATCCAAAAACTGCAAGAAGAACGTCATGGTAAGCAGGTAGGATCTGGAGGGGGCCATTCGATGCGTGATACCGCTAAAATGCTTGGGACAAGTCCTGCTAGTATCAGTAGAGACCTAACATTAGCGCGGGGCTTGGAGGAACATGAAGATGAACTATCTAAAGCAAAAAGCAAAAGTGAAGCCTTACGGACGCTTAAGAAGATTGAAAGAAAAAAAGAAGAGAAGGCTGTTGCGGAAAATTTGGAAAAGTCTTTGCAGAATGATGGGAGTGAACGCCTTAAACGATCTTTAACTAATGGATATATAGTTGAAGATTTTTTTGAGGGCGTTGAACGTGTTCCCGATAGAGCTGTTTCTTTTGTTGAGGTAGACCCTCCTTATGCTATAGCACTTGATAAGATAAAGAGAGGCGCAGAACGAGGAACAAGTCCCGGCATAGAGAACTATAATGAGGTATCATCTGAAGATTACCAAGACTTTTTGGATCGCTTGTTTGTTGAGTGCTACCGTGTTATGGCTCCTATGTCGTGGATAGTCTGTTGGTATGGAATACAATGGTACCATGTTGTTATGGCAAGCATGGAAAATGCAGGATTTGAAGTTTGTGACCTTCCAGCTATCTGGACTAAGACAGGCCATCAGGGACAGACAAGAGCTCCAGATGTTAGACTGGGCAATGTATATGAGCCTTTCCTTTATGCGCGTAAGGATAAGAGTAGTGTAATAAAGCAACCTGGCAGAACAAATCAATTCAGCTTTAAATCTCTACATCCAGATCATAAAATACACCCAACAGAGCGGCCTATTGAAATGATCGAAGAAGTTATAAAAACTTTTAATACACCTGGTGGTCACACTATGGTTCCTTTTCTCGGTAGTGGTAATACTTTACTAGCTGCAACCAATTTAGGATCAACTTGTTTTGGCTTTGATCTTAGCGAAGAATATAAAAACGCATTTTTAAAGCGGGTGATGGATGGGGAGCCCGGGAAATATAAGAGCTATAATGAAATGCAATGAGTGCGGCACTAGACTAAGGGGCGCTGTTAATGCGGATGTCTATGCTTGTTTTAGTTGCGAGGTTGCATATAGTGGATTAGATGTTCGTGTTATGGCTCGGTGTAAAAGTAAATCAGTCCGTGTAGGTGAGGCGAAAAAGTACTATAAAAAGGTAGGCGAAAAAATAAAGAAAAGGGAAAACATATGACCGATGCACCTTATGTTGCGGGTAGTCCCTTTGAAAAAATAGCTATTGTGGGGGAATACCCAGGTGCTGAAGAAGAACGCTGTGGGGGTGCGTTCGTAGGTAAAGCAGGACAACTACTAACTGAACTCTTGCAACATGCAGGTATAAGTAGACAGCAATGTTACTTAGACAATGTGTTCCAATTCAGGCCGGCACGAAATGATATAAGCCCGTACTTACGAGTTCAAGAAGGCAAGACCAGAGAGAGCGCTGAGTACCATACTAATCGAGAACAACTTCGACAACGATTAGCGGAGAGTAAGGCTAACGTCATTGTTGCTTTGGGTAATGTATCTCTTTACACTTTGACGGGAAAGACTAACGTAACAAAACAACGGGGCTCAATTCTTGAAAGCACTTTACTTCCCGGCAAGAAAGTCATTCCTGTAATACACCCAAGCGCTGCCTTACGTGAGTTCTTGTTCCGCTACTTTATTGTGAACGATTTTCTTAGAGTAAGAAAAGAAAGTGAATTTCCTGAGATGCGCCTTAGGAATCGTCATCTTGTGCTTGAGCCTTCAATGAACGATGTCGAGCAATTCATAGCTCATTGTCGTACATTAGACCGTATAGCATATGATATTGAAGTTCGTGGTATGGAATTAAGTCATATTGCAATATCGTCTGAGCCTAATATGAGTGTGTGCATACCTTTTGTTAATGGGCAAATAGACTATTGGAATCCCGAACAAGAAGCTCACGTTATGTGTTTATTAGCGGGTCTGCTTGAAGATCCAAAAGTCGAGAAGATAGGACAAAACTTGTCCTTCGATGCGACTTTTCTATATTCAAAGTATAATATTGTAGGCACTCCGTTACAGGACACAATGATAGCTGCAGGGATACTCTACCCAGACTTTCCTAAAGGGCTAGATTTTCTTGTTGCTCAGTATTGTGATGGGGAACCTTACTATAAGGATGACGGCAAGGAATGGTTCAAGAACCCATTCGGTAGTGAGGAAGTATTCAGGCGATATAATGCTATGGACAGCGCTGTTCTTATGGAAATCTTTCCTAAGCAAGAGGAAGAACTAAAGAAGCAAGGTAACTGGGAAGCATATGAGAAACAGCGTTCCCTTCTTCATCCCTTAGTCTACGCAGGTAATAAGGGCATAAGGATGGATACAAAAGCTATGAGTGAGGCTTCTATGGAGTGCTCACGTAAAATAAGTTCTTATCAAAAACAGCTGAATGAAATAGCGGGAAGAGAACTAAATCCTAATAGCCCTAAACAGTTAAAAGAATATTTCTACATAGAAAAGAAACAAAGAGCTTACACAAGAAATGGAAATATAACTGTAGACGATAAGGCGCTTAAGAGGATGAGTGCTAAGGGAATGAAAGAAGCTGACATAATACTTGAACTGCGTAAAGAGCGTAAGATGCAAGGTACGTATTATGAGATGAAACTTGACGAGGACAACCGTCTACGTTGCTCTTTCAATCCTGTAGGTACAGCACAAGGACGTATTAGTAGTTCCAAGACAATACGTGGAACTGGTGCTAATCTTCAAAACCAACCATGGCAGATGAATTCACTGATGCTTGCGGATGAGGGCCATATCTTAATCAATCAAGACTTAGGACAAGCAGAGAACCGTGTAGTTGCTTTTGTTAGCGGAGAGAGTAAGATGATGCGAGCCTTTGAAGAGGGCATAGATATTCACACGCAAACAGCTAGTATGATCTATGAAATTCCACCTGAAGCGGTTACTAAAGATCAGAGGGATTGGGGTAAGCGTGCTAATCACGGACTTAACTATGATCTCGGATACAGAAGTTTTGCTCTTTATTACCAGATTACAGAAAAGGAAGCCAAGAACATTGTAGAACGGTATCATCATATTTATAAAGGTGTACGAGAATGGCATTCTACTGTAAGAGAGGAACTGAGCAGAAGTAACAAGACACTGACAAATTGTTTCGGGCGTAAGAGGACGTTTCTTGATCGCTGGGGACATGATCTATTTAAAGTTGCCTATTCCTACATACCACAGTCTACTATCGCAGAACTAATGAACACATACGGAGTCTGTTTTCTATATCAACGCCAAGATCTTTTTCCAGAAGTTCAATTTCTTAACACTATTCATGACAGTATTCGCTATCAAATTCCACTTTCAGCGGGTGCTACACGCATAATAGAGATTATAAAAACAGTTAAGAAAAGTTTAGAGCATGAGTTAGAATGGAGAGGAAAGACCTTTTCTATTCCTGTTGATACTGAAATAGGATTCACATTCAACAAGAAGAATATGATTGAGTGGAACGCTAAAAAAGTTGATACTGTAAGTATGAATGATTTATCTGCGGAGCTGGAAAACTATGTCGAAAAGAGTGCTCAATGATTGGGTAGACTCATATATGGAGTTTACCGAGAACACTGAGCCTCCTACCGGATTTAGGCGTTGGGTTGCTCTATCGACCATAGCAAGTGTTATGGAGCGTAAATGTGTTTTGCAGTGGGGAACAGAAACATTTTACCCTAATATGTATATTGTACTTGTCGGCCCTCCTGCAGCTCGTAAAGGAACTGCAATGAGAGTTGGCAAATCATTTTTAGATTCTTTGGGAATAGCGGCTGCTAGCGATGAATCTAGTCGTCAGAAATTAATAAAGAGTTTACAAGAGAGTGCAGCTGTAGATCAAACAGAAGATAGTACAATGGTACATCATTCTAGCATGACGATACATAGTAGTGAGTTAACAGTATTTCTTGGGTACGGCTCAAGGGAAATGTTATCCATGCTTTGTAAATGGTATGATTGTGAAGGTCGATATACATATGACACTCACGCAAGAGGAAAGGAAGAGATACCAAATGTTTGGGTTCACTTATTGGGGGCGACAACGCCAGGTCAACTACGTGCGGCTTTGCCTGAAGATGCTGTCGGTAGTGGGTTTACTAGTAGGGTTGTATTTATATACGAAGAAAAGAAAGGAAAGACAGTACTCAAACCTAGCCTCACAGATGAACAGATCAGACTTGGAGAATTACTTGCACAAGATTTAGCGGAGATAAGAAATATCGTAGGAGAGTTTGTACCAACAGAAGAGTATGAAGATCGTTACTATAAGTGGTATGCAGATAGTGAGAGTAGGCAAATCTTTGTTGATCCTCGTCTTGACTATTATGTACAAAGGCGTCCGACACATTTGTTTAAACTATCTATGATTTGTTGCGCTAGTCGTGGCAGTTCTCAGATACTTGAATTAGAAGATTTAGAACGTGCCATTGAATATTTACATGAGGCGGAAGAAAGTATGCCACAAGTATTTGCGGGAGTAGGTGCTAATCCTTTAGCGGCTGTCCAATCAAGACTATCAACTGTTGTCGAGCAATTTCAAAGTGTCCCAATCTCTACCGTTGCTCAAATGTTTGCGGATGATGCCAGTGCCACACAACTGCTTGAGGCTATACAAGCATTACAACAGCAGGGTAAAATAACACATGATATTGTAAATCAGAAGTTAAGATGGAGGGAGTAACTGTGTTCCAGATTGCAACACAGATGAATCCACCAGATGCCACCAGAACGTCAAACCATGATGGGATATATACCAACATAGGGTACCTTATTTAAACCCACCAGAACGCAAACCAGAGGATAGAATGGACATTAAAGAAATCAAAACACGATCACAATTACTAATCGTACTAGCAGAATTAAAAGATTATTGTGACCCACTTAAAATGATAGGCCCAACACCTTTAGAGGATCAAATAAAGAAGTGGTTACGACAATTAAAACGTGATGAATATATAGAAGCTAATAAACCTTTGCTCTGGTTAATAGACACCCCCGCTCCACAAGTACGTATAACTCCGATAGGAAAACGTGTTGCGTTCCGTGAATATTTAAAGCTATTGCCTGAAATAGGTGATGAGGAATTTACAGAGACTATAATGTCCCTCTGCCTATCTCGTGGTAAGCTAGTACAAAGGGACATAAGTCATAGACTATCTGATGCTATTATGGATTAGGATTGTTAAGGGCTTGTTGCTGTTTATACCTACGTTCAAAGTCACGCGCTAGTTTTACGTTCTCGAAGTTTTTGCCTCGAAGTACTCTACGAACATCTACAGGCCGTAAGTTTACACCTAACTCTCTTACGGCACTGTATTCCTCTTGTCCTCTAGCTACTGCACGTTGTGGACGTAGCCAATATTTACCTAAAGGAGGAAATAAAGCACTAGCTACTTGTTCTGTCTTTTTCTCTACCCTATTCCAAGGTGCGTCTACACCAGGCAGCCATCTTAAGTCAGGATCAACTTCGCCTGGAAACTTTTCTAACGGCGCACCAGTAAAGAAGCTCTTACCCGCTTGATCTTCAAAGAATATCTTAATGGCAGGATTAAGCCCAGAAACAAAATCTTTGCTGTTTAATTTATTCAATTCTAGTATAGGTAAATCAGGAGCTATAAAGATAGGATACCCATCTTCATCCATAGCAGGAAGTTGAACTGCCTGTATCTCCTCAAAATAATCTGGTGTAGGAACTGTTGGATAACCTGATTCCGTAACAAAGTTTTCTACAGCATTTTGCAACTTAGGAACCTTAGCTAACCTTGCAGGATCTTCTATAACTGCCATCATCATTCTAGGTAAAGCAAACCTTTGCCAAGCATAAAAAGGCATCATTGAAGCAAAAACTTGTCGCTCTACTTTTGATAACTTTCTATAATCAAAGTGCCATTTCTTTGTTTCAGCAGCCGCTGTATCTAAACTGTCTCCCTTAGCTAAACGGTCAATAAACATCGCTATACGTCCATTATTTTCTGGTATAGTAGCAGCCGCTCTATTTCCAGAAACAACCCAATCATGTGCATTAATAGCTTTCTGCCCTATCCCTGTACGCTCTGCCCTTTCCATTATTTCAAGTCCTGCTTTTAATGCGTCACCCTTTGCAAGAGGTTTACCTTTTTTAGTCTTAGCTTGTGTTTCAGCAAGGGACTTTACTTCTTCCTCTGTTAGTTTAGGCATTTTTGTTTGCCACAAGTAATCATTTATATTTTCACCTGTAGGCCCCATATGCCCAATAGTTTGCGGAACATCAAACTGTTTGGCTAATTTACCTACTTCAGCTGCGGATAAAACTTTTCCATCAACTTTGATTTTAGGAAAAGGCATTGAAGCAAAGTCTTTATATCCCAAAGTTTTTGCTATGCCGTTAAACCCTTTAGCTACCCATACAGGCAATTCTCCTGCACCTTCTGATGCTACTTGAACTTGTAGCGCCTGTAAATGGCGTTTAATTAATCCTGTGCCTGTGGGTAATTTAAAGCTCACATCACCTAAAGCTCTGCCACTTAAATTAACCTCTTTAGCGCCCACGCCTCTCAACCAATTCATAAAGACCATACCCGTAAAGTTACGAATATGAAAACCCGGACTTAATGTTGCCCATGCTCGCCACGGTGATACAATTTTATTAGCTAAGTTAAAGAATCCTGTTAGCTCCTCAGGCCTCCCTAACGCTACATCCGCTTTGTTCATGTGGTCTACAACTTCTTCGGGTAAAACAAAACCACCTTCTATTCTATCTTCAAACTCACCTGTTTCCGCATTCTTGACTACTCTCTTTCTTTCGAGAATAGCCATACCTGATCCATCTTCTTTAAGATCACGTTTAAGTCTGTTATATGCTTTAGTACCTTCTTTTGATCCATCAAAAAAATTAGGACTTAAAGGCGTACTAAAAGGATTACCATTAGGTAGCGTGGCTTCTAAATTACCTACATTCTCCATAAACTTACGCGATTGAATCCACCGAGCGTGCTCAAAACCCCTATGCACCAATAGATTGTAAACATCTAGTTCAGGAGGTACTGATTTAGATCCTCCCTTTAGAATACTTCTTAATGCTTGTTCTGTTGTTTTTCTTCCTCGTTGTTGCATGAAAGAAGCTTTTTGTTCTGATTCAATGGGTAATCGTTTGGGTAGCCCTCGATCGTACATATACTGATCATAAGACTTATCTAGTCTTGGCCTGACTAGACCTCCTCTGTATAAATAACCCTCTTGAAAAGTACTCTCATCTAATAATCCCCACTTTTTTTCTTTTTGAAATAAGTCACGATGAAACTTATTTATTTCATTTATTGTTTGCTGTACTTTTTCTAGTCTTTCTACAGGCATTAGACCAGCATCAACAAGTCTTTTTGCGTTGTCTTTTAATACCGTACTACCCACTTGATTAGTTTGATCAAAAAATAAACCAATCAATACTCTTTCAGCTGGAGCCATATTATTTGTTAGTCGTTCTATTCTTTGCATCACAGGTCTAAATTCTTCTATTATACCTGCTTCTGCATAGTCACGCTCACGTAAAACCTGAGTTCCTACATCTTCTCCTTTTGTGCCTACAATATCTTTTAACTTTTGCTCCGGTCTAAATATACCGTCAAACCAATTTCCAAAGGCTGAACCCTTTAACCCTGTGGCTTTGCCGACAGTCTTAGCGCCTTTACTCGCAGTCTTTGCTAACACTGCACCAGGTATGAGATTAATGGGATCAGCTATAACATCTAAAAGAAAAGCGGTTGCTGAAGCTCCCCAATAGTCAATTCCGTTTTCATCGAACACATCTTGAAAGGTAGTTCTTTCAGCGTTAGCCTTTTCATAAAAGGGCATAGCGTTTGCAAATTCTACTCCTGCTCTTTCGAAAGCCTCAGCAGCTGATCCTGTTCTTATTAGTTCACTTACAAATCCTGCTGTTGCATAGTTACCCGAAGATAGTACATCAAAGATGGGAGTTAATAAGCGCGCACCATGATAATCGGCAGAAGAAGCTAAAGATTCATTACCTTGCTCTCTTAAGTAATCATCAAACTCTTTGCCTTGACCTACATTCTGCATACGCCTTCTTATTCTGTTTATTTCCGTTGCAGCTCTTTTTTCTGCGGCTAGTTGCTGTCTATTAAGATCTAAAGAAGTTCCAAACTCTGCACCTTGTGGATCAACAAAAGAAGGAACAGCTCTGGCATAAGGGTCATTAACTATGTCCTCAACAAAAACGTTATTTTGTTGTTCTTGAGTCATCGCCCTTAAAGTAGGACTAGCATCAAAAATTGAAAACTTAGATTCTTCTTTTGGGGCAAGTGGAATATCGTCTTCCGTGTTGTACCCCATTATGCTAGCTAATGAAGGAATTTTATCTAACTCTATCATAATTTATTCTCTACCTTCCCATTGATTTTAACCGTCGTTGTGCTTCTTTCTCACCTTCTTCTGCTGTGTATTCAGATAGGTCTTTAGGTACATCAAGGAGCCAGCCTAGTCCTTTATGCATTGGAGTAGCTTCTCTCCAATCTTCGCGCCACGGTATACCAATTAACTTATTACGTTTATTGCTTGTTAGCTCTTTTGATGATGGTTTTTGCCTTTTGATTTCTTGTTCTGTTTTATATTTAGCTATATTTTCCGGAGTTCCTAGAAGTTGTGTTAATTTTTCATCCGCTGCAGCCACCGCTGAGGGGTCATTAATGTTATAAATACTACCATCAGGTAACATTTGGTATCCCCTATTAAACAATTCTTGAAGTACATCCGCTTCCAAGTTTAGTCCAATATGCTCTCCCTCATATACCGAACTGAAAGGTACTACACTTCCATCAGGTGCTGTAAACGAGCCAACAGGTTCATCTCCCATAATTGGCTGTAATGTATCTGTATACTCTTTTAATTCGGCTAATATTTTTAAGTTCTGCTCCGGTGGAATTGGTTGTCTTTTACCTTGTCGTATATGTTGTTTTTGTCCTGTTCCAATTTCAATAATAGTATCAACAACTTGACTTACCTGCACTAAATTACTTTCCGTTCTTATTTCTTTTCTTAACTCTGGATCAACATCAAGTCCTTGTCGTTTTCTAACTACTGATTCTACAAGTGATACAGGCCACAATGAAGGGTCATCTGCTAATCGCTCATTAAAGCCTAAACTACGTGCGTAAGCAGGGAATCTTAGAATAGATCTTATTTCTTCATCCGTAGCACCTTCGGCTTTATACGTAAGATAATTTTCTTTGTCCGTCTGCCACCGATTCTCAACATCCTTTCTAATAAGATCAAGTTTGGCTTGTTCAGATTTTGTTGCATAATCAAGCGCCTCTGCTTGATATGTTTCAATCACCTCCTTGTCTATATTATTCGTTACAAACTTAGGTGGATTAGCAAACCAATCACGCACTAAGGCTTCATCACCAATTTCCGCTGCATCCGCTACTGTCTTGCGCAGCCAGCTATTTGCTTTTACTAATTTTTCATCTAATAAACCTTCTTGTGCTAATTTTATTGGTACATCAAATCCTTTAAGTATATGAGGAGAAGGGTTATATTTATCTATCCACACCAACACAGATTCAGGTGATTGTATTACTTCCGGTATTTGCATCATAGATAAAAACGCTTGATTATTAGTTTTTTGTAGATCCGTTTCTATGCTGTCTATTATACGCGAAGTGTCTAACTCACTCATACCTTGTGTTAGTAACAAATTTTTATATTTATCTATTTCTATTTTTGCGCCTTCTATACCATCAACAAGATTAACATCGTTAATTTTTATAAGTTGATCTCGAAGCTCTTTTATCTTTGGCATCGTTTCTTCCGCTCGCGCAATATAACTAGCCGTGCGATCTCGCATGCGCTCAAAGTGCGTTTGCGGAATTTGTCTTGTTACAGTCGGTTCTGTAGGAGGAGTATCTGTAGTAACTGTAGTTTGCTCTACACTAGGAGGAGCATCAAAAGAAAATGGTTGTTTTGTTACAGAAGCACTATCCTCAGGTGACGCAACTGGAGGCGGAACTGACGGAGTTCCATAATCCATACCACCAAAAACAGTACTTACATCTCCTAGTTTATCACGATCTGAAAGACCAGTTTGATATCCTTCCTCTATAGACTCTATATTAGAAAAGTCTATTGTGCCTCTTCGAGTTATATCATCATCAAATCTAGGTGAACCGGCTTTAGTGATAAGATCCGAAACGGCTGTGTCTCTTATGCCTGATACTTGGTCAATCAAATACGGCATATTATTTTCTTCTGCTAATTGTACAGCTGCTTCATACTGTCCTACATTAGCTAGATTAATTACTTTATTTTCTATCACTGCTTTCTGGGCTCTTAACTCTCGAGCGTCAGCATTACGGCGATCAGCACTCATAGAGCCTAGTTGTATTCCGGTGGTCATTCCTGCATCAACCCCCTCAAGTGCTGAAGCTATTCTATTCATCCATCCCATATTATTTTCCTAGTCTAAAGGGTTAATACTTTCACCTCGTGATGATCTCCACATAGCCCATGTAGTGCCTAACTTTAAAATATTACCTAAAAGTCTTTCTCCTGCACCTGGTCCATCGGGCTCTCTCATATCCATATCTAGTAACAATGTTCTTTCGTCCTCGCTTAAATCACCAATCCAACCTTCATCTGTATAACTAATACTTGGAACAAGCATCCATCCTTCACCTTGATTCCAATATGCGTCAGTCATAGCAGCTGTCGCGTCTCTGTAAGGGCGTTTCCAGCTCTCACCTTCCGTTACACCTAAGTTATAATTTTGAACTCGCGCATACGCCTTTTGACTAAAGTTATGGTCTAAAATAATTTCTAGTGTGTCACGAACATTGCGCTCATTAAACAACTCTCCGAAAGTAACATTAAAATTACGCTGAAATTCATCTCTTAAGTCTGGGTTGTTCATTATATAATTAGTGACACTATTGGCCATCTCAGGTGTTAAGGGTATAGCACCTGTTGCATATAGACCTAATTGGCCTATGCCTATATCAGAAGCTTCATCCCCAAGCATTTCACGAACCTTACGTATAGTGTCACCTGATGCTTCCAGACCACCGGCGCTATCGTCCATTACATCCTCTGGTCTTACTTCACTCCAACCTTCACCAAGTAAATTAACTATTGGATCAAATACTTGATTTTTTATTGCCGCTCTTTGTTGGGGTGTATCATAGTATTTATTCACCATTCTGTTCAGCGCTTGTTGTTCATCTTCAGCTGATACTTTCTGCCCAGGTGAGTAAACACCTTCCGTAGTCGGATCAACATCTAAGATTGATGTCATAACAGCTTCTGCTTTTTGTTCATTCAAGTCTGTCAAGCGTCTAACTCTTCGCCACTCATCATCAGCTACCCCCAACTCATTTGCCATTTGCACATCCATAGCAACAACTTCTTTTTGATGATTACTTGTAGCTTGAAGAAACGCGGCTTTGTCTGCCTCATCTGGAAAGTATTTTAGCCTTACTTCTTCAATTTTTCTTTGTATCATTTCCTGCCTGTTACCTTCGGGTATATCTGTATTGAAATATACTGTAGTTCTAAAGTTAGCTATTTCATGCTGAGCAAGAGTAAAAGCACTCTGATCTAACCCCGAGTTTTCAGCAACAGTTCCTGTTCTAAGATTCCACTCATCTGTATATTGTGTATATCTTAAATTATACTCATCCTCTTTCAGCCCTAACTCACCTGCATGTTTAGCGCGATCATTAATGCGATCTAGCTGAGATTCTGTTACTTTAGCTGCGGCTTCTTTGGCTCTCTGTGTCGGTTTATTTTCAACTTCTATTGTGTCTCCAGCCATTAAAAATCTAATTTCTTCGTCAGTAGGCTGTCGTCCCATCTGAGAACTAAACGTGGCTTTAAAAGCCTCTAATCTTTCTTCTGCTTCGGAGCCAGGTTTTACTAACCAAGGCATTGAAGCATACAGCCTGTCTTCAGCTGATATATTCCACCCTAGATCAGCCGCTGTAATAGATCCCGGTCCACCTTCACCGTAAGTCTCTGCCCACTTACGCTCATTTTCTGAAATACTTATTCGAATACTGTTAAGTATCTCAGATACTATAGCATTTGTTTTATCTTCATCAAGTCCTAATTGCTTTTTTAAAATCTCTTCAAGATTTCTTGTAAATTGATCTGCTTGATTATTAATTCTCTTCAAGTCTAAATCACTTTTAGCGGCAGTGCTAAGAAGGTCTTTTACTGTATTTAACCTTTTGTCCATATCTTCAAATTTACGGTCTGCAATTTCTTTAGTCAAACCTGCTCTAGCCGCACGTCTTTGCTTATCTAACTCATTTCTTTGATAAGTAGCCCACGCTGAATCAGCACCGCCCCCACGTAACATAATAGTGTTAGACAGTTTTTGAAGAGCATCGTCATATTCTTGGTCTATTATAGCTTCTTGTTCTTCTTTATATGAATCGTAATCATACCGTTCATCATAAATACCTTTTAATATATTTTCAGCCCAAGTAAAAAGATCACCATAGGCATCCTGATCAAACTTATCTAAGTCATCATCATCATCATCACCTTCTTCTTTTTGCCAGTCCATTTCTGTAGGAAATTCATCCATATCTTCTTTATCTGGAACTCCATCACCATCACTATCCTTATCATCGTCATCGCCACTATCTGGATCATCAACTACCTCTCCTTGAACTTCAGACCCATCATTGTATATTTCCCAGTTGTAAAATAGTCCATCTTGGGCCTGTCTAACTTCAGTTTTAACAAGTTTTGGCTCCCCCTCATCTTCATCTTCATCTTCAAAATCTACTCTACCTTCTTCCATTTGAGCGGCAATACGGTTTCTTTCAGCTTCATTACGCGCTCTTTCTTGTTCTTCTTCTAACCTTTTTAATTCTTCTAACCTTTGTCTTTCTTTTTCTTCTTCTTCCCGTTTTGCCCGCGCTTCTGCACTTTCTACTTGCCCCGCTTCCATTTCTCGTTTTTGTCTAGCGGCTGTTTCTTCTGGAGTTTCGCTCCTATCTCCAATACTAACCTCTTTATAATCTTCAGCAGTATCTATATTTTCAGGTTGCTTTAAAGATTTAACGGCATCAGGAACAGGTTGTTGTTGCTCGCTTCTAGGAATAACTTTTGCATCATCATACATTCCCTCTATAGCTGCATTTCGTTCTCTTTCTGCTCGCTCTCTATTTTCTTTATCTTTCTGTTCTTGAATACGGTCGTTCCGTTCTTTTTCTGCAGCTTCTCGATCTCTAACGGCTTTTTGCTCTGCTTGATACTTGTCATACAATGCTTTATATTCAGGCCCAGCTAAATAATCACGCACACGATTTTTAACTTGTGGATTAGTAATAGAATCTAAACTATACTGAGTTCCTATACTATTACGAATTTCATTTATTATACCACTAGCTTCTCGTGCTGCAGCCTGTTCTTGCTGTTCCGCTAATTTTCTATCTTCTTCTGCTTTTATATTACGTTGTCTTTGTTCTTCTCGCTGTTGTTCATCAATCCTTGCTTTTTCTTCTCGTTGTCTTTGTTCTATTTCAGCGTCAGTTTCATAACCAGGTGCATAGTCTTTTTCCTCACCTTTGACAAGAACTTTATCTCTTCCTTCATACCCAGTGTTAGTAGTTAAAATTCTTTTTTTATCTTCTTCACTAGGAATTGAAGTTGTTGTAAACTCAGAATCTGGAGTATTGTATTTTGGATCATTTCCTGAAGGTTTTACACCTCCAGCCGGTAATAAACTAGTATCCCCCTTAACTTCTTCATCAACACGTCCACGTCCTTGTGGACTCTCAGTGGGATTAACAGGCGCATTAGGCATATAAGTAGCAGGCGCACTCTTTATAGCATTTATTTCTGCTAGAGTAACTCCAAGCAAATCAGCTATTTGAGAATCATCATAGTTAAATCCTCGTGCCGTAGCTTTAGCTTTTACATCCTTATATCGCCTTCTAAGTTCTTCTTGTTCTTGTTCCGCTCTAACCTCAGGAGATACTGATGGTGCGACAGGGTCAGTTGGTATATATGTTGGGAGCCCTTTTTGCATCTGCTCATCAACAGTGCCACCTTTTGCCAAGTCAATATAACTCTTACTTCTTTCTTTCTCGGCTGAAAAATCAGTACCCGGAGCTACAGGAGTAGTAGGGACATAAGTAGGAAACTCACTCTGCACAACATTTCCTTCGTCCGCTTGCTGAACAAAAAATTTTTCTCGTTTTTTTCGGTCTATCGCAGCTTGAGCCTCTGGTGTTATAGCCACTGAGTGGCCACTTGCATGTGGCATTATTTAACCTTCTTTGTGTTATTTTTCATTCTTATATCCCTGCGTTTTGACTGTGTTTCAGGTTGTAATAGAGTTGTTTAAAACAAATCCATAACTGCCGCAACTACATTACCAATGCCTTCTTCTGATACAGTAATACCAATACCGCCTAATAAAGCGACTAAAAATCCAGCGATAATCTTAACATTCTTTTTAGTCTTACCTTCTTTAAGAAGCTTCTCCTTCAATTTGTTTTTCCAAAACTTCATCGTTAATTTCCTTTTTGTTTAAATTTACTTTACCTTCTAATACATCAAGCATTCCTCTAAGGCGTTGCCACTGAGGATCTGCGGTTAGTACTTGAGTTGCCCGTTGTTCTAATGCTTTTTCCACGACCTGCTTCAACTCATTACTATCTATCATCTTGATATTTCTCCTTAATAAGAACTGGGCGTTTTACCCCCCATGCGATTGCCCAGATTTGGGCCCTTAGATTTACGTTTAGCTTTAGCCTTGATTTTAGCCTTAGCCTTCTTTGCAGCTGCTTTACCTTTTGCTGTATATGGGTATTTCTTTCCTCCAACTTTAGGCATCTGATTCCTCCATAGTTGCGAAGTCCAAATCTAACTTATCTAATGGACGTTCAATTTGTAGTGACTTTAACTCACTGTTGGAAACATTTAAAAGTGTGCCTCCAACTATATGACCATCTTTTACTTGATACACATAAAATGTGGTACTAGTAATAGCAGTTTTTGATATTCTAGCTGGTCTACGTTTTCCACCCACTTGAATATAACACGTTTGATTCTCGTCATATTTACTTCCTAAAAAGACCGTAGCTCCGGCCAGAATATTTTCAATAGTATTACGTAAAAACAGCAAAGCCAATCCAACAATAAACCAGAAGCTATATTGTTCTATTAATACTCCTAATCCTGATTGCTCAGAAAATTTGGATATGGCTTCAGCTGCTTCTGTTTCCATTATGACTTATTAGTTGCCTTATATACTTCAGCAAATAATACAGTAACTATCCAAACCATTGCACCATAAACTGCTTCGTGTTCCCAAAACAACTGCCATTTCTTATCAGCTCCATTACGAGCAAAAGGAAAACCGATTGTATGCCACAGCTGATACAGAATTGTTATACATATAGCTGCTCCCCCACTCCATGCAGCAGCCTTCTTCGATTCATCGGCGGCTTTTTGTCGTCTACTCAAAGTAACCAGAGACCGTTTAGCAGATTTGAGTTCGCCCTTCAGATCATCGCGGTCATGCTTGTATTCTTTAGCCACAATGTTTTCGTTGCTCACCTGTTGACGCAGATGTTCAATCTCTTTAACGGCCTCAACATAGAGCCTTCTCTGTCTCTCTGCGGAGGGTATCTGCTCTGGAGGTGGATATTTTACCGGAGACATCTTTAGCTACCTATTGTAGGCTTGGTTTCTGGAAAGTCATCTGTAGCGGGCCAATTACGCAATGCGACCCTATAGGCCATTATCGCAGTATGCTCTGGATGGTCTGTCACTGTTACGAACTTATCTGTGCGATTGAGTTCACCATCTCGCCACAAACGAGCCTCAAATCTGGCAGTTTCGGCTTTTATCTCTTCCGATTCTTGTGGTACGGGTATTAATTCATAACTACCACCACCTGCGACTATTCGTGCCATTTCTTCCGTTGCAAC
>TARA_R100000808_G_C2155343_1_pt1 | contig 19320 bp, 8 predicted proteins | sample TARA_R100000808 | Tara Oceans TARA_R100000808 (sample SAMEA2622852) | marine metagenome | biome: marine biome (ENVO:00000447); feature: marine epipelagic mixed layer (ENVO:xxxxxxxxx); material: "saline water (ENVO:00002010), including plankton (ENVO:xxxxxxxx)" | depth 140 m | reverse complement strand
TGTTCTTACATCTTCAGCTTTTAAATTTTTACCGCTTTTCTTATTATAGAATGTATTGCCACCTTTACCTGTTTTAAGTGTTGGTTGTACCTCAGTATTAAATCTATCACCTTTTGTATCAGTTAAATTTAATACACTTCTTACTCCCCCAACTCTTCTTCCCCACCAATTTTTATTTGTACCCATATGCATAGGGTTATTTGTTAAAGATAGTAAACCTACATCGTCAAAATATATATAACTTCCACCTTTTTCTGCATATATATCAGCAATGGTTTCTAATCCATCAATTGTAAAATTAAGTTGTTGGTCAGAAAAAAGAACCCCATTTTCTTTTAATAAATCATCTATTTTTTTACCATTAATAAACTTTTCAGTATAAAGCTTATTGTCATTATCTTTATCTATATAATACTCAATATTTAATTTATCAAGAACATCTGTAGTTCTCTTTAATAATACTTCATGGGCATTTTTAACTTGTATTAATGCTTCCCCTCCTAATACTCTATTTGTTTCTGTATACCCAGCTTTTGAACCAACTTTATCAGTAAATTTGCTTTTAATTTCTATTCCAAACTCTTTACCGCCATCAACTCTAAATCGAATATCAATACCTTTATCGCCAGTTTTTAGTTGCTTTAAATAGTCCATATTAACAATTTCAACCCTGTCACCAAGTAAACCTTTAACTTCCATTGCAACATAATATTCTAAAATTTGCCCTTTAGCGCCTTTTATTTGTTTAGAAGTTATATCATTATATTTTTTCTGCCCTTTTATTAAGGCCTCAAAAAACTCAACAAAAGTACCTAAATTGCCATCAAATGACTCTAAAAGGTTTACTATATTCGGTTTACTATCACTGAATTTTGTATCTATTCGGTATTTAACATCGACTTGTGATAATACTTGTTCAACGGCATATGTATTTTCTAATACATCATCTGCAAAATAAAAGTTATTGAATCCTTCTTTTGCTTTACCTAATATCCAATCTGCTTTTGCTTGCGGAGAACCATCAGATAATCCAATTATATTTTTTTCAGATAATGCTATACCTTGCGATTTTAACCATGCTTTTATTGCTGGTGCTGCTTCTTGTGGTCTTGCGGTTAATATAAATACATTTTTATTACCAAATTTATTTACAGCTTTTTGTAATCTGTTAAATAAAGGTCCTTTTTCACCTCCTATAACTTTATTAAATTCACTAAAATCAAATTTAGCACCGTCTTTCTTTAATGCATCATGTTGTTTTGCAAATTCAGTAGCAGTTAGTTTTGTTGGTTGTTTAATTATAGACTTATCTATAACAGCTATACTCTGTGTTGTTCCACCAACTACCTGAGTTCCATCAGTATATTTAAATCCACCAAAACCTTTTTCTTTTAAAGCAGCTTTTATTTTGTTTACATTTTTCTTTCCAATATAAAAATTTTTAAACCTAGGGTCTATCATTTCATATAATAAACCTTTACTAGTATCAATTTTTAGCTGTTTCATTATATCTAAAACTTGAGTTTCAACTGCTAAACTAGAATTATTTATTGAGAACTGCTTAACTTCTCCTCTATTCATTCTAGCATATTCTTGGGCTTCTCTTATATCTGTAGCTAAAAATATTAAACCTGTTCTCTTACCTAGCTCTTCAAAAGTTTTTGGACTAGCATTGTAAACAGCGCTTTGATTAGGCATTGTAACACTTACCTTGCTTTTAGAAATCGCAACAGTATCATCAAAATCTAATACAGTTATACCAGCGCTTGAGTCACTAAATTCAAAGTCAACAGCTCTGTCAATTTCTTTTGCAACTTGTGCTAAATAATTTTCACTAAATTGTTCACCATTAATTTCTACAATTTGTTGAACTTTATCTAATATCTTTTCGTCTCTTAATACATCTAGTGTAGCGTCAAATGCAATTTCTTCAGCTAACGATTCAGCTAAAGCTGTTTTCCTTGTTCCTTTAGTAGAAGGTTTAACATCATCACCTAAGAAATAATTCATCCACTCTTCTTTTGTAATATCTCTTTTAATAAATATTGTATTACCCTCTGGAGTACTTTCTCTTGCTCTTTTACCTTTTTTAGGGTCAAAAACCTCTTCGCTAAATTGCTCAAATCTTTTATTAATATTCCCCTGCGATATAATACCATATGCTAATTCAAAATATTCATCTAAAAATAATTTATAAGGATTAATTTCAACGACTATATCATCTTCAGGTTTAACGGTTTCTTTTGTTGTACCTATATAGTCAGTAATTAATTTTTTTAATTCTGTCCTAAATGCTTTTTGTAAAGCAAATTTAAATTTTTTAGAATCTACCTTAGGTAATCTAGTACCAAATGTTTTTATTACTGATTGTTTTACTTTTTCAATTATTTCTGGATTTAATCCCAATGCAGTCCTAAGGCTTTCCCTTTGATTTAATACTTCGGGATCAGTTGGGTCATACCCTGTTTCTTTATAGTCACCGCCAAAAAATTGTGGGAATATATCTTCGGCAATCGTTTTACTTCTTTGTCTTAATCTTGCTATAATATGTGAAGCTAGTACTGGGTTTTTCTTAGGATCGTATGTTAATAAAGAACCCAATATTCCATACACAGGATCATTAATTAATCCATCTTCAAATTCTTTTTTATAAGTAGTAAAACCAGGAACTCCTGAATATTTTTTTAAAATTTCATTTATAACATTTCTAATATATTTATTATTTGCAATCTGAGGTACCGCTTCAGCACCAAGGTTTTTCCACAATTTTTGAATTATATCAGCGTCAGAACCCGGTTTTATTGTTGAATCTGAAAATTTCATTCCATCAATCAGCTTTTTTACATCAGCATCAGCTTGATTAAGTTTCCCTCTTAAATTTACCCTTATACTTTTTAAATCACTTCTTTTAAAAGTACCATTTTTTATTTTCATTCCTATATCATATAGAAACTTTATAGTATCTAATTCACTTCTAAAATTAATATCCATCCCGCTTTTTTTACTTAAGCTCTCCGCAATTACACCTATAAGCTTGGGATCTTTTACTTTACCTTCTGCAATTCTTTCTAAAAAGTTTACTATAACTTCTTCTGGGTTAGTTATATCCGCTTGTTGACCTCCCCCGGATTTGAACATTATATTATACAGTTTTTTATCTGTGTCTTTTATATAATCTTTAATAGTTTTAGCTATGTCAAGGTATTGCTCAGGGTTTGCAGCTAATGCTTTAAATAATACTGAATGAGCAAACTCGTGATAACCAGTTCCTGCTCTTTCATTTGCTAAGGCATTTTCTTTAGATATTAATTCAAAATTTTTACCCTTAATTTCAGTATTTATACCATTAATATCCCCTCTTAATATGGCATCTCTACTTGTGGTAGTTTTATAAACTATTTTACCATTTTCAATAATCCAACGTTTTCCTTTTTTATCAAGCTCTGCTTTACGTTTAGGGTCTTGCTCAATAAATTTAATTAAGTCTTGGTTGGTTTCAAAAACTTTTATATTTTGTAATTCATTCCCCTTTGCATTTTTTGTATGTAAATCAAATTGGTCAGCAAAATATATACTAGATGCTTCTTGGAAAACTTTAGTAGTGTTAGGGTCGTTTATTCCATCACGCTTTAATTTTTGCTTTGCTTTCTTTATATACGTGTCATAAAGATTTGAATCTTTACCCTTAAGATTAGCAAATTCATTACCAAAATTTTCTTGAGACCTAAATAAATCCCTTGCAAATTGGTATTTATCAAATTCTTTTTGTAGTGCATTAAGAGCCCTTGTGTCATCCGCTGATAAAAACATTCCCCCTGCTTCATCATAAATTTTTTGAGCTTGTATTCTAATATCTTGCTGGGCTACAGTATTCTCCATAAATTGCTTAAAAGCCCTTTTAGACATTTTGGTAGTTATATTATTATATAAGTCATTTATTATAGCTTCCCTATCTGTTTTTAATTGATTATATGAATTAACAAGGCTATTATACTCGGTTGTTCCTTTTTTAAACTTTGAATTTTTTCTATTTAAAGCTTTTTCAATAGCATTCATTTCAGAATTTATTTCATTGAATTTTTTCATATCAGAAAATGAACTAAAATCCTGCATCATTCTACCAGCAGTTGCCGGCGCTGCGTTCATTATAATACTAAACATAAGCCCTGAGAACATTGCATGGTCTACATTTTCCATCAATGGTCTACCCAATAGCCAGTTTTGAGAAACCATTGTTAAACCCTCACTAACAGGTTCTGCTATTACTGGGAAAGCTATGTTATTTTTAAAAAATTGTTTTCCACTTATTTTCCATGCCTGTTTACTAGGGTCTCTTAATAAGAATTTTGCTGTATTACGTAATAACATATATGAAGGAGCAGTTCCAAAGATACCTTCTGCTGCTCCATATCCAGCAGATACTAAGAATTTTTCAGCTTCACTATATTCTAAGAAAGGGTCTCGCATTTCTTGGGCAGTCATAGTATTATATTGTTGGCCACCTGAAGCACCTCCAATCCAAGCCCCTGCACCAGTTGCTTCAATTAAAGGTATTTTTTGTACATTTCTACCTAAAATTTTAACTGTACCTGAAACACCCAGCTTCCGTGCAGTCCAACCCGCAAGTCCCCCTCCAGCAATCATTGTTGTAAATATAGGTATTTGAGTAGAAATTTCTTGCATGGCAAATTCACCAAAATTGTCTAAACTATCAAAAGCATTTTCAAATTTAATATCTGGCTTGTATGTATTCTTAACCCCAGCTTTAAAATTATCCCACTTTAATGAAAGGTTATCCATATCAATTGTTCTATTTTCAGCCCACTTTGCTGCATCAGGTAGAGGTATGGCTCCTAAAGTTATAGGAAGATTGCCAGCCCCCGACATAATTCTCATAGCACCCAAGCCTAAATCTCCAAAGCCCAATACTACGGTTGCCATATTTTTATTTAATGTATCGTAATCTTTACCTAGTAATCCTGCCGCAACATTTAGTGTCTCCATATCCCCAGTAGCTAATTGAATATCTGGCAAAACCTCTAGTAATACTTTTTTATTTGCTCTATATAAAGCTAATTTTTTCTGCATGGCAATAGCTTCTTCGCTATCAAATTCAAATCCTGGTTGGGACGCACGCTCTCTATATGCTAATATTTCTCTACCTAATTCTTGATTTTCTTCATAATCTTCTTTAAGGGTTTTATTAACTTCTTGAAATTTTTCAACATCTTTAAAAATAATACCCTGTAAATCTTTAAATTCATCATAATCAGGTGTTTCTCTCATAGGCACAGAAACAGGAAAAACAGTGTCTTTATAAGATGAAACCCCTCTTTTTAAAGATGGGCCTTTTACGCTAAATAAATCTGCTCTATCACTTAGATATCTATTAACCTTATCGAGTCTTACGCTATAAATATATTGATATTTATAATTTTCTAATACTAATTTTTGGGCTTCTTCAAATAAAGCTTTTTCCAAAATCTCCCCTTTAAATCCTTGAGAAATTAATTCACGCCTAATATCATTTAATTTTTCGATTTCAGATTCAGATAAATTATAAGCATGAGGTTCTAGTAATTTTTTGTATTCCTTTTCAACATTTTTATTATGATCATCCTTTGTAATTTTTAAATCTTCATACATTTGAAGCGTATCAGTTTCAACAATTTTTTGTTTTTCAGTATCACCAACATTCATACCTTTTTCAAAAATATTATCTCCTATTGGTTGAAATTCATAAACAAGTTTATCAAAATAACTAATATCTGAAAACTTTTGATCAATAGCTCTTAATTCTCCCTCTGATAATTTATTTTCTGCAGCAACAGTAGCGCCTTCTGGGGACATTGAAACATCATAGTCATCAACATCTATAGTTGGTTTAGCAACAGGTTCAAATCCACCAAAATTCTGATTTATAAATAATTTTATTTCAGGTGTTAACTCAGTACCATATTCTTTATAAAAGTCTTCCACAAATTTATCCTGTGAAGTATAATTTTCATTAACAAAGTTTATTTGAGCATTAATATCCACATTAGGATCATACTCATTATATAAAGCTTTTATTAATAATTGATTTATATTTGGCATAGATTATTTTTATTTTGGTCTTAATTCACCACTTATCTTTATTTGTTTAAGTATGTGATCTTCACTTAATTTATCATAATGATAAAGATCGGTGTAAACAGCATTTCTGTCTGATTTTTTTGCTCCTAATTTCTTCATCAATTTTTCAATCAATGGGGTAACATTTCCATCCTTTTTAAATTGTACAATCAAGTCTTTAATATCAAAAGAATCAATAGTCATATCTGTTACTGTAGTTTTATCAGGCATAATCACTGTTCCTGTAGAAGCTTCTTCAGAAATAAAGGCTGACAAATAAGAATCTTTAACTATTTTTTGAGCAATTTCATTAACAGTCATATTTTTTGATTTTTGTAATAAATCAATAAGCCTAGTTGTGTTGTTAGCCATTTCATTTTTTCTTTTTCGCTCTGTTGAACTATCATCAGGATTATTAAAATACCCAACCTCTTCAGGTTTAGCCCTTTTATTTTCTTCCTGTACCCTTTCTATAATACGATTTACAACCTTTTCTCTCATATCTTTAAAATCATACTTACTTTTCCAGTCATCCTTACTAGGATCAAAATCCCCAGATGAATCTGTGTCAAATAATTCAACCAATTCTTCATTTGTAAAAAATGGCATTTTATTATTTGGATCACCTATGGGTAGATCATCAAACATAAGTGAAAAAAGCGCGTTTTCATTTTCCCCTATGAAATTATTTAAATATATTTTCATATTATTAAGAGTTGAATTAGGTATATCTACACCTTTAGTCCCTGTGGTATTTGCTAATTCATAAAATTCATTTATTTTATTTATTTCTGGTAACGGGTATTGTTCCCAGTCATCTAACTCGTCTACTTTTATATCAATTTTTTTGCCTTCAACCATTGTAGATAAAATAAGTTCACCATCTTTATTTCTCGATGTCTCATAATTAGGATTTTCTTTATTTAATATTTGCCCCAAAGCAATATATTTATCAGCATGAAGAAGTTTCCAAGTTTCTGAGATATTAGGATGTTCTTTTATCCAATTAGCTTTTGCCGTTTGTAAGGTTTTAGCCTCTGTTAATCTTTTTGTTAAAAGCTTTTCTTGTTTTTTCAATTCAGACGTTATATTTATATACTCTTGTGTACCAGGAGCATACTTATAAGGATCAGCAAATCTATCCATATTTAATTTACCAATAGTATTTCTTATATCATTTAATTCAGAAGTTATCGTCTTTGCTAAATTTTCATCTAATAATTCTATTTCAGGATTTTCTGGAAGTTTGTCTAAATATGATTGAGTAAGAATACTAGCATTTCCAATTCTTTTTTGTTGGGCTTGTATCATTGATACATAGCCTTTTAAAGACTTGTCTACAGCTTTAGTAATAGAGCTGCTAATATTGTAGCTTTTATTTGCGTGTGCCATTGCAGCACCTAATATTAATAATTTATCTGCCATTTTTTTTTATTTTTATTTAATTAGCTACTGCCACCTCCACCAAAAATTCCTTTAAAGAAGCCGCCAATCCCCTTAGCCCCAGCTTTTAATTCATCACCTATTCCAGCACTACTAAAACCACCCATTGCAGCACCTATACCAATATCAGCAATTCCTCCAACTAATGCTTCTGTTGCTTCTTTTCTTGCTTGGTCTGCCGCGGCTTTTCTTTGTTGTGCCATTCCTAATAATGTACCTTGTTTTTCGTATTCCATTTTTTGTCTTTGGGTTTCCCCTGCTGCAACTGCCATTTGTCTTGAGCTTTCTCCCTGAGCACCTAACATTGCATTTCTTTGTTCTTGCTTAGCTAAATCTGCGGAAGCTTGTTGAGCTGCCATTGCTTGTGAATTTGCTAATGACTGTGCTAATGCAGCTACACCACCACCGCCTGCAGCGCCAGCCAAGCTATGCATTATATTAGCTGACCCCTGCGCTGTTTGTTGTGCTGCAAAATCAGCAGCCTGTGTACTAACTGTTAAATTCTGATAAGGATTTGTTATATTTTTATAAGGATTTGATATATCTAGATTTTCAAATTCCATTCTTCTTGAAGCTAATTCTTGTTGTGCCGCCCTTTGCTCACGTCTTCTTTTTCCGCCACCTATTAAACTACCTACCGTTTTTACAACGCCACCTACGACTGAAGCGCCGCCCATTTTTGCCATTCCTTTAGCTGTTTGCGCAAAAGGAGTTAAAAGATTTTCTTCATCCATAGTATTTGTATTTGTTCCTAAGCTACCCCCTCCGCCTATACCTGCGAGCGATAACTGTGTTTTTTGCCATTCTTTAAATTTGTCGAAAGCACTAAAGGCGCTCTTTGTACTAGTTGTTATACTCATTGCTTATATTTATTTATTATTACGTATTAACTGCTTATGCTAATTTCACTACCTACAGAATATATCTCTTTAGAATCTGTAGATGTATTTTGCATTTTAACAGTAGCATGGTACCCCAATAGTCCGCTTGTTTGCCATTTTGCATTTTTTGAATAAAACACAAAATAAGGTGATCCACCTGTTGGAGGGGCTGATGAATACCTTCCTGTGACCGATGTTGCTGTAACTGCTGTTATAGTTCCAATCTCTGTAATAACATCACCGGTTGGGTGAACATAATATAATGTATCAGCTTTTTGTAAATCTTGTGGTGTATTATTAGCAAAATTATATGTTATATGATCACCTCCACTTGTTGAAACACTACTGTATACCCCTATTCCTTGTACATTTAAAGCTTTTAAATCAATTGTGGATGCGTTTTCTGTAACACCACTTATGTAATTAAAATACTTATTTTCTTTTTCTATAAAAGAAGCAACAGCACCGTCTTGCTGATCAGTAACTATGCTTGCACAAGTCCAACCAGAATCTCCTTCATAATTTAATGTTCTAAAATTTTTCATATTAGCAGGAGCTTCATTAAATATAAACTCTACAAATGGTGTAGTTGCAGCGCCATAAAATGTATTTCTAGTTCCTACATGATTTTCATATATATGCCCATTTTTAAATGTAAAGTATTTATTATTCACACTAACACCCCCTTCATTTACATATGATTTCCTACTACACCAGCCATTTATTGGTTCTGAGAAAGAAACTGTAGTATTAACAGTGGTAGGTAAAGAAATATTATATTGTGACTTAACAACATCATAGGAACCATGGATATATCCTGATTGTAAATTTAAATTATCTCTAAAATAATCTTTCATCCCATAATTTGATATAGCTTCCATGCCGTCCATTGAATGTCTTACTACTGCTCCACTTTTAGCGTCTACAAAATAACTTCTAAATAGAAAGTCATCAAAGCTTTCTGGATTAGTTCCAATACCATAATTAGAACTATAAGGCATTGATTGCCCTAAAACAGCTTTATTAGATGTTACGTTAGTGCTCCCATCAGCATTAAATAATGCATCTTTATTTGTAAGTATTTTAATAACTTTATTTTCACAATATGCAATTATATCATTATATCTTGTATGTAATAATTGAATACTACCATATTCTGGATTAAGTCTTTTCGTAATATCTTCTGCTATAATAAATTGATTAAATCTATTAACATTTGTTTTACCATTATATATTTGGGAAAATATTAAACCATTAGTAACAGCTTCTTCTTGATAATTATCTTCAAATATTGTCGAAACCCTAACACCTTTACCAACAGGTGGTGAATTAAAGTCGTCTCTTATTGTAACTCCTTCAACACCATTTTCAAAACTAATACAATTATAATATGACAATAGGTTATTATTACCATGATTACTACTTACTGTCATGTTTTCCTGAGTTTCATAATATAAATCAATATCTACATCATCTTGTGGCTCTGTTTCAAATATTGGTGGATTAACTATATTAACTAAATCTTCACTATCAATTTCATATACAGTCATTTGCATAGTATTAGCATCCCCATCATCTCCTTGTCTTCTTAATGTTTGGCTTAGATTTGTATCTAACCCTATACCATATACTCTTCTTGTACTACTATCATAATTTTCATCATATTGGTATACTCTTTCAATCTTATAATAATTTGTATCTGCAGTAGCTGTATTGTCAAATTTTAAAAAATTACCTGCTTTTAAATTTTGTAAAAATGGGTGCGCCCCATAATCCGAATCAGCATCCCCATATGACTTATCTGTTCTTATTGAAAAATGATATGGATTAGCAACAAGCACAGAGCCGTGGGCACTATTTTGCCACCCAGGCGTACCAGTAGCACTTGCATTATTATTTGGTGATGTCCAACCACCTGCAGTCGGGGCAGCGTCTCTAACGGTTGAGCTACTTGTGTTTTCCCCTGCATTACCCCCAGTAAATACATGTAGAGCTCTTGGGTCATTATCAGCTTGGTCACCATCTAAAGATATTGTACTAATTGCATTTAAATTTTCTGTATTAGTTACGCTACCTTTAAGCTCGGCAATTAGATTAGTATCAGCTTTTAATTTTAAAAAGAACCTACCTTCAAATTCTGCTTTACCAGATTCATCTTCTTCTTTAACACCCACTAATTTTACACCTGGTCTTAAAGCAGTTGTAAGAGGATTAGCAACATAATCTTCATATAAACCTATAACATCAGTACCAAATTCTTCTGTAAAATGTAATTCAATATCATCGTCATCAGAAAGATTTAGTTCTCTAGATTTTATTTCATAAACTTTACTTTCAGTATCACCACAAATAAATTTTACTTTTTTACCTGTTGATACAGCTGAAAAAGCGTCTTTTGAAACACCTCTATCAGAGCTACCCATTGTTGCACTTGCGCTGGCTACTTTTAATTCACCCTTATTGTGCATATCCCTAATAGTCACTCTATTTCTATCTGGAACAGGAGTAGAGCCCGGCTTTATTGTTGTTTGGTCATGGTCTTGTTCGTAATCTTTACTAAATGTAAATGTTGTTGGGGTATAATATTCTCTTAATGGCTTTGCTAAAAACTGCGGAGGTGTTGTTAGTTTATCTAATACTTTAAATTTATCTGTAATATCGGAAGGGTCATTACCTGTTTTCTTTTTTAATATTAATATATCATCAATATCAACTTTATTTATTTCTGCAGAAGGAAATGATACATATACATATCCCTGATCATCTTGATAAAAACTATCTGCACATAAATTATATTGTAAAGATGATATTTCTTTAATAAAATATCTATAGTTTGTTGCAAACGCCGGTGCAGATGTTGTTATTTTTGCAGTTAATTGGGTCATATTTTTAGCTTGCCCTTGTGGTACTTTTATAATACCAGTTTTATCTGTTAAAACAGGTGTTTGTCTACCATATAAATCCATATATACAACACCAATTTGATATGTTCTATTTGATTTTATAGATTGTCTTTCATTTCTATTTGAATCAGTAGGGTCATATCTATTTCTTAATCCCACTTCAAATGCTACAGGTGCAACAGGTAAGTCAAATTGATGTGTATAATTACCATATATTAATCTATTCGCACTTACATCTTGTGCTTTTGCTTTTTTAGGAACACTATCAAATAATCTTAATAATTGATTTGAAGGTAAAACTTTAAATATTTGTTCATCTTTAACTTCAAATGTGGTTGCTAAACTACCATTTGATTGTCTTTTAATTGTATCTACAATATAAACGTTTGTACCAACAGATTCCCTATAGATTATATCAATTTCATCAACATCAGCATGAACATTGCTGTCTAAATTTTGTAATGTTAATGCACGTAATGTATTAACCATTGATTTGTTATATCCATCTTCTGCATTATATTCAAACCCAGTACCACTGCCTACTGTTGAATCAGGTAAAAATGCTGGATTAGAAAATGGAGCTAAACAAGAATATTGTCCATTATTATATTTATATCTATATGAAAATCTTGGAAATTTTCTTTCAAAAAGAGGGTCGTCTTCTTGCAGTAAACATGTGTAAGCAACAGCGGCCCCTCTAACTTGTTTGCTTATTGTTAATATTTCAGCGCCTGAAAAACCTGTACCACCATCATAATTTGATGCCATTTTTATTCTAGCTTCTGTTTTTGTTATTTCACCATCTGAAGCAGAGAAATCAAAACTAAATATTATAATATCATTAGCTTGATAATTTGGATCTGCACTAAAAGTACCGCTAACAGTAGTCCCTGCATCTTTTGCATTTTGTAAATCACTACCTGCTGAAGCAGATAAATCTATACTACAAGTTACTGTATTACCTCCTGCTGTACCAGTTCCTCCCCTTGTAGAACTACTCATACTTAGTGTTGGAGCGGCTAAAGGTGATTTTTTAATAACAGTTATTCTTTCCGCTGTTAATCCAGTGCTTGTACCAGTAGAACCAGATGTTTGGCTCCTCCAATATTCAATATCTACTTGTCTTGGTTCATTTAAGTTATCTGTAAAGTATAATATACCGTCAATAACATTTGCACCTGTTATTAAATTATTAGTATTAAAATTTAATACACTGCCGCTGTCAACTAATATTGTATCATATGCGTTTGTTGAATAATTCCACTCAGATATTAAATCTTTTGCGGAAGATGTTATAAACCAATATATTTTACTATTTTCAGTATCTTTAACATTACCTATACATGTAGCTGACGACAGGGATATAGAATCTCTCTGTGTAGTCCCTTTAATATTTTTTAGGGCGCCTACACTGCTGCCGTCTGAAAAATCAACGTCAACATTTAGTGCGTCTCTATATTCACCATTAGGAATTAATCTTTCATCAAGGTCTTTATTCATTTTACCTTGGATAAAAGCATTTTTAATTTCTGGCATACTTTAGTGTTTTATTACTTTGGATTTATTTCTCATTACTTGTGCAAGCTCGCGTGGATTAAGATTAGCTAAACGTAATTTAGCTGTTCTCATTGCCGCAAACCTATCTCTTTTATATCTATGCACAATATATTCAGGGAAGTTCACTCTTGAACTAACAATTGAATAAACAATATGCTTATATATTGCTTCTTCTGCTAATTTATGGACGCGCATTTCAGCATCAGTACCCATACCGTCAGATATGTATTTTAAGGTTATAATTTTTCCAACTAAATCAGAGCTAAAATGTATTTTACCATTTATTTCATCAATTAGATACTGACCATTTTTAGAAGCTAATTCAGGATTTATACCAAATCTTCTTCCATATTCATCATGTCTTTCATTAACAGTATTTATATTATCTAAAGAATCATCAATAGTTGTATTAGTAGCTTCTTTAAATCTAGTTTGTGTAGCCGGTACTTGTGTTAATAAACTATCATCATTATCATATAAATACCCAGCATCACTATCTTGAGCTATAGATTCAGATGGTATTGATGTAAATCTTGCGGGGTATAAAACATGTTCATATCCAACATCATCTATGCGTGAAATTTGTACATAATCCACATAGTCTTGTGGCATAACCATTGCCAAGCTATCCGGTATTTCAATTTCTTGTATTTTTTCAACCTTAGATATATCATAACTAAATTCTTGTATTCCTCTCTTAGCATGGAATAATACATCTGCCCTTTTTATTTTAGGAATTATTTTATCTTGACCAACATATGAAATCATAAAATTAGTAACTATATTTGATAAAGATATATATCTATAATTACCAGAAATAATGGGATTTATTAATTTAACTTCAACAATATCACCAACTGTTCTACCAGCAGAAAATATTACTTTACCTGCATTACCTCCGGTTTGGGAATAAGTATATAAATCATCATCTACCTCTATATTGTTAATAAAAACAATAAATTTTGATTCAGCCGTTGGCAAGGGATCTAATGTTAATAAAAACTCAGTTTGGTTTGCAGTCGCTGTAAACTTTTGTCCTGGCGTATAATACTGATAATGTGTTTGATTTATGAGTGCCATTTATTATGATTTTTCTTGTGATACGTTTTTAGTGTCTTCTCCACTAGCCATTGCATATATAGAATTATCTTTTAATGCTATCCCAGCTAATGCTAATATTTTTATTACTATTTCTGTTTCTTCTGATTCATGTAATTCGAAATTAACAGATGATGCTGAATCGTATAAACCAGTTGTACTATTAGCAGCCCAAGAAACGGTTGTTGGTTCTTTAATATAATTACAAGATACACCACTTGTTTTTTGTTCAATTGCCCCTGCGGCATTAGATCCATATACTTTAACGCCAGAAGCGTCTCTAATATACATAGGGAAATCGTTTGTTGGTTTTACTAATTGTGATTGTGTTATATATAGATAATCTTTTTGAGTCATGGATTCAGCCTCTGCGCCGTTAAATACGATAGAGCCTAATCTATATAAATCAGCGGGTAAAGTTGTCCCGCTAGTTACAGTTTGATTTGTTTTTTCAAATAAACTTATTTTTTCTTCTATTATAGCGAGCATATCGGCGTATTCGCTATGGTTACCAGGAACTCTTCCAAATTGATTTAAATCATAAAAGTATTGCTCAAGTATATCTAATTGTACTTGATTTGCAAATGTATTAAATTCCTGAGGCGTTATATAACCTCGTTGTTCTTTATTTGTTATAGCTAATACCCTTTGGTATACTGTGTTTACGTTTACTGCCATTATATTTTTATTATAGGTTAAAGGCCCACAAAAGCAGGCCTCTACCTACATTTGTTTACTTTAGTTTTTTCTCAATAGTTTGATATACTTCAATACCTTCGTCGGTTTTAAAGTATGCAGCTAAAGCAGAATATGGATTTTCATCAAATGGTACTGTCATAAGTTTTCTATCATTTGTACCCCACATAAATGTTCTTTGGTCATTTGATAACTTAATTATACCCATTTCAACAGCCTTGATTCCAACATTCCTAATATTTATGTTTTCATCATTCGCTAATTCTAAGAACAAGTAAGGATTTTGCCTAGCAAATAGTAAGCAATCTCTTTTTATCTCCTTAGAACTCATGCTAGATACCTTATTTCCAAACTCTGATCTTAATATAGCTTCCATTCTATCAACTTCCAGCGTTTGGGCTGTGTTTAATGCATGAATTTCAGCTTCAAGATATTGCATATCATTTTCAGCAATTTTTACAGGATTATATTCTTTAAATTTAGTCCCATTCCAAGGGTGTAAATCTAAAAAATTTTGTAATGTTTGCTTTTCTTTTGGGACATATAATTGTCCATCTCTAAAAACAATATGACTTAATCTTTCTGGTCCTTTCATTTCATCAACAAATATTGTTTTTTGATTTTCACAATATTTCATTTCTCTTTCATAACCAAGAGCCTCATCAAACCAAAAAAGCCCTCTACTTCTTAATACATATACAATAGGTGTTTGATTTAAATTTAATTCATACACTTTATCTTTGTATTGTTTTTTAACCTCTACAGGTTTTTTAACCTCTACAGGTTTTTTAACAACCTTTTCAACTGGTTGTTTTTGTTTTGTTTTTTCCATAATATAATATAATAAAAGTTATAATAAAGGTCAGGGTGCCGGAGCACCCATCCCCTTAAATTAATTGTTAAGAATCAAATCTGATAAAGTTGTTAGCAGCTTGTGTTACTAAACATCTTTCAGAAAGATAGTGAATTTCCATCTTGTCAACACCAGTTGTAGATGCTCCACCTACAGAACCAGTAATCCATGATTTCATTCTTCTATCATCCATTTCAGAAGCTCTATATCTTACGTGTAAGAAAGGTCTCCTAACGTTTTTACCTAATTGTTGGTCATAAACTGAAGATGTACCAGCAGGTACTAAAAGTCCTTTTAATCCACCTACTAAACCTCTTGTAGAAGCATCATTAAGATATTTCCAGTCAGTTTTGTAAAAGTCATAAGAACCTCTTCTAAATCCAGTAAACCCTAAATTAAGAGCCATGTCAGCAGAGTTTTCAAATACACCGTAATTAACACCACCAGTTACATGTGGGTTTAATCCCGCAAGTAAATCGTCAATGTAAAGATTAGCGTCTCTATCTAAGAACATCATATTCTCTTCAATTGAACCTTGCTTGTCTAACTCTTTTAATAATAAGTCAAACTCAGCAAGTTTGTCAGCAGCAGGAGTAGAAGAATCAAATTGATTCGTTGCTACGATACCTCTGTTTGCAATTGCAGATAATAAACCTTCAGATCCAACAGGAACGTCTGCGTGTGCAGATGCAACTGATTTTTCTGCTTCAATCATACTCATTTCTAAATAGTCTTCATATCTTACTCTAGTATCTCCTTCAGCCTTCATGTACCATAAGTAACCTGATTGTCCAGATTCACCACTTACTTCAACCCACCCAATTTGAGCAGTATCAGAACCAGAAATTTCAAAGTGATCTTTGATAATCATTGGTTTGTTAGTGAAAGATTTGAACACAGGCTCTACAGATTCAGTCATGCTAGCAGAACCTTTGCCGAATTCAGAACCATAAACAAAGAATTTAATTGCTAAGTTATCGTCTGCAATTCCAGATAGGTCATCTACATTTTCAGCGCCGTAAGGCTTAATTGAAATAGAGCTAGTTGAAGCTTCTATACCTGCAGTAACATAAGCTTTAAATACAACAGTACCAATAACACATACTAATGTAGCTCCTTTTCTGATAGCGTGAGCTTCAGTAGTACCAGAGTCAATACCTGTTATAGTTCCAATTGTACTTACATCAGTGTTACATACACCATTATAAGCTAAGTGCAATCTACCCTGCTCAGACCAAATAACTTGATCAGAAGCCATAGGCATTTCAGCACCTACCATTCTCAAGAATGAAGAAACAGATCTGTTGCCATATCTTTCAACTTCTTGAGCATACAGTTCAGGTAAATACTGTTGTGCCCAGTTTACACCACCTGTATGAAAATTTAAATAATTACTCGCAAGCGTCATTTGTTGAGCTGCAGGAGTAACTATACTGCCGGCCACCGGGCCAGCAAATGAAACGTTTGTTGCCATTTTGTTTTAATTTTTAATAGTTTTTTAATTTTAGTTTAATTCCAGACAAATCATCTCCACTAATAACTCTTGCTTTTATACCACCAACTTCTACCTCTTGGTGCGCTGACCGTGGGTCCATGTTGATATTTTTTGCAGTTTTAACAGATTCTTTAATAGCATCTGATTTTCCCTGCTCATAAAAGTGTTGAGCAATAGCGTCGGAATTCATCGCGGTAAATAAAGCTTTGTGATAGCCAGGAGCATCAGCCATCTTATTTTCTTTATCTAAGAACTTCTTAGTAAAGTTATTGATGTCGCTCTGGTTTTCTCTAACCTCATTTACATTCTTCACATTAAACCTAAATCTCTTTTCTCCTACGTTGTATTCAAAACCTTTGAACTTATCGTTAAAAAGCGAATTGGTTTCATTGTTAAACACATCTCTCTGAGATTGTGTTATTTTTTTATTAGCTTCAGATTCTTCATTATATCTATTAAAAAAATCCATAGCTTTTTGGGCTTCAGGTGTTAACCTTGAACCTCCTTTAATTTCTCTATAATAACTATCTTTTAATTGATTTAAATGATTTTTTGCTTGCGCAACTTCTTCTTTAAAAGATAATTCTTTCCTTTTAATATCTTTAGGGTCGTCTACTTCTTTATCATAAGAAAACTTATCATCAATTAAAAACACAATTTCATCTGCAGTTAAATGTGGTTTTGTTTGAGTATAATATTCATGGAGTAAATCCATTTGCCCAAACTTATCGTAATCCTTATTTAATGCAACATAATCTTCAAGAGTACCCCCTGTTTCATTCATAAACTTAACTAGTTCTTGAATATTTTCAGGATAATCTACTTGTTCTTGTGTTTCTGTTTTCTGTAATACTTCTTCTTGTTCCGGTGTGGCGTCGGTAGCCTCAATGCTTCCTTCCACTCCTGGATCGTCAGTTGTATCTTCTTCATTTGTAATTTCTTCAATTATTGATTCTTCTGCGACTTCCTCTTCTTTTTCTTCAGATTTTTCTTCAACAACTTCCTCAACAGCTTCTTCAGCAGGAGCTTCTTGTACTGGCTCTTCTTTTGTTTCTTCTTGTTTTGGAGGTTGTGTTAAATCTACTTTGTACATACCAGATTCTTCGTCAAAACCTGAGTTTTTCTGTACCACTTCTTCTTTTTCTTGTATAGACAATTCTTCTGTCTCTACAACTTTTGCTTTAATTTCTTCTGCCATAATAAAATATTATATGATTAATTAATAATTACTTAGGATCAAATGCCCCTAAGTCGAAATCACCGCTCATAATATCATTCCCACCAGATTCAAAACTTTTTGGTGGTAAGTTATTTTTACGTTGATCTATAAGCTCGCTTTGTTGGCTTGCTTGTATTTTTGTTCGTTCGTCTTTACGATCTTCTTTTTCTTTTACTTTTTCTTTTTCAACATCATTCTTAGCCCCATGCAGTTGCATATTATATTGGAACTCTAAATCCATTAATTCTTTTTTCAATGCTGCTTCTGCTTGCAATTTCTCCATTTCAAGTTGCCCTTTAGCTTGTTCTAACTGAATTTTGCTTTGTGTTAAAGCTTGCTGTTTTTGAACCTCTGCTTGCGCAGCTACTTGTTGGGCTTGTGCATTTGCTTGTGCCTGTGCTTGAATATTAGCTTGATTTTTTTCCATATCTTCTTGCGCCTTCTTCTTCCTTCTAAGCTTTAACAATTGATTTGCTAATTTAACATTCTTTATCATTCTAATATCTATAGCGTCCTCAAGATGTATATTATTTTGGGCAATAGCAACTTGGATATTATTTTCTAATAATTGCTTTTCTTCTTCATCTGGTTCTAATTCTAAGAATATACCAAAATCATGTAAATGTAATTCTGACATTTCTTCTAATGTTGCAACATTATGAGCACCAATAGATTGTATAAAAGCATTCGCTGTTGGAGAATACTCTAAAACATCAGATATTCTTAATGATATTTTTTCAGCAGTTTCTGTAGTTAAAAACAGTCCACTCTGTAATATATGTCTAGTTGCTGTATTACTATTAGCAGCTGCTAGTTTTTGAATACCAACTAAAGCATTAGCATCTGGTGTACTTGCATCTCTAGCCTCATTTAATCCTGTAGCATCCCTAATCATTTGCATATAATAATTATAAGTGCTAATTAAAGCTGATAATTTACCTGTACCAGCAGCATTATTTATTTCTTGAATTGGTATTTTACCAGGATTCATTTCACCATCAGCTGTAAATGAACGTCCTATAATACTACCAGTTTGGAAGAACATGTTTAATGCTTCTTGT
>TARA_R100000808_G_scaffold24467_1_pt1 | contig 19344 bp, 18 predicted proteins | sample TARA_R100000808 | Tara Oceans TARA_R100000808 (sample SAMEA2622852) | marine metagenome | biome: marine biome (ENVO:00000447); feature: marine epipelagic mixed layer (ENVO:xxxxxxxxx); material: "saline water (ENVO:00002010), including plankton (ENVO:xxxxxxxx)" | depth 140 m | reverse complement strand
AAGTCACGAGAAAGCGACATCAGCCGCCTCAGTAGCCGCCAGGACGCGGCCGAGGGCGAGGCTTCGGCTTTTTCTTTTTCGGCACTATTTCTTCTCCTTCACGAGGTCAATCAAAGCATCAACCTTTGTGTCGAGGCGAATGACCGTGCGCGCAGTTGTCTCCAACTGCTGCCGGCCCTTTTCAATGCGCTTCTCAACCGCTTTGCGATCTTCGTCCAAGCGATTGATTCGAGTTTCCAGTTCACGCTGCTTGTGCGTCACGCGGTAAACGCCACCTCCACCGATCCCCAGAGCCGCCAACAGTGCGGCAAACACGTTAGTCACGGGATCGGAGGACATCAGATTGAAAGCACCACCACTACGAAGTGCGCAAAGCTGAAGTCGCTGCAAGCAAGCCGCAAACACCTCACGGCGTTAGTGCCTCGCAATCGCGAAAGTTGGTCGAGTTGACCCAAGCATCAACTAAGCAAAACACAACATCGTCCTGCACGTCATCACATTCAATCTTGTCCGCGTTTTCGATTGAATACACTGGAAACTGGTCTACCCAATCGACGCAAGCGTAAAAAGGAGTGTCAAACTCACGCACTTCGTTTGTGATCGGCATTTTTTCGTCCAACACTGGCCCAAGCACCGCTTCGTTTGCAAATACCTGCAAGCTTAGGACGCTAAAAAAAAGCAACACAATCAACGTCCACATTTCAATGCTCTACCCCGTAAACAAACGGCAGCATGGTTTCGCCGCCAGAGGCCACTCCGCAACTGCACGAGCCGCTGCTAGAACAACCGTCAGCGTTTGCAAACTGGATTCCCCATTGGGAACCCGCAGGAACCCGATGCGAAAACGATGCGGTTGCGACCGTGCCCGACGCCATTTCCCCAGTCAAAACAACCTCACTATCGGCGTATGCCGTTCCGTTAAGAAACAAGCGAGCTTTGCAGCCAAAATCGCTACTTCCACCGATTGCCGTGGACTGAACCAAAGTCAAACGAGTAAAAGTAATGTCTCGCGGGGTTCGCCGAATTTGATGCACTCCCCCAGTGCATGACACGGTGGTGGATAAATCCGTGGAAGACACCAAGTCAATGCAATCCGATCCAGACGCATATGTGTAGGTTCCCGCTGATTGCAACCCACCCTGAAAGCCGCTGCTTGTCAAAATTCGGTGAGTGCCAGATCCAAAAATCCGTGTTTCGTTGCCGCTCGTGCCGAGAACGGATTCTCCAGCATCCGACACCGATGCCAAAAGCAAGCACACGCAAACCGCCGCCAGTAGCTTGCGCGCGATCATGGAGCGGCCTGCACTTTAACGGTCACAGTGTCAGAGCCGCCTGCCCCCGCGGTACACGAAATCCACACGAACGCAAACGTACCGTCAAACTGAATCATTTCAGTCGTACTCGACAGAGACACACTGTTGATCTGGGCGCCTACCGTTGAAAGATCGGCTGTGTCTGAGACTGAGTCGTTGCCCGCGTAGATGTCGCAACGGTACGTCGTACCAGTGCTCTGGCTCGAATCAAACGTCAGGTGCGTAAATCCCGTGACTCGAGCGGCAATGTCGACGCTCGCTGCATCATCGCAGACGCCCGTTTCACTCGGCCCCTCGGCATCGCACAGCGTGTAAATTCGGACGCCGTTAAAAAGATCCGTCACAGCCGCAGCGGTAAACGCCTGGACTGGCACAGCCAATAAAAGCACCGCGACACCTACCGCGGTCGTTAGAAGTCTCTGGATTACGTTCACAGCTCAACCTCCTTGAGCGTTAAAAGTTGTCACGACTAGGCGCGCGTGGAGACATCGTCTCCGGTTGCACAAACGATTGATTTGCCGAGCGAAACCTTTGAAGAAGCGGGTCTGACTGCGGGCCCATAGATTGCAGCATGTCTGTTGCCGGACTCGGACGCCTATCACTTAAACCGCGCGTTCGACCGCTCTGAGTTGCACGATAAATCTCGCGTTCATCTAACGGAACAGCGATGCCCGACTCTTGCAGCAGCGCACGGAACGGCCTCACAACCCCAGCAGCGGACGCAACAGCAAGCAGCTTGCGCCACCGCGCCTGCTCTGACAGATTGCCTGTCATTACCTGACTCATGTACTTCAACGACCAAGTATCAAAAGCAAACGATCCCAGCCCCGTAAAAGCAAGCAGTCCGGCAACCGCGCCCGTAACCCCACCCGTGACGGACAGCACGCCTCCTGCTGCTGTACCGCTTGCTGCGCCTACGACGCCACCGCCAGTCATAAACCTCACCGCCGAGCCAATACCTGCTAAACCAGTGCGCCTAGCTGCCGTCTGACTTGGGTTAGGAATACCGTCTGGAAACAGTTGTTTTGCGTCCTCAATAAACTGACGCAACACCTTCGGGTCACCTCCCGAATTCGTGATTAGCCGGCTTACGGCCTGCCATCGAGTGTCGTTCGCGCCCCCTAAGCCCAGTGATTTTTCAAACGCGGCAAGATTGATAATTTCCAGCCCCGCAAGCGGCCCCTTTTCTGCAACAGACGCTGCGCGGTTAAAAACATCGCTGAGGTAGCCCGAAACAACACGGCTATATCCGCGTTGAGCGCCAGCACCTTTCGCCACCTTATAAAGCGTGTCCGCAAATTCCGGCGCAAACTTTGGGTCGTTGAAAAGTTCCCGCGCAAGCATTTCGCTCGACAACACTGAAGTTGATTTCGGATCAGTCTCAGGGAACGAGCTTTCAACGCGTTTAAACTTCTTCCACACAGCGCCGTTGAGCAAATGGTTCATGCCCTTCCATTTGTCGTCGGCAATTTCCCACATTTTGCGAATTTCGTCCGGCGCAACCTTGCTATTTAATGCCTTTCGCATTTGCGCAGAAGCGCCGACAAATACAGTGTGAAACGGATCGCCGGATGCCTTTGCGCGCTGCGCCGCAAACTCGATTTGATTTCTCAAAATGATGTATTCAGGAATCGAAACCTTGTCGTCGAGATTTAGAAGCTGGTCAAGATATTTCCAATCCGGGTGATTCATCAGACCTGGGCCGGTAGTCTTCAAATCAGGGATTGCTGTTTTCTTGCCTGCCCGCGCCAGCGGTTGCCCCGCCGCTTGCGGAAAAATTTGCCGTTCAAGTTCGTCTCTAATTGTTGCGTGAGGTACGTGAACTTGATCTAACCCTAGGTTGCGTTCAACATCCTGCGTAACTCTGACGGCGCCCTTATACACGTCCTGCGCGGTATCTCTGATGTAATTCAAAAAGTTTTTGTTTTGCAGAAAAAACCGCTTGGATATTTGTGAAAGAGCCAGACCGGCACCAGCAAAGTCGGCGTAAGAGTGGATAGTGGTTGAAGCAGAACTAAAAATATTCCTAGTGACTTCCTGAGCCTCTTTTAGGGCTTTTCTCCCCGTCATTGGGTACGCACTCAGCGCAGAAAACATGGCGCGCATAAACCCGTCCGTTGCCATTGCAAGACTCGGTTCGACACCAAGTCTTCGCGCTCGAGCGATGCGTTCGTTAGATCCCTTTTTTCCAAGTCCAAAGAGTGTCTGGTACGTCTGCCGCTCAGCGCGCAATCCTATTTGTCCGATCGAAGCATCCGTCGCACCCAGAATTGCCCCACCAGCGATTACATTTAAAAAGTGGTCAGCCGCATCGACCGGATTGCTAAAATCCAGCGCGCCGCTGTACATGCCACTCATTTTCCGATCAAGTGCGCGCATATATTCGGCAGATAATTCGGTGCCGATGTTCGCGCCCATCATGCGCGAGGCGTAGCCGAGCGGAGTTGCTTGGCGCGACAGGATGGCGAGCTCGGCCACAAACGGGCCAAACAACTCAACCGCGTCCGCTGCTGTCTCAAGGCCGATCGCAGCCTGACCGACATCCCCTAGCGTTACCTGCGTGGGGTCGGGGCGCGTCGCAACACTGTTAGCGGGCGTGGCTCGCGAGCCGTCAGGGAAGTAGTACTGCTGATCTTGCGGATCGAACTGGGCTTCCTGGCCTGTTTCGCGGCTGACAATTCGTTGCCCGCCCATTCCCGGCAATACGTTGAATGCCTGACCTGGAGTAAGGCCAACGCCTCGTTGTAGCGCGCTAAGTGGAGCGCCGATGGCTTCCGGCACGCGCAGCACAGGACCGCCGCTCATTTCGGGCTCGACGCCTTCGGTACGCTGAGTCAGCGCATCTACTGCGAATGAACCGACAGCGGCTAACGCATCAAATCCTGCCTCTTTGGCAGCGGTAAACGCACGTCCAACCGGCCCTGGCAAAGAATTAAGGTGCCGCTTTTCCGCGACGTAGTCCCAGCCTTCAGACCCAGAAATCTCATGCAAACTGATCGTAAGTTGAGACGCCGTAATTTCATGTCCGAATGCAGCTTTGTACTGCTCGGAGGCTGCTGACTCGTACCGCTCGTGCCTGTCCCGCATTGCCTGAATTTCTTCGGGAGAAAATTGGTTCATCTATTTCCTCCTTCTAGAGGCTGCCACCATCCCGGCGCAGGTGTACTAGTCGCACTTGAGCTGAGTCGAGGGTCGTTTGGCAGAGCCGGAACCCCAGAGGAAACGCCTAGTCCAGCACCAAGCGGGAATCTAGAAGTGCGCGCAGCGGGTGTCGGCCTTGTAGACAACGGAGGCGGCAAAGCCTCGTCACCAACGATGCGCCCATCGTCCTCAAACTCAACATCGTCGCCCCTCAAGGCATTTCGTTGCAGAGCAAGCTGCCTCTGAAAGTTTCGATTTACAGCAGTTACCCTAGAGCGTCCAATGGTGCTGGGAATCGAAAAATCCGAGACGTTAATTCGATCAAAAAGTTGTCGGATCTGCGCTTGCGCTACACGTCCTGATTGATTCATGCCGCGAAGCAAAAACCACGTTGCAGAGATTTCCTCTAAACGGACAGTCTGAATGTCGGCAAGTTGCCCGTCATCTGTCGTGTAAATTCCTTCGACTAGGTTTGACAGCCTTTCCTGCTCTTCAGGGGTGTACGCGGAGTGATTTCTAGCAATGTCTCCTTTCATAAACTCAAGCGTGTCAACGCCGTACCCTCTTATCGTTTCATAGAGAACGGTCGCGCTGGCTCCGACGCCAAACAGTTCAGGCCGCAACGCAATCTGACTGTAGACATCTGCCATTGCGTAAAGAGCGCGGTAGTTCTCAAGTCTGCCCGCGCGCGCGTTTAAGACAGAGGCTCTAGCCTCTGGAACATTTCGATACCCGATCGAACCTAGTTCTCGCATGTTTGCATTGAGTTGCGACTGTAGATTTCTACGTTTTGGGTCAGACAACGAATCGTCGGCCAGTGCTATTTCAAGATTCTCGATCTTGTCAGCTAACGCCTCGATCTGCCTTGGCTTGGCACCCGATGATATCTGTGCGTCATTACGCGCCTGTGCCTTCTGTTGCGCCGTTTTTCGGCGGCTCGCCAAGTCGTTAACATGCTCGACTGCCCGACGAGTCTGCTCATTGCCTCGGAAAGTTGTTTCGAGGTGAAGCTGTACCCGACTTAACGCTTGGTCTAACGGGATACGAAGCGTGTCTGCGAGTTCTCGAGCAACAAGCTGCACGTTCTGGTTTAGCAAATCTTGAGCTTCAGGCTCCGCTCCCGAAGCGCCTTTGGCCATATCAACTAAAGCGCCAATGCCATTTTGGGATACGTCAAGGATTGTTCTGGCAGCTTCAAGTCTCTTTACCGGATCGGCTAGCAGCTCCTCATGTTTATTCCGGCGCGCACGCCTCTCGTCACGGATCGCTCTTGCTTCATCGCGACCTTCTTGTGCGATCTTTTTTGCAAGTTCACGCTCACGCTCGCTCTGTGCTCTTCCCTGTTCAACGCCGAGATCCCGAACTGCTTGCTGTTGCGCAACGCTGGGGTCAACGCCCGATTGAACAAGCATATTTGCGCGGCGACCTGCAATCGCGCTCAATTCTGGATATTGGGTTACGGCAAAAGACTCCGGCGTCGGGAATGCTTGCTGTAGCTGTTCATCCGGCAGTTGGAGTGGACCCTGAAACTCCGGGTTGGTCAAGAATTCGGGCGCTTGCTCGACCCGCGTGTCCCCTAGGCTCTGCGCGACTCCCGCCCGCTCGGAAGCGTCTGGAAGCCCTTTTGTATATTCACGAAAAATGTCAATCTGTGTTTTCGCGCGCGAAAGCGCGTCGTTCTCGGCCTGCGACCGCGCCCTAATAAGCGCCGCCTCGTCCCTGCGGTTTTGCGACTCCTCCTGGCGCTGCTCGCGCCGCAGTTGCAGCGCAAGGCTGATGAAGTCGGGGCCGCGCTCGCTTCTGTAGGGTTGGAACGGCATCAGTAGCCAGCTACCGGGTTTGCGAAGAGGTTGGAGCTAGGTGCCTGAAGCGGCAGGTCTGGGTTTTGCAACGCAAGCGGCACGCCTTCGTTTGACGCTGGCGCTCGACTTCCCATCAACTCTTGCGCCATGCCGTAATTTGCCGCCGTATTGAAACCGCTAGCAACATTCCCAAACGCGCCAGAGATTGCGTTCGCCTGCGTGGTCGCTTCTGCCTGCCTCCCCTGGCTCAAAAGTTGATTGGCAGTACTGGCTTGGTTTGCGGCGGTGTTGAGCGCGTTAGATTGCGCTGGCACAGCCAATCCCAGAGCGTTTTGCAGACCGGCCTGCTGCTGCGTGTAAAGGTTTTGAATAGCTCCGGCAATGCCAAGGGTTTGCCCTAGAGCTGTCAGCGGATTTTCTTGCCTTTGCTGGGCAAATTGCATGGCAATATCGCCGGGTCGCATTCCCAGGTTCGCGTTACGCAGCAGAGCCGTCTCTTCCTGCTCATCCGTCATTCGGTTTAGTCGAGCAAGCTGTGCGTTGCTCAGCGGGTCCAACTGACCTTGACCAGACGCAAACTGAGATGCCCCGTAGAGCATCTGGTTGACATCGCGCGCAATGTCCATGCGCTGTCCGATCGTCCCTAGAGCGTCGCCACGACGTGCCTCAAGTTGCGAAACGAACTCGCGGTGTTGGGCTTCGCGCTGTTGCAATGAGGGGATGTCGGCAAGCGAGTATCCGGTGCGCCCAAGAGCTTGTATCAACGCTTTGCGCAGTTCGTCAGGGGACGCGCCCGCGTTTAGCGTGTTGAGCACCTCGTCCGCGGACTGGCCGGGATTGTCAAGGATGGCTCCAAGAGCAATCAGCGCCCGACGTTTCACGCGCTCCTCGAAGGGAATGGCGCTAATACGATTTGCCAACGACTGCCCTACGGACGGAATCTCTTGCGGATCAGCCATGCCAAGGGGCAGAGCCGCGTCAAACAAATACCGCCCCATGTACGCATCTTGCATGGGGTCGCGGCTAGCGTAGGTCATGTCGCCGGACGCTACGGTCGAATCAGCCGTCAAACCCCCAAGAAGGTTTCCCGCAGCGCCCGCTGCTGACGAAACGGCCATCATTGTCATGGGGTCCATTAGAGTTTCTCCACGCGCAGTCGAGCTTTGGAAACAGTCTGAATCGTGCCGTTGCTGCCAGCACTTGCGCTTCCTTCGGCGGTCACCGTAATGAGCGGGTGAAGCCGCGGGGCAGCGAGCGCGTCAGCAGCCGAATCAGCCGCAGTTACTTGCGGCGTAAACACATAGGTCGCGCCTGGAACGGCGTTATCCACGGTATGTGTGAGCGTCACCGTGCCTGCCGCTTGTCCGTTAGACGCGCCGTGATTGTCAAAAACTTCGATGTGCGGGCCATCGGGGTAAGAATCTGATCCGTCATTCATCTCAAGTCTGAAACCATAGAAATAGGCTTCGTCACCAAGCGCACTTGCCCATGAAATTTTCACTTCGTAGATCAGCCGATAACCGGGGTTTGGGATGTACTGGGACAGCGCGAGCGTCGAAATGTCGGTCCAATTCGTGGCCCAGTTGGTGCCGGAAGCCACTGTTGAAGGAAGGTTCGTCACCTCTGAATTGGCAGTCGCCGTCTGCGTCGGGATGGACTCGACGACAGTGGGGATCGCGTCGTTCAGCTCGTAGAACCAGACGTTCAGCAAACGCGCTGTCGTAGTGCCAGAACTCGCAGTAACCAGCTCAACAGTAATGTCCGTTGCGCTCGCATCGGTTTTGACGATTCCGTTAATGACCTCAACTGAAGTCGCTGCGGCAGACGAATCTGTCACCGAAAAGTCTGTGTAGTCTGTGCTGCCCGATCCCACCGCGTCGACTGTTTGAAACTTCAAACTGCCGGCGGCTGTGAGCGAATACGCGCAGCCAACAAGGTATTTGGTACTTGCCCGCAGCCCTTTCACAACTTGCTGAAGCGTCACTTCTCCCGAAGTCGTCAACTGGTAGTATTTTTTGTCTACGCCGTAAGCGAGATAGTTGGAATCCGGCCCAGCAATACTTGTCGCACCCAGCGATCCCGATTCGGTCCAGCCGGTCGGGGGATCTCCACTTGTCACCGATTGGTCGTTAAACCCACCGTTCTGAATCAAATTAGGACCGACAAGCGGTGGCTCACTCCAACTGGCAGCAGTCAGAACTCCCGTGTCCATGTATTGGGCACTGACTTGAGCAGGTTTCGTCCCTCGAATTGCGTACCGCAGTCGCGCAATTTCTTGCTTGAGCGTTGTGGGCAGGCTTGGAGAGGCGCTGTCACCGGGCGACGTGACGGTCCTCATTTCAGATGCGCTGCCCGAGTAATCGCCAATCTTGCTAGGGTCAATATCTGCGAGCGCCGCAAGCGCAGTTCCCGGAATGCCGGCGGTCGAACTAATGTTGTCCGAATTTAGATTCCCGTTGACCAGCGTGACAAGGTTGTCAAAATCCGCATTTAATTCGGAAGCCGGCAGCTTGTTTCCGTCGATGTATGAAGTTGTCCCCTCACCACTCACGGACTTTGAAGGACGTGTGTACGTGCCCATCTATGCTGCCTCGTCTGCCATGCCCTTGACTGCCACGTCTTGGGTAATTGTTCCAATAAAGAATGGCTCTGCGATGCCGCTGTGACTGAAGTGATGGGCAACCGAAAAGCCAGAGCCGACTCCGCGCAACCGATCACGAACTAGATTTTCGCCACCTCCAAGCGTTCCGTCAGCCGCAGCAGTTCCAAGAGTTGATCCGCTTGAGGTATTTCCAAGCTCAAAACCGTCAAGCGTGACTTCAAGAGACTGAGTTACGCCGGTCAAAGAACTGTCGTCGAGCATGTAAGTGTGATTTGGCTGATAGTCTCCGCTGCCGTTTACCATGACGAACCCATTGCCAATTGACTTCTCGATCGACGGAAATCCGTAGTCGTCGTCTTTAGTTCTAAACGAGACGCCGTAGGCAGCACCCAAATCGCTGTAAACTGTGCGCGAGAAGAACCCGACCTCGCCTTTTGCGCCGCCCAGGTAGACAACATCTTTATTCCCAGAGGGCTCGCGCGCGGTTTTGAGATAGTGCGGAGTCAGGTCGCCGGACAGGCGCCACTTGTACCAGCGAACAGCGTCTGGGTTGAGGGATCGCGCGCCCTTAATATCCATTGCCAAAATGGTGTCGGGCGAAGTGTTGCTACCTGTCGGAACCGCGATCAGCACCAGCCCCTCGTCCGGCCAGTACGCCGCAGTAATGCTCTCGAGCGCGGCCGGCGATTGATTCACGGTTTCCCACGTCTTGCGAATCGGCCAAGACAGGAACGAATTTTCGCGGTTACCGAACTGCTGCGAGAGCGCCATCGAATGAACGCCGTGCCGCGACACGTACACCGCGTCGCCCTGGTCGTAGCCGAGGTCAACGAACGCGTGCTGCGAGACGCATCCGTTGGCGATGGCATCCGTCTGGAGGAAGCGATTGGCGTTGCTTGTGACGTTGGGATTCAGCGTAAAAGCGAGAATCCGTTTATTCGTGAGGAAGAGAAGGAACTCGCCCCGATTGTCCTGATACTGGGCGATTCCGGTCGAAATCTCTTCGCCGCCAAATGCTCCAACACCGGGATTTTCGCCAAGAAGCTCGCCGGGGATCGAGTTGCTGGTCGGCCAGCTCGTCTCGTCAGTCGAGGTCGCAGCGTAGTCGCTGTAGCGAGCGACCAGAGGATTGTTGTAGTGGGCCGTCCCGTCGCGAAAGCCCGAAAGGAACAACACGCCCCACTTGGCAAACACGTATCGCGGCTTGAGACTAAGGCCCGCTAATCGGGCCGTCGCTGCATTTGAGTTGTTACCGTCCCAAGTCCAGATGGAATTGTTAGACGCCCCACCAGCGGCCCACATCAGCGATTGGTGATTTGCAAAGCTCCAAAGATTCGCTGCCCCTTCCGTTATTGTCGGAGAGGAACTCGTCACCTCGACGGTGTCAGTCCGATAGATTTTAGCGTTGGTGATTGCGACGAACTTGCGGCCCTCATCGCGGCCTTGGCGAAATTCGTGCATTCCGACAACGTGCTTTTCGCCTGCAATCGTCGCGTCGTATTCAGAGTCGCGGACGATGCCTGGACGGGTGCCGGTCAAGTTGCCTTTGCGGCAGCAATTCGTCGCGATCGAAAGCTGCCCGGGCAGCAGCGCCGCCGGGTTTTCGTCCTCGTTGAGGCCGTTCATCAGCGGCATGTTCTGCGGCTGGTACGGCATCAGGAGCCACCAATCAGACGCCCACGCGAAACGCGAGAGTCTGAGCCTTGGCCGCGAGCCGATCCGTCCCAATTCCCAATGCGCTTGCGCTCAGCAAACATTCCGCCGTGCCGCTGGTGCATGTTTTCGACTGAGTCCATCGCCATTTCCCGGTAGCGCGCGATGCTGCTGGAGTCGGCGTCGTCGTAAAACGCTTTCATGCTGATAGCAGCGAGATCGACGATCATGTCGATGACGTTGGGCGGTACGCCTTGCAAGGTGTCGGTTGTCGCAGCGAGCTCGGCGTGTCGGTAGTGGTACGTGTAGTCGAGCACGTATGCCTCGTCGGGCACGGGCCAGACCATTAAGCGAAGCGCAGGATCGGGCGAGTCGCCCTCAGAAACGATTGTGTGCGTATCGTGTCCACCGATCGAGATAACTTGCGGTGTGCCGTACTCAATCTGTGGGCGCGGGTAAAGTTCCTCAAACTCAACTGTTGGGTCTACTTGTTCAAGCGTAACAGGATCGTCTTGATGCGTAACACGCAGAACCGAACGAACCGTGTCCGGCAGCATGTATTCGGCGTAAAACAGTTCAGCGGAAACGCCAGCGACAGTCTCGGGCATCGGAGTCGCGAGCGTGAGTGCTGCGAGAGAGCCTGCCCTAGTTCCGTTAAGCACCCTGAACGCTGTATTTGGAAACGAGCTGGCGCCGGTTGCAAGAAATCTTGTGACGTAAAGATCGCTACCAGAGCCGTAGATGTCCGCTTCTACAAAAACACTCCCACCGGATCTCGTCAAAGTGGCTGTCGTTTCGCCCTTTGTGGCTGATACAGCCATAGTTTCGCCGGTCGCAGCTTGTAGCCGAGGGCGCAAAGTCATCTGAGCGCGCCGAATGTCAAACTCCCACCGCTTCGACGACAACACTTCTTCTGTTGCGGTATTCAGCGCGTCTAGCGTCGCCAAGTCTTCGGTCGCACTGAATGAAGTGACATCGGGCATACGCCGCCGCCGGTTCACTCGATTGACTAGGCTGAGCGCCGTTACGCTAAATCCCATTTAGGTCTTACCCTTTTCAGCGTTTTCGCTTTCGCCGCCGCACTCGTCAGCGTCGCAAAAGCGTTGGTGTTGCTTCACGTAGCCCTTGCGCACTTTCTTTCCACATGGGGCCTCCGCGCTATCGTTGTCGGCCGTCGCGGCTTTTGCTTTTTCGGCGTTCATGCCGGTAGAAGCCGCAGCAGCTTGTTCCCGAGGAGCAGATACGGGAGCAGGCGCGGACTGCACTTGGTTCAACTGCGCTGCCAGCAAAGCCTGCGTCTCCGCAATTGACTTGAGCGCGGCTGCAATGTCCGTGTTGTTCGCTTGCTCCTGCTGATACTCTTCTTCGCTCTGCCCGTCCGGGCCGTAGCGGCGCTGCGGCTTAAACTCTTCGTCGAGCTTCGGGTCGAATCCAATTTCGATCATTCCCGAACTTTCCGAAAAGGTGTCGGGCGTCTGGCGCACAAAGTCCACGACGTTGGGTACAGGCTCAAAGCCCGTGTCTGATCCCTCGACGTAGACGAACGCGTCAAGAAACACGCTGTACGCCTGCTCAAACTCGGCCTGAGAGCGCAGTCGCCCCTTCTCGTCGAGCGCCAAGTCGGCTCGCTCCGGCAGCACTTCACCGCATTTCAACGCTCGCCCACACGTAAGTATGAACGGCACGTAGTCATTGGTTGCGGGGTCGAGGACAGTGACCTCGAGATCGTCTGGAAGCGACTTCTTGAAGTTGGCAAGACGAACGCTGCCCCGCTCGTAGACGGGTTCGTGACCGTTCATTTGCCACTTCTGGAGCTGCTTCTGATGGATCATTTGTGCTTGCTGGATGGACATGGAACCTCGCTGAGAAAAAAGAAGCCAGGGCGGCGAGCACCGTTTGCCCGCCGCCCCGCTTCAGTGTGTTAGAGCTTGAGGAACACGGTTGCGTGTTCCGTATCAAGCCCTGCCAAGTCGAGCATGGTCGCAACGACAGGGTCGTAGGTGCCTGAGCCGGACTCAGCCGTCAGACCGACCGCCCCGGCGTCATTGGGAGCCACAGTCAACTGCGTGCCCACACCACCAGTCGCTTCGTTCAGAACCGAAGCAGGACCGTAGGTCTGCGCCCAGAAGAACTGCGGCGTGCTGCTGCCAGCACCGACAGCAGCAGGAGTCGCCCCAACAATTTTCTGCGTGTAGTTGCCTGCGTCGGCAATCGCCACATTGTTGTTGGGGTGCTGGATGACGCTCACCGTAGTCGCTGCCGCAAACGCGACGCGAACCGGCTCAATCGTCACAGTCAGCGCGGTCGCCGCTGCGAGAGCAGCATGAGACTCGATCCGGTAAAGCTGACCCTCGCCCGTATCATCCTGCACGTTGACGTAACCACCGGCAAGCTGGTTTACAGCCAAGGTGGTCGAACCGCCAAAGGTCAGATCGAGCGTGCTGTCGTTCGCCGCCGCAGTATTGACCGCGAGCGCCGCGTCCGTCGAGGCAGGCTCAGTCATTTTGACCAGCCGCCCCGCTGCAATCGCGCTTCCCCGGTTGCAACTGTAGACGTATCGGCGCCCGTCAGAGAGCGTTGCCGAAGTGCCAACAGGATGTCGAGCCGTTTCGACTGTGCTGTAGACCGACTGGTTGCTTGCGCCCCCAGCCGTAAGAATCGGAGTTTCGTAACTCATTATGAGTCTCCTTTACGCCGTGATGCCGGTGAGCTTGTTCTGGTACTTCCGGGCACTCACGCAGAGCTGCCCTTCCCACAGAACCGGCGCGACAAACGCGTCCTGGTTGTTTCCTCGCTCCATCGGCGAGATGTCGAACATCGCACCGGGGAGGTACTTCACACCGATGAAGTCGGTGTTCAGGAACAGGGCCGTGCCGCTGGGAACGAACGGATCGTGGAAGATCGGCGCGTCCTTGAAGCGCAAAGCCGAGAACGACAGATCCCCGACTCTGAGGTCTTCAAATCGGACCTGCGGGCTGAGGCTTCCCTCGTAGAACCGATAAACGCTATCGGTCGTGAGAATCGCGTTCGGGCGAATCGAGCCTTCCTCAGCGTTCATGAACGCCGTGCGGAAATCCGACACACCCTGCGACGCGAACGATCCACTAGCGAAGCTGATGCTCGCCGGGGCCGTTCCCTTGTCACTCACGCCACGACTGTTCCAGTCGGTGAACGTAGAGCCGCTCAGAGACTGCACCGTGTCGTTGGCGCTGATGAGTTCCGTCAGCGACGTGATGGCGTTGGGCGCAGCCGAGGAAGCGAGCATCGCCTCCGCAACCGTGTCCACCATCGAGGACACCGTGTCCTCCTGCTTGTGACGAAGGATCGACGAAATCTGCGCCGCGCCCGAGTTCTTGCGGAGCGTGGAGCCGTCGATGACGACGGAGCCGGCGCCCAGCTTGAAGTTGGCGCGTGAGCCGCGAGCCGTGTCGCTGGTGTCGAGCGAAATCTCGCCGAAGCCAGAGGACAGCCACCGGAAAGAACCGTTCTTTCCAAGTTTGACGTTGACGCGAATGGACTCGCCAACCACCTGCTCGGCGCCCGCAGCAGCAGGGCTACCGTTTTCGCCGATCGGGCCGTTGAGAGCCGATCCGATGTTTCCGAGAAAGATTGACGCGACAGGATGGCTGTTCAGACTGTTTTCAACGATTCCGGGGTGGATCGTTTCGGCAGTCGTGACCAGCAGCTCGTCATAAATCCGAGTGCCATCTGCACCCGCGCTTGCAAGAGCCATGTTTTAATCTCCGCTACAAGGTGCGTGGGTCGATGCCCCGCCTCCTAGCAGCTTCTTCCAGTACGGACTGGACGTAGTCGTCACGAACACGGCCCTTCGGGCGAGCAGGCATCGGCGGGGTCCCCGGACGACTGGGGTTGATTCCAGGCGCGTCCGTTGACTTCCTCGCGAGCGCTTCGGCGTTAGAGGTGTCGTTCGATGAAGCACCGACCAACTTGGCCGCGTGCCGCTTGTAAATCGGCATCGTCACGTACTCGAGGACGCCCAAACCGTCTGGACTTGCCAACTGATCGACAAGCTGAGCCTGCGTCGCGTCGCCTCGTTCGGCGGCGGCGAAAGACTGCTTGTATTTCTCTCCGATCAGCTTTGAAGCCTCTTCAAACGCTTCAGGGACACCCTCAAATTGCGACAAAACCTTCTGGATGTTTTCCTGCACGCGTTGTTCTTTGCTGCGGAGGTCGGCCCCCGCTGCAACGCCCTCAAGGCTCGCGAGTTTCGCGTTCATCTCGTCAATGCGAGCGGTCAGCGTGTCGCGAATCTTGCGCGTGTCAGGGTCAATCCACTCCTCTTCTTCAGGGGCGTTTTCAGGCACCTGCTGAGCCGCAGGAACCTCAACCCGCCCATTCTGAATCGCGGTCTGGACGACATCCATCAAGCCGGGGATCTGTTGAACCCGACTGCCCAAGTCAGCAAACTGAAGCAATCGGTCGGTGCCGCCCGCAAAATCAACGAGCTGCTGGACCGGCTCCAAATCTTTGACCTGATTTGCGAGTTTCGATGAGTGGGCATCGCGCTTCTGGATTTGCTCCCAAGCGAAATCTCCACCCATCATTACCCGCTCTCGGAGGTCCGGCTGGGCCTCCTGCACTTCGCTTCCGGCACCAGACGCATCCGTCCCAGGGACTTGCTCGAATCCCTCGGCCGTCTGTTCTGTTCCTTCAATCGCTGCGCTCACAAAACCTCCTTCAACTTTTCGGGGAGCCCGAGTACGAATACTTGGTTCCCAAATTCATGTGGTCTTCGTTGCGGGCGCCGCCAACCTTTTCGGCCGACTCACCCAACGCCATGCCCTTCGACTTGGCGTAGTCATCCAACTCGCTTCGACTGTTAAACGGCTCGTCGCGCAAATGCACATACGTTCGAGGCGAGCCCCACTCCGGCGTGTTTACGCGCGTGATATGAATCTTCATTCGGTGCCCGCAGCACCACGGCACGTCATCACTCCATGCGTCGGGCACCTCTTCGCCGCAGCGATGGCAGAGGTACGCGTTGAGAACTGCCATCAAGAGCCCCCAATCGCGCGAATGTCAGGAAGGCCCTGCTGCGCCGTGCTGACAGGCCCCATGTCGCCGGCACCGCCGCCGCCTTCTTCGACGCCTTGCTGCTGTCGCGCCAAGCCCTCGGCCACCTGCTCGCCGATCACGGCTTGCTGCGGGTCTTCGCCCGAGAGTTCGGTGATGCGTTCGTGGTAGAAGCGCTGGTTCAGCAGTTGCGATTGCACGCCGCCCAAAAGGTTGAAGCCGCTTGCTGTCTTGCTCAGTTGAACGCCCGGGTCGATCTTCAGCGTCGAGTCCAGGCGAACGGCGTACTCAAACTCGCCCTGCAAGTCGGCGATGTTGACGCTCAGGAATCCTCGCTCGCGATCTGATTGCTCAAGAAAGTTCAGATTTTCCGCGCCGACGATCGGAACGATCATGTTGCGCGCGTCTTCGCTTTGGAGGAAGGCGCGGTGTGCGACGCGGATAATATTCGCCCAGTAGGCTTCAAACTTTTCCTGCGTGCGGCCCCGGCTCATCATGCCGCCTGCGGAGATGGCGTTTGCCTCGGCTGCTGTCTCCACATTTGCGCGCTGGCCCCGGTCAAACGACGAGACGCCCAGCACTTCGCGAATCTGCTCTTTCAACTGGTACGTGAGGCCGACGAGCTGGCCGTCAATTGCCCCAAAAGGAACCTCGCGAATAACGGAGCTCGGGTCGCCGATCGTGGCAACTGCTTCGACGATGGAGTCGGGATTAGTGAGGTTCGCTTCCTCGCCCGCGTCGAAAGCGTCCTTCCGGTACACGATGAGCCGTCGAACGCGACTCACCATCGCGTTGATGATTGTCCAGATTTTGTTGTAGAGGAGCTGCTCGCCGTAAAACATCGACGGAAACGAAATGCCGAAGGGGGTGTCTAGCTGCGGGTTAAATGCCAGATAGCTGTACGGAAGCTGTCCCCACTCAAAAGGCCATTCGGCCTCTTCACGAATAAGCTCATCGCTGCCAGGAGAAATGCCGAAGACGCGCCGATCTTCTGCGTCAAAAACCATCCACTCTTCGTACATGGGCATGACGTTCGCGTCGTCGTCGGTCGGCGTATTGTTGAGGCTGTCTCGCTCTTCCTTGTATCTCAGATCCTGATACCACGTTGGGGTCAGGTCTTTGCGAAAAATCAAGTTGTCGTTTTTTCGGATCTGGCTGGCGAAGTACAGGTTGTGAAACGCCACCCAGCGGGGCTCTGAGTCGGGCGCGAACGAGTTGACCATCGGGTCAATGCGGCATTGCCAGGGGCGCACAAACTGAATCCACGGCAAGTCGGGCGTCTGGTTCTTGAACCGCGCGATGAGCTTGCCGTTGTCGTCCTCAAACTCAACCTCGGGCGTGTAGCCGTGCCGAACAAGGCCAAACGGGCTGAGCACCGCCGAAAGCAGCGACATATCGACCTCTTCCTTGAACTTTCGTTCGCGGATGAGGAATCGAATTACCTGCTCATTGATCCAAGCTCGACGACGCGACGAGGCATCTGCTGCTGCGCCGCCGATTGGCCGCACAATTGGATCGGGGTTCCGCGCGCTAATGCCGGAGACAAGACTGTTCACAATCGAGAACATGATGTTCCCAACGAACTGGTCCGCCATCTCCGTCGCGCCGTCGAGGGCTCTCGGAAAGTCGCCGCGATAGCCGTCGAGGTACCGCATGAGTGAATACTGCTGAGACGAGCCCGTTTTCTCGTCTGGAATTAGGCCAGCGTTGCGAAACTCGTTGTGGGAGTGCTGGAGCCGCATCTTCCACTCTTTCAGCTCAGTGGGACGCAACGCTCAGTCCTCCTACACGCTTGTGCCCATAGCCGCTTTTGACTGTGGCGCGCTGTCGACGCTTGACGCGCTCGACGTTCGCAAGCCGGTAGCGCTCGAAGTCAGAAACAGGCGCCGCAAAGTCGTTGTCAAAGGCCACTGGACGACACATAAGAAAATATCTCGCGGCGTCATACGCGTGGTCGGCTCCGATAAACGCGGTCGTCGAGTCTTCGCTGCGCACGCGATCGTTGCGCCGGAGGGTTCGCCATTCCTTGATGACATCGACGTTCTCGGCGTGAATGAGCATTCCAGGCTCATTCGTCGCCGGGTCGATCTTGAGATAGTTCATAAACTCCATGTGGCCGGCTTTTCGGTCGACCTGGGCCTTCTTGTCTACGTCCCAGATCGGCAGGCCACGACGGCGAAAGAGTTCTGCCACTTCCGGTTTCTTGGGGTCGCCCACAAGGCGGCGCAGCATGTTCGACTGGTCGTACTCGCGCTCAAACCAGTTGATGGTGCTGAGCACCTTGCTGACGATGTCGTCAGGGACGAGGCCCTTCTCGTAGATGCTCTTGCGCAGCACCACTTGGCGAGGGCCGACGAGCCAAAACTGGATGCAAGTGCCGTCGGCGTAGCCGTAGTCGAATGAGACGTGCAGATCGGCGTGCTTGAACCAGCCAAGGTCGTAGTTGATGACGTGAGCCGGCTGGCCTTTTTCGCCAGTTGTTTCACGAATCGGGACAATTCTGCCTCGATGAAATACCCAGCGGCCCCCGAACTGCTCTGCAAAGCCGTCCTGCTTCATCGCGCTGCATTGCGCCGTCTCGTCAAAGCAGTCGTGGCCGTTCGTCAGCGACGGGGACTTCTGATCGTCCAGCGGCGTGGTGACGATCTCGTTCTCTTCTTGGAGCTCCGCTTTTGCGTGCTCGATCCAGAAGTTCTGCCAGTCAAATTTTGGATTTGCGCGGCCGGTAAACCGGAAGTGCTCTGTGCCGAGCGCGGGGTTTTCTTCGCCCTGCTGGATCAGTTCGTAGATCCAAGCGGCCTGGATGTCGGGCGTCGTCGGCCAGACGCTGCGGCCGGTACGAGTCGAGAGGTATTTGAACCACACGATCGAGTCGAGGCGCGCAGCCTCCGACATAATCACCCAGTCGAGTTGCTGGCTCTGGAGCGTCTTCTCGTTCTGGGCGGTCTTGACCTCGATGATCGAGCGAACGTCCTGGCCCTTGGCGTTCTTGCCCCAGATCAGCTCGATTTCCATGTCGCCCTGCTTCGGGCTGTTCTTGCAGCGCCCCAGCGAGTACGGGAAACCGGCCTGATCCTTGCGCTCGACGAGATCCTCCCAGGCATACGAGAATTCGGCCGCTAGCGAGAAGTTCGGCGCGACGATCCAGCCGCGCTGCGTCTCGAGGTCGGGGTTCAGCGCCAGCGTGGGCCCATGAGCGAGGACATCGGGGAGCATGTCCTTCCACCCTGCATACGACTTTGACGTGCGAGCCGGACAGGAGATGATCTTGGTGCGTGCCCGAGATTCGTGGAACGCCGCGACTGCCGGTTCGTGGACTTCGTACCCGTACACGTCGAATACGAGTTTGCGAAACTTGGCGCGGCCCTCGGCGGTTACGCCGCGAGCTTCCAACCAGTCAGTATCCCCTCGTCCAGTAGTGGACGATGCCAGAGTGCGCAGAGCTTGCGCCTGCGTTGAACGTCAAAGTGGTGCCGTTGGTCACCACCACATTGATGTCGTCGCCGGCCGCATCGACCTCGAAAGCCGCACGAACGATGGAAGCCGGACCCGGCGTGATCGTCTCTCCGTCGTCGATGTCGCTGTAGTGCTCTTCGTGGTGCTTCAGCCCGATCGTGCTGATGAGCGTCTTTGTTGCGTTTCCATCGCTGGTCGCGCCAAGAGTGCGCTCAGTGGTCTGACTTGTACGAGTTGCCATTCAAAACACCTATAAGGAAAAGCGGAGCCCCGGGAGGAACAGTAAAAAACTCCCGAGGCCCCTATTGGAGCATGAACCCTATATAGGTTGCACAGCACCCCC